>ENA-ORLB01000670-ORLB01000670.1-human-gut-metagenome-genome-assembly--contig:-NODE-670-length-12986-cov-28.8249_pt1 | contig 12986 bp, 6 predicted proteins | sample MGYA00243064_ERZ508817 | MGnify/ENA primary metagenome ERZ508817 (study PRJEB26277, sample SAMN04329836) | human gut metagenome | biome: human-associated habitat | host: Homo sapiens | place: USA... | reverse complement strand
CTCCAAAGGAAGTCCCTGCAGGTAGTAAATTATTCATTTATCAAATCCCCGATAAAGAGTTAAATGCCAATAGTGAGATTACTGATAAAAACGAATAACTAATAATAAGTCTATAATAAAAAAGATGCCTAGATTACTAGGCATCTTTTTTATGCTTAAGGTAGAATAAAAGTAGACATAAAATCAAATTATTTTTTTCTTTTTATAATATATAGTTGATTTATAGTTTGTTATAATAGACGTAATATTGTATATCTGTAAGAAAACAGAATGCTAAAACTTTGATTACTAGATGCTTTTTTGTATATTTTAGTTCTGCAAAGACTTTGGTAGTTTCCTTTATCGGAATGGCTACACAAGAAGTGGCAGTCAAAGCAAACTTGAATATTGTATTGAAGTCTGATACAGAACAGCTTGAAGAGGTAATGGTGGTGGCTTATGGTACGGCGAAAAAATCTGCATTTACAGGTTCGGCTGCCACTATAAAAAATGAAAAAATAGCGACGAGACAAACTTCAAATGTGACAAATGCTTTGGCGGGTCAAGTAGCCGGAGTACAAACTACGAGTAATAATGGTCAGCCGGGCAAAGATGCTGAAGTGCGTATTCGTGGTATTGGATCTATATCGGCTAGTAACAAGCCTTTGTATGTGGTAGATGGAGTTCCGTATGATGGTGAAATTTCTGCTATCAGTACTTCTGATATAGAATCAATGACAGTGTTGAAAGATGCTGCTTCTAATGCTCTGTATGGTGCACGTGGTGCTAATGGTGTAATCTTGATTACTACCAAGCGTGGTAAGAGTGGGGAAGCCCGTGTTACTTTTGACGCTAAATGGGGTGTGAATAAACGTGGAGTACCTAATTATGAAACAATTACGGATCCGGCTACATTCTATGAATTAAACTATTCTTCTATTTATAATGCCGATTTGAAAGGATATGCGGCAGCCGGAGATTTGGCTAAAGCTAATGCGTACGCTAATCAAGCAATGCTTTCTTCTACATATTTGGGATATCAGGTGTATTCCATTCCTCAAGGACAGCAACTGATCGGTATGGATGGCAAATTGAATCCTAATGCGACATTAGGTTATTCTGATGGTACATATTATTATACTCCGGATAATTGGTCGGATGAAATTTTTGAAAATAACCTGCGTCAAGAGTATAATTTAAGTATCAGCGGTGCGACTGAAAAAATGAATTATTATATGTCGGCCGGCTATTTGGATGATAAGGGAATTGTTCCTAACTCTGGTTTCCAACGTTATTCTGCACGTTTGAAAGCTGACTATCAAGTGAAGCCTTGGCTGAAGATGGGAGGAAATGTATCATTTACTCATTATGATAGCCGTGAACAGGATACTGAGGGTGGTACATCAAATGCAAACATCTTTTATGCATCAAATATTATGGGAGCCATTTATCCTATGTATGTTCGTGATGCACAGGGCAATATTATGGTAGATAATCGAGGTTTCCTTCGTTATGATTATGGAAAGCAAGGACAAGATTCGAATGGTAGCCGTAATACTATTCCTAATGCAAATCCGTTGGCAAGTTATATGTTGGATAAAATGAAATATTCTGGTGATGTGGTTAGTGGAAAATGGTCTGCTGATATTGATATATGGAATGGAATCAAGGCAAAAGTGAATATAGGTGTTGATGTAAATAATGTGCGTTCTACAAATATGGTTAACCCCTTCTACGGACAGTATTCCGAAACTAGCGGAGTCGGAGGTTTGATCAGTGTAGCTACTGAGCGTACATTTAGTGTAAATCAGCAGTATTTGTTGACATACAACAAAACATTTAATGATGTTCATAATGTGGATATTTTGGCCGGACATGAAAGTTATGACTATAAATATCAATATTTGTACGGACAACGTGAGAAATTGTATGATCCGAATGTTCCTGAATTAGGCAATGGTATTATGAACCAGAGCAATAATTCATATTCTCGTAATTATGCAACAGAAGGATGGCTGTTCCGTGCACAATATGACTATGATGGACGGTATTTTGTTTCAGCTTCTTTCCGTCGTGATGCTTCTTCTTGTTTTCACCCGGATAATCGTTGGGGTAACTTCTGGTCTGTAGGAGCTGGATGGTTATTAAGCAAAGAGAAATTCTTGGAAAACCAGTCTTGGATTGATATGTTGAAATTTAAAATCAGCTATGGTTTGCAAGGTAATGATAACTTGATGTTCCAAGGTGGTTTGTACCGTAACTACTATCCGTATCAAGACCAGTATACATTGGCAAACAGTAATGGCGATTTTTCAACTTCTCTATATTATAAAGGTAATAAGGAAATTACTTGGGAAACTTCACACAGCTTTAATACTGGATTTGATTTCGCTTTTTGGGGTGGTAAGTTAGGTGGTTCTGTTGAGTACTTCTCACGTAAAACAACCGATATGCTTTATTTCAAACCGGTAGCAGCTTCAATGGGTTATTCCCGTTTTCCTGAGAATGTGGGGTCAATGGTAAACCGTGGGGTTGAATTGGACTTGTATTCCAATATAATTGAAAACAAGAATTTTTCCTGGAATGTAAACTTTAATCTTACACATTTTAAGAATAAAGTCTTGGAATTATCTCCAGAACTGAATGGACAATTGATTGACGGTGCCCGGATTTATCGTGAAGATGAGTCTATGTACCAGCTTTATTTACCTAAATATGTAGGTGTGGATTCTGAAACAGGAGAGAGTCTGTGGGCGCTGGTGACTCCGGATGAGAATGGTAATACAGTTACGAAATCTTATTCTGTCGCTTCTGAAAACAGATTCGCATCAGGTGATATTCTACCTAAAGTTTATGGTGGTTTTGGAACAAGTGTTACAGCCTATGGCTTTGATCTCTCTGTTTCGTTTGCATATCAGCTTGGTGGACGTATTCTGGACTATACTTATCAAGGATTAATGGATGTGGCAGCCACGGGTAGTGCTTTGCATAAAGATATGTTAAAAGCATGGACTCCTGAAAATAAAAATACGGATGTTCCTCGTATGAATATTAATGACCAATATACGAACAGATTAACAGATCGTTTCTTGACTAGTTCGGATTATTTAAGCTTGCAGAATATTACATTGGGTTATACTTTGCCGAAGAGTCTGACACGTAAAATGCAGATTGACGGTGTCCGTGTATTCTTTGTTGCAGATAATGTGGCTTTGCTGACAGCTCGCAAAGGGTTGGACCCACGTCAAGGTTATGTGGCTGCTGACAATGTATATTCACCTATCCGCACAATTTCCGGAGGTATATCTTTAAATTTCTAATTTAGCAACCCATTTTTAAGAATATGAAATTGTCAAATAAATATATAGCATTTGCAAGTGTCGCTTTATTAATGGCATCTTGCGATTTGGATAAATTTCCTGAAGGAGATTACATATCTGAAGAACAGAAAGAAGATATAATCAATGGCAGACCTAATTTGATAACTGCTGAAGTGAACGCTATGGCAGCCAAATTAAATACTTTTGGTACGATTTCAGATGATGCCACTACTTATCATAATGACTATGGTATTCCTGCGGTATCTATGATATTGGAATCAGGAGGGCAGGATTTGGTTGCATTGGTTAATGGATATAACTGGTTTAATACATCTCAGAATTATAGTGACAGAGTATACGATAGTTCAAGCGATGAATTGATTTGGAAAACGTTCTATAATCACTTGAAAGCTGCAAACAATGTATTGAAATTGATAGCGGCAGATACGGAAGATTCTTCTTTGAAGGTTTATCGTGGCCAAGCTTTAGCTGCTCGTGCTTATGACTATCTGAACTTGGTTCAAATTTATCAGTTTACTTATGCAGGTCATGAAAATAGCCTGGCAGTACCTATTGTTACAGAAACAATGACTGATGAAGATATGCAGAATAATCCGCGTGCAACTGTACAGCAGGTGTATGACCAGATTATGAGTGACCTGAATACGGCTGCTGATTTATTGACCGGGTATGATAATGGCTCAAACAAAGATCAGATTGATGAGGCAGTAGTTTATGGATTGCGTGCTCGTGCTAATCTGTTAATGCAAAAATGGGCGGATGCAGCTAAAGATGCAGAACGTGCCATTGCTGGCGGTACACCTCAGACTTTAGCCCAGGTATCTATTCCTACCTTTAATTCAGCATCGGCAAGTTCATGGTTATGGGGAGTGATGATTACGCCTGATAATGATGTTGTCCAGACAGGTATTATCAACTGGCCTTCGCACTTGTGCTCTTTTACCGGGAACGGTTATACTTCAGGAGTGCCTGATGGATATAGAAAGGTGAATTCTGCATTATATGATTTAATACCCGAAACAGATATCCGTAAACAATGGTTCTTGTCTCCGGATAATAAATCTTCATTGATTGATAATGAGCAGATTGAGGGTACTTCCATCGTTGAATATTTTGGTTTGACTCCGTATGTAAATACAAAGTTCGGAGCTTATCAAAGTATATTTGGTAACACAACCAATGCGTCAGACTGGCCTTTGATGCGTGTTGAAGAAATGTATCTGATAAAGGCTGAGGCAGAAGCCATGGGTGGTAATCTGAGTGGCGGAAAGAGTACATTGGAAAATTTTGTACGGACATATCGGGATCCTTCCTTTACAAGTAAAGCTAATTCGGCACAGGATTTTCAGGATGAGGTTTGGTTGCAGCGTCGTATGGAACTTTGGGGAGAAGGTTTCTCACTGTTCGATATCCTACGCTTGAAAAAGCCGGTGGTTCGTAAGAATACGAATTATGACCCGTCTGTACAATATAATTCAGCAGCAGAAGCGCAGATCCTGATCTATCGGATTCCGCAATGTGAAATGGAAACCAATTCCGGAATCAGTGACACTGATAACAATCCGGCTGCTCCACAACCACAACTATAGGGAATAACTGTAATAAAAAAGAGGATGACGTTCAACGTTCATCCTCTTTTTTTGTTATATTTGTCGCGAACTTATTTAGATTGATAGATAAATGAAAGAATTTGTAATTTCTGAAGCACAGGTTGAAACTGCCATCTTAGTTGGTTTGATTACTCAGACACAAGACGAGCGTAAGACCAAGGAGTATTTGGATGAGTTGGAGTTCTTGGCCGAAACGGCCGGAGCAACAGTGGTGAAAAGGTTTACTCAGAAACTGCCTGCTGCCAATTCCGTGACTTATGTCGGTAAAGGAAAGCTGGAAGAAATCAAGGAATATATTCATCAGGAAGAGGAAAATGAGCGTGAAGTCGGAATGGTGATTTTTGATGATGAACTTTCTGCTAAACAGATACGTAATATAGAAGCTGAACTGAAAGTGAAGATCTTGGATCGTACTTCGCTGATTCTGGATATTTTTGCCATGCGGGCTCAAACAGCAAATGCTAAAACACAAGTGGAATTGGCCCAATACAAGTATATGTTGCCTCGTCTGCAACGTTTATGGACTCACTTGGAACGTCAGGGAGGTGGATCTGGTGCCGGTGGAGGTAAAGGCTCTGTGGGATTACGTGGTCCGGGTGAAACTCAGTTGGAAATGGACCGTCGTATTATTTTGAATCGTATGTCATTGTTGAAAGAGCGGTTGGCTGAAATTGATAAACAGAAGTCCACTCAACGTAAAAACCGCGGACGTATGATACGTGTAGCTTTGGTAGGGTATACTAATGTGGGAAAATCTACTTTAATGAATTTGCTTTCAAAAAGCGAGGTCTTTGCTGAAAATAAACTTTTTGCAACATTGGACACCACAGTACGCAAAGTGATTATTGAGAATCTGCCATTTCTGCTTACAGATACCGTAGGATTTATCCGTAAATTACCAACGGATTTGGTTGATTCCTTTAAATCAACCTTGGACGAAGTGCGTGAAGCTGATCTGCTGATTCATGTGGTGGATATTTCTCATCCGGATTTTGAGGAACAAATTTCTGTGGTTGATAAAACGATTGCTGATTTGGGGGCAGGTGGAAAGCCTACCATGATTGTTTTTAACAAGATAGATGCTTATACCTATATAGAGAAAGCAGAGGATGATTTGACTCCTAAAACCAGGGAGAATATTACATTGGAAGAACTGATGAAGACATGGATGGCAAAATTGAATGATAATTGTATCTTCATTTCTGCCAGAGAGAAAATAAATATGGATGAATTGAAGACTATTATATATAATAAGGTGCGCGAGCTACACGTACAGAAGTATCCTTATAACGATTTTCTTTATCAAACCTATGATGAAGAATAAATACATATAGAAGATGAAAACTTATCGTTCACTTACACAAGAAGAAATACAACAATTAAAAGAGAGATCATGCACTGCGGTTGATTGGGCTGAAATTGAAGTAGTAGAGAACTTTAAGACGGACTATATTTGTCATACCCGTTTTTCTGGAAGGGTCAGATTGGGAGTTTTTGAAGACGAGTTTATGTTGGCGGGTGGCATGCGTAAACATTCCGGATTGTATCATGCGACTTTGCATAATGTAACGGTGGGCGATAATTGTTGTATTGAGAATATAAAAAACTATATAGCCAACTATATAATTGGGGATTATGCATTTATAGAGAATGTAGATATTATTCTGGTAGATGGCTGGAGCAAGTTTGGAAATGGCGTTGAAGTAGCTGTATTGAATGAAACGGGTGGACGTGAAGTGCCTATTCATGATCGTCTGTCAGCGCATCAGGCCTATATTCTGGCATTGTACCGTCATCGTCCTGAATTGATTTGCCGGATGAAAGCCATTATTGACCGGTATGCTGAAGAGAATGCTTCGGATACAGGTACTATTGGCCACCATGTTACCATTGTTGATGCGGGATATATAAAGAATGTACGAATAGGTGATTATTGTAAGATAGAAGGGGCGGGACGATTGAAAAACGGTAGCTTGAACAGTAATGAGCAAGCGCCTATTCATATCGGCTATGGAGTGGTATGCGATGATTTTATTATATCAAGCGGCTCCAATGTGGAAGATGGAACTATGTTGACCCGTTGCTTTATCAGCCAGGCATGTCATTTGGGACATAACTATTCTGCATCTGATTCTTTGTTTTTCAGTAATTGTCAAGAAGAGAACGGTGAGGCATGTGCCATTTTTGCCGGACCCTTTACGGTGACTCATCATAAGTCTACTTTGCTGATTGCCGGAATGTTCTCTTTTATGAATGCGGGTTCCGGCTCTAATCAAAGCAACCATATGTATAAGTTAGGTCCGATTCATCAGGGAGCTATGGAGCGTGGGGCGAAGACTACTTCCGATTCTTATATTTTATGGCCCGCACGTGTAGGTGCATTTTCTTTGGTTATGGGGCGTCATGTGAATCATGCCGATACTTCTAATCTGCCTTTTTCTTATCTGATAGAGCAGCAAAATACCACTTATCTGGTGCCAGGGGTGAATTTGCGGAGTGTAGGTACGATTCGGGATGCTCAAAAGTGGCCTAAACGTGACAAACGTAAAGATCCGAACCGTTTGGATCAGATTAATTATAACCTGTTGAGTCCCTATACTATTCAGAAAATGATGAAAGGGCGTAGTATTCTGAAAGAATTACGTAAAGTATCCGGAGAAACTTCAGAAACTTACTCTTACCAAAGTGCGAAAATTAAGAATTCTTCTTTAAATAATGGCATTCGTTTTTATGAAACGGCTATTCATAAATTTTTGGGTAATTCATTAATCAAGCGTTTGGAGGAGGTTCGTTTTAGCAGTGATGAGGAAATCCGTGCCCGGTTGATTCCTGATACAGAGATAGGGACAGGAGAATGGGTGGATATTTCCGGATTGATCGCTCCTAAAAGTGAAATAGAGAAGTTGATGGCAGATATAGAATCTGGAATCCTGACTAATGTGGATCAGATTCATGACCGTTTTGTTGAGATGCATCGTAATTATTATACATACGAGTGGACATGGGCGTATGGGAAGATGCTTGAGTTTTATAATCTGCGTTCCGATGAAATAACGGCAAAGGATGTTATTGCTATCGTGAAGAAGTGGCAGGAGGCTGTTGTCGGATTGGATAAAATGGTCTATGCCGATGCGAAAAAGGAATTTTCTTTGTCTGCTATGACGGGGTTCGGTGCAGATGGATCACGTGAAGAAATGGAGCAGGATTTTGAACAGGTGCGTGGGGTATTTGAAAGTAATCCGTTTGTGACAGCGGTATTGCAGCATATTGAAGCGAAAACAGCGTTGGGTAACGAGTTGATAGAACGGATTGCTTCTATATGATATTTTTGATGAGAGTATCCAGACTAAGATGAACCTTCGGAAAAGTTACAGATGGTAGTTACATATAAAAAGAGCCGTATGAATGCTGGAGTAGTCATACGGCTCTTGCTATTGGATGACATTTGAGCTTGTTGGGATACTTCCTTTTTATTTTTTTACCACAGGTAGTATAACTCTGCTTGCAGCTCCTTGCTGATGATAAATTTTGATCTTTTGTTTCATCACAAAATCTTCTACCGTACAATGATAGGTATCAATAAACCTTTGTGGATTGCGGTCAATAATGGGGAACCAGGAACTTTGAATTTGAATCATCAGTCTGTGTCCCGGCAGGAATGTGTGTGCCACATCATACAGTGTGTAATTAACCGGAGTTATTTCTTCCGGTTTGAAAGGCAGGGAATTGTCGAATCCCTTACGGAAGCGTCCTCTGAATAATTCGCCACGAATCATCAGCTGGTACCCACTCATTGGGTAGTCACTCTTTAAATAACTGCGTGCAGTTTTGGAATATTCAAATTTTTCAGGATATACATCAATTACTTTCACCATAAAATCAGCGTCAGTACTACTGATGGCAGTCATTAATTCCACTTCTATAGGACCGGCCAATGTTAATGTATCACATAGCGGCTCCGTCATGAAAGTAATGACATCGGGACGTGAAGTAGCAAAGCGTTGGTCATCTACCATGAATTCTTTTGTCCGGTAAGTGGTAGGGTTTGCCGTATAGGGTACCGGACGTGACATATCTGAAATATATTCTGAATAAGACTCTTGTTCTGCCGGTGCTTGTGTGGATACTGATCCGTTCTTATGTATATAATAAGGTGTACCGGCAGTCTTTTGTACAGGCCATTCGTCGTATGTTTTCCATTCGTTTTCACCTGTATGGAATATATTTACTTTATGCTTGGGCTTTTCTCCCTTTCCTTCCAGGAAATATCGGAAAAAAGGATATTCTATTTTGTCCATGTAATAAGCCGAAGTGCTTTTACCGAAATACAGATTACCGAAACCTTGGAACCCGCGTACTGTCCATGCTCCATGCCACCAAGGACCGAATGTCAGATATAAATCTGTGTCCGGTGATTGCTCTTTGATGGCTTTATAAAGATTCCAGGCTCCGTAACAGTCTTCGGAGTCATACAGTCCACCTACCACCAATATGGCGGGCTTCAAGTTATAACAGGAGGTGCGTGCATCGCGCTCTTTCCAGAAATCATCGAAATCAGGATGGTTTTTGATATCATTCCACAATGTCTGTGTGGTATCACGTATCAGGTCGTCTACATTCTTAAAGGTACCGAGTGCCAGAAAATCTGTGTAAACATCATTCTTTACAATTTGGTTCATCACTCCTTTTCCCATGTGGCGTCCTTCCAGTCTGGGAAGGAAATTAGTGGTTTGCAGCAGGGTGAAGGCTCCGTTGTGATGACGGTCATCTCCACGGAACCAGTCAGTAACGGGAGCTTGCGGAGAAACAGCTTTCAAAGCCGGATGATTGGAGGAGGCTGTCATAGTGGCATAGAAACCATCATAACTGATTCCCCATGTTCCTACATTTCCGTTATTATATGTGTTGTGAATCAACCATTCTATGGTATCGTATGTGTCCGTAGCTTCGTCTATATTCTTTTTATCTTTCTTACCCTTTTTGTTTTTGTTGAGAGGGCGTACTTGGATAAATATTCCTTCACTCTTATGTCGTCCACGTACATCTTGGAAGACGATAATATATCGGTGCTCTATATAGTTTTTCAGATTAGTTCTGAAATGACGGTCAAATCCTTCTCCGTATGGGGAACAAGAGTAAGGGCTGCGGTGCATCAGGATAGGATGCTGCCTGCTGTTGTCTTTCGGTTCGTAGACAGCGGTGTAAAGCTTGATTCCGTCACGCATGGGAATCATGACTTCCCGTTTCGTGTAGATTTCCTTCAGTTTGAGTTCGATACTGTCCGGTTGGTTTTTTGCTTGGGTTTGTGTCCATCCTCGAGGGATGAGAAAGCATAACAGTAATGAAGTAATAAATAAGAATTTGCCTAATCTTTTCATGTATAATGTGATGTTATTTTAATGAGTTGGCAAAGGTAAGGACATTCCTTGAAAGTTTTCACGCTAATTAAGGAAAAATTTCGATAATAGTTACTACCTTTGTCACACTAATAACTTTTAACTAAAATAAGTATCAATATGGCAACACCTCCGTTCCACTATCAGCACATGTTCCCGTTGGGACCTGATAAAACCGAGTATTATTTGCTGACTAAAGATTATGTGTCAGTAAGTGAGTTTGAAGGAAAACCTATCTTGAAGATTGAAAAAGAAGGTCTGACTGCTATGGCTAACGCTGCTTTCCGTGATGTTTCTTTCTTGCTTCGCCGTTCACACAATGAACAGGTTGCTAAGATTCTGAGTGATCCCGAAGCCAGTGATAACGATAAGTATGTAGCATTGACTTTCTTGCGTAATGCGGAAGTTTCAGCTAAAGGCAAATTACCTCTTTGTCAAGATACGGGTACTGCTATTATCCATGGTGAGAAAGGTCAGCAGGTATGGACCGGCTATTGTGATGAAGAAGCCCTTTCCTTGGGAGTTTATAAGACTTATACGGAAGAAAATCTTCGTTATTCTCAGAATGCTCCTTTGACTATGTACGATGAGGTGAACACCAAATGTAACCTGCCTGCACAAATTGATTTGGAAGCTACTGAAGGTATGGAATACAAGTTCCTTTGTGTGACTAAAGGTGGTGGTTCGGCGAACAAGACCTATTTATATCAGGAAACGAAAGCTGTATTGAATCCGGCTACATTGGTTCCTTTCCTTGTTGAAAAAATGAAGACTTTGGGTACGGCTGCTTGTCCTCCTTATCATATTGCATTTGTAATCGGTGGTACATCGGCAGAGAAGAACTTGCTGACTGTTAAGCTAGCTTCTACTCACTATTATGACGAGTTGCCTACTACCGGTAATGAATACGGGCGTGCTTTCCGCGATGTGGAACTGGAAAAACAAGTATTGGAAGAAGCTTATAAGATTGGCTTGGGTGCACAGTTTGGTGGTAAGTATATGGCTCACGATGTCCGCATCATCCGCTTGCCTCGTCACGGTGCTTCTTGTCCTATCGGTCTGGGCGTTTCTTGTTCTGCTGACCGTAATATAAAATGTAAGATCAATAAAGATGGTATCTGGATTGAAAAGATGGATGATAAACCGGGTGAGCTGATTCCGGCAGAACTCCGTGAAGCCGGTGAAGGCGATGTGGTTAAGATTGATTTGAACCAACCGATGGCGGATATCCTGAAAGAATTGACCAAGTATCCGGTAGCTACCCGTCTGTCATTGAACGGAACCATTATTGTAGGTCGCGATATCGCTCATGCTAAATTGAAAGAGCGTTTGGATCGTGGCGAAGATTTGCCGCAGTATATCAAAGATCATCCTATCTATTATGCCGGTCCGGCAAAGACTCCGGAAGGTATGGCTTGTGGTTCTATGGGCCCCACTACAGCAGGACGTATGGACCCGTATGTGGATTTGTTCCAGTCACATGGCGGTAGCATGATAATGTTGGCAAAAGGTAATCGTAGCCAGCAGGTAACGGATGCTTGTAAGAAGTATGGCGGTTTCTATCTGGGCTCTATTGGTGGTCCGGCTGCTATCCTTGCTCAGAATAATATCAAGAGCATTGAGTGTGTGGAATATCCGGAATTGGGTATGGAAGCTATCTGGAAAATTGAAGTGGAAGATTTCCCGGCATTCATCTTGGTGGACGATAAAGGTAATGACTTCTTCAAGCAGTTGAAGCCGCGTTGCCTTGGAAATTGTAAATAATTAAATTATTCCGTAATAATACTAATACAGCCTTCCTCCCTTTAAAGGCGAGGGGGCTGTTCTGTTTTTTATTTAATTGGTGTTATCCGTTACCTTAATAATATGATGAAAAAACTACGATTGTTGTTTGTGCTGTTATGGATGACAAGCAACTTATTTTCTTCTCCTGTTACAGGATTATTAGAGCGCATCGACAAAGGAGCTTCCTCCAAATTTATTATTGAACGTCAGAAATCGGAAACTGATTTTTTTGAACTCGATCAGAAAGGTGATAAAGTAATTATCCGGGGTAATGACTATGTAAATATTGCTACCGGATTGAATTGGTATTTGAAATATTATGCAGGCATACATCTTTCTTGGAATGGAATGACTGCAAAACTGCCTGCTGTTTTGCCCCCTGTGACTAAAAAGGAACGGCATGAAACGGATCTGCCCTATCGTTATGATCTGAATTATTGTACTTTCTCTTATTCCATGGCTTTTTGGGACTGGGAGCGTTGGGAAAAGGAGATAGATTGGATGGCGCTTCACGGTATCAATCTTTCCCTGGCATTGACAGGGACTGAGTCGGTTTGGAGAAATGTACTTCTAAAACTGGGATATACTAAGGATGAAATTAATGAATTTGTAGCCGGACCGGGTTTTACAGCTTGGTGGTTGATGAATAATCTGGAAGGGTGGGGAGGACCTAATCCTGAAAGTTGGTATACCCGTCAGGAAAAACTTCAGAAGAAGATTGTAAAAAGAATGCGTGAATATGGCATCGAACCTGTGTTGCCGGGATATTGTGGCATGGTTCCTCATAATGCAAAGGAGAAATTAGGATTGAATGTTGCTGATCCCGGATTTTGGTGCAGCTATCATCGTCCTGCCTTTTTACAGCCGGAGGATGA
>ENA-ORLB01000655-ORLB01000655.1-human-gut-metagenome-genome-assembly--contig:-NODE-655-length-13135-cov-8.288_pt1 | contig 13135 bp, 10 predicted proteins | sample MGYA00243064_ERZ508817 | MGnify/ENA primary metagenome ERZ508817 (study PRJEB26277, sample SAMN04329836) | human gut metagenome | biome: human-associated habitat | host: Homo sapiens | place: USA... | reverse complement strand
GCTTGGGTGCGCCCCTTTGGAGCATTTTTCCGCACTCCACCAAAATGGTTCCCTTGGGCTGCATTTTGTCAAGATAAAAAAACAAGATGCTGCTGCAAATTTAAAAATTGCCAGCTTTCGCTTCTTTTTGGATGATTTTTCGCATTTGAGTATCCAATGTGCTCTTTGCATTCGGATTGAAAAAGATGTTGACGTTGTAAGTTGTGTTTCTGACTCGCATGGTCAACAGTCCGTCAGCGGGGCGATGTTCGGTCAGAGTGATAGTTTTGCTCATTTGTGCTTCTCCTTTTACAATGTGTGTTCAGTTGCCTTTTGCTGGGGCTGTAATTTTTTCTGTTCAAGCGCTGCCTTGCTATCGTTTAACTTTTTCAGCACCGATTCCTTCTCCGGGGTCTTGCCGCCCGGTGCGGAAAGCTGTTGCTTATTCAGCACCATGTCGATATACTTGCGGATATTTTTCAGGGCAGAGACGTCCGGTTGCAAGGTTTCCAGTTTGGTATGCAGTTCTGCGCTGCCAGATTGCAGCGCAGAAAATTCGGCATCCAATGCCGAAAAGTCCACCGCTGTGCTGCCGGTCAGCTTCATCAGGGTGCGGACAGCTTTGTTAAACGTGTCCAGTTCATCCTTGTGCTGGGCGGCATAAGCGTCCTTGGTCAGCTTGAAGTTCTTCTTGATAAAGGTGTCGTGGATAGGTTTCAGCTTGGCATGGACGGCAGCGGCGTCCTTGATCTGAGCGATTGCGCGCATACGGTTTTCGTTCTGCTTCAACTGCCTGCGGAGAGGGGCAGCTGTCTGGTTCAGGTTAGAAATTGCAGTGTCCAAATCCTCGATGGTGTTCAGAGAATGGGCTTTCAGGTAGTCCACAGCCCGTTTGACTTCCTCAAAGTCCCGGACAGTGCATTTCAGTTTTGCCTTGCCAGACCAATCGCTGCGCTGCTCGTTGCGGAGGTTGAAGTAGTCCACCAGCAGGTCGGATAGCGTTGGCTCTTTCGCCTTTTCCAGAGCGTCCAGAAGAAGCTGCTTCTTTTCGTTCAGGTCTGCGATCCAGCGTTGCAGCCCACGAATTGCACTGCGGATGGACTGCATCAGGCTGTTGGCGGCTCGAATGTCCCGGTTCAGGTTGCCGAGAAAGGTTTCCACTCCACGCTTTTCCATCTGGTGTGCGGCGGGACCGAGATGCACGGTCGGTATCTGCTGGATGCCCTGCCGCTCAAAGGAGCGTAGGTCAACACGTTCTGGTCTGCCAGCGGCTTCCAGATAGCGGTTGGTAACAACTTCCCAGCTGTGCCGCCAGACCTCGGCATACTTCTGGTCGTTCCAGTCCACCGTGTTTTCCTTGTGGCACTTCCAGTTGCCGGAAGCGAGCCGGATGCGCTCACCGTTCTCGTCAAGGTCGTACACCTTTCTGGCTTTCGGGAGCCACTTGCCGTGTTCATCTATTGCCCGGAGCGTCAGCAGAATGTGAGCGTGTGGGTTGCCATCTCCTTTGTCGTGGATGGCAAAGTCGGCAATCATCCCTTTGGAAACAAACTGCTCCTGACAAAACTCTTTTATCATGGACAAATACTGCTCCTTCGGCACCTCCACCGGGAACGCCAGCACGATGCGCCGGGCAAGCTGGGAGTTCCACTGGTTCTCCACGGCTTCCACGGCGTTCCAGAGGGTCGCCCGGTCTGCATATCCGGGCGGCGCATAGGACGGCAGCATGATCTCGGCGTGGACAAGCTCTTTCTTCTTGTTGTAGAATTTCGTTTTCTGGTCGTACTCGCTGAACAGCCGTTCGCCGCTCTGGTAAGCGGCCCCGGCAACAGCGGACTGCCCTTGGCTGCGCTTGACGATGGTGATTTTGAAATGCGGACACGGAATAGGCATCACCTCCTGATGACATTTGAATCGTTCTCTTGTAAAAATCACGGAATTATGGTACTATTATTTTGGATAAGTAAGCAGAAAGCTGGTGAGCCAATGTCGGAAAGAAAATCACAACAGGAACTGGATTTTGAACGGAAACATGAAGAAGATTTGCAGCGGTTGCGTGGATTGCGGTTGATTGATGATGATTTCATGGCTGCGGTGTTTGAAGAACGTGCCTGTGCTGAGTTTCTTTTGCAGATCATTTTGAAACGGGATGATTTGACCGTCAAAGAGGTTCACGGCCAGTACAGCATCAAAAATCTGCAAGGGCGTTCAGTCCGATTGGATATTTTGGCAGTGGATCGGGAAAACCGTGCATATAATATTGAGGTGCAGCGCAGTGACCGTGGTGCTAGTGAAAAGCGCGCACGGTACAATAGCAGTCTGCTGGATGCAAACTTGACTGATGCGGGCGATGATTACGATGCGCTGAACGAAACATACGTTATCTTTATCACTGAAAATGACGTATTAAAGGCCGGCCTTCCAATTTATCATGTTGACCGTACAGTTCGGGAAACGGGAACGTTTTTCAACGATCAGGCTCACATCGTTTATGTGAACTCACAAATCAAGGACGAAACCGCATTAGGAAAACTGATGCACGACTTTTTCTGTACCAACTCGAAGGATATGAATTATTCCATTTTGGCACAGAGGGTTCGTTATTTCAAAGAAGACACGAAGGGAGTGGCAGCTATGTGCAGAGCTATGGAAAAGATGCGGGATGAAACCGAGCATGAAACATCGGTCAAACACGCATTGGCAATGTTGGCAGATGGTGTGCCTTGTGAAAAGGTGGCAAAGTACACCGACCTTTCAATTGAGGAAGTCCGGGCATTAGCTGAAAAGAAATCTGCCTAACAAAAAGATAAGCCGATTGGAAACGTTTCTGTTTCCAATCGGCTTTTTCTATGCGTGTTTTATGGTAGCGGGCAAAAGGATAGCTGCAAAGCAGCGCAAGGAAAATGCAGTTTTCCTTGGGATGGAATCGGGCTGGCGCACAAACGCCAGCTTCGATTTCATCGAGCCGTCTGCAAGACCGCAATTTCACCGGAACGGTGTATAATTGCGCCCTATTTCATAGGGGGTTCGGAACGTTCTGCTTTTCGTGAACGTCATGCACCATCTTTGCAAGCGCCAGCACGACTTCCGGTTGACGGAACGAGATTTTCAGCAGTTCCATCACCTGATCGTCGGTCAGCTCTCCCGGACAGACCAAAAAGCTTTCCAGCATTCCGGCACGGGTGCAAAGACGATGCACACGCTCTCTCCGGTTCAGCTCCGACATCCTGCGTTCAAGGATCTTCTCCCGGTGCTGGCAAGAGCGCAGCTTCTGCTCTGCTTTGGTTTTTTCGCTGCAGAGGTAAGCAAGATCGGTTTTCGGTTGGGTCAATGGCATCACGCTCCTTTTCTACTTATAAGAGTTGATTTTTTCTTCTGTTACGATTAAAATTATAGGGAAATATAACGTTTGTTAAGATGTAAGAACTGGGAGAAATTTAATGACCAAGAAGCATATCGGAACTTGCTGTATTTGCGGTCGAGAGGGAAAATTGACTTTTGAACACATCCCTCCACATAAAGCATCTAATGGCTTTCCACTAAAGCTATACAATGTAGGAAAATATATTACTGAAAATAATGCTCGTTATTCTTCTCTTCAAAATGGTGCAGGGGCATGGACACTTTGCAGCTCATGTAACAATTTAACAGGTGCATGGTATGGAAACGCCTATGTTGAATTTGCCAGTCAAGGCATAACATATTATCGAAAAAAAGCGGCTGGCATTATATCTGTTCCCTATACAATTTATCCACTTCGGGTTTTCAAACAAATCGTATCCTGTTTTGCAAGTGTGAATGGAGCGAACTGGTGCAAAGAAAATCCAGCAATTCGGGATTTTCTCCTAAACCCAAAGAGCAGAAGTTTTCCTGATGATGTAGACATCAGAATGTATCTGCAGTCTAGTGGCCGATGTAAGCTTAATGGCATTGAATTTGTTGCAGATGTTTCAACAGGAGATCAATTTTGCGGAAGCGAATTTGCATATCCACCATTCGCATTTGTTTGTGATTGCAGCCATGGACGCTATTACAGTAAATCTTTTCAAAAATTGTTTTCTATCCGAGAATTTCTAAAATACAATTACGATGATAGAGTTACTTTATATCTAAACATCCCGCGAAAGCCTTGTAATCCGTTCCTGTTGGATTTTAGGGAGGGTGTTCCGTCTATTGAAGAACATTCTCGTCAACTAAGAGAACGTGCAATGGCTACTAATACATAAACATAAGGGACTGTCTTCATCGACAGTCCCTTATGTTTATGTATCAAATTTCCTTGTATTCTGGCAACTGAGCAATCAGCTCTTGCGTTTTGAGCGAAACAGAGATGATGGAGATTAGAAGATCAAAAATGTACTTGCCTCCTGCATAAGCGTTCGGGTCATTGACAATATCGCTGGACTTATCGGTTGTAACGGCATACTGTTCCACAATCCACTCAATTGCCGACTTACCATTGACGATGTAGTTATATGCCTCCTCTGGAATGTTGCGAATAGTAATGTAAGGGTTGTACTCGATGGTGCTCTTATCCTTGCCTTTACCAAAGCGCATCCTATCCACAACGGTATAGTCTTCTTTATGCATCTCAATAGTCACGCCAAGTTCTTCTGCACTTACAGGCTTTTCATACTTCAAATGCAAGTCGGCAAGTTCACGGCCGATGCGGACATAGTCAACAAAATGAGCAAGTGTTGGAATTCTCGTGACCCCTTTGCTTAAATCATCTGCATATCCATCAACAAAAGAGGGGGTCTGAAGGACAGCATAAATATAGAAGAAAATATCCTCTTTTGTAACTTTGTCTCCATATAGTTCTCTATATTTATGAAGTATCATATCTGAAAGAGCATATCGCTTATTCCACTTTATTGTACGCTTTTCGGATTCTCCAAACAAAGATAGCTGTCCATCATCTTTTATGGTTTCTTTTTCATAAATGTACAACGGAAAAGCGTTTGCGTGCTGTTCCATATCGTAATCCTGAATAACAGACGTTATCAACGCCGAAAAACGCCATTTGGATTTACCTGGAATTGCAATAACATAATTCGTCGAATCCTCCTCGGGGAAAATACGTTCCCACTTTGAAGGAGACTCAATCACTTTAGGAGCAACAAAGCACCACTCCTTGCAAAACGGACGATGCATAACTATTTTTCGAGAACCTTTATAAGACAAGGGTTCACCTTTGCAAAATGCATTGAGTAGTCCTCTCGACCAACTTATTTTGTGAGAATCTACACTTCTATTGTTTTCAAAAAATGCCTCTTTTGCCCTTTGATTTTTTGACAGCTTGTTTTCTCCAAGCATTTTTTCAAACAATAGCTCGCATCTTTGCTGCTCTTGATTGAAAAAGCTTATCATGCTTTCAGCGTTGTTTGATTTATAATCAAAGCTATATAACCATGCATCACGACTCGTAACCATACCAGTTGAAAAGTTATCGGAGAAATAGCTAATTTCACTTTCTTTTCGTCTTTCTCCAATGGGGAAAAAATTCATATACTGAGGATTACGAAGATTGACCCAATCGCCGTTTATATCTGGAGTGATAATTTTCCATCCGATTTGGCTCACATTATCAAACTCTTTGACTTTGTCAAGTTTCTGCTGACGCGTTAGATAATCACCAATATCATAATAACGTACAAATCCGTCTTTTTTCACTCCTTTCTTTTTTAAGAGAATCGTTATGGCCACAGGAGTTCTCGAACCCGAACCAAAAATCTTTCCCCCTTCTTTACGGGAAAGTTCACCTTGCGTCCGCTGGTCGCCGCGCAAGTTAAAACAATAGATTGAATTAAACTCTGAAACAAGACTTTTTCTCAATCCACATAAAGTTGAAGCATCTATGAACTGTCCATTCGTTACAAAACCGATAATGCCATTTTCTTCAATACGATCGGTTGCCCATCTAAATGCTTTGATATAAGAGTCATATAGACTTCTTCGAAGTGTCGCACCAGACTGTGCAGCATATGTATCCATGACTGCTTTATCAAGATTAGGGTAAGATACATTCTGATTATTATCATTACCCGACTTTTGTCCTACAGAATACGGCGGATTGCCGATAATCACCTGAATAGGCGTTTGCATTTGTTTGACTGCACGGTCTGAATTCGGCTGGAAGATGCTGGTGTCTGCTTCACCTTCACGGGTGCCGGAGCGTTCAGCAAGTTCAAAGGTATCCGTCAGAACGATACCTTCAAAGGGAACATAGTTCTCGCTTTGGCTCAGTTCATGGTAGGTTTCTTCGATGTTCACCGCTGCAATGTAATAGGCCAACAAAACGATTTCATTGCAATGGATCTCACTGGTGTACTTGTAGAGCAGGTCTTCTGGTTTGATAATGCCGCTGCGGAGCAACCGGACGATAAAAGTTCCGGTTCCGGTGAACGGATCAAGAACATGAACACCTTTATCGCTGATGCTGCGACCAAACCGTTGCTGCATCACATACTCAACCGATTGAATGATGAAATCCACTACTTCAACGGGCGTGTAAACGATGCCAAGTCGCTCAGTTTCTTTAGGAAGCGCATTTTTGAAAAACTGTTCGTACAGCTCGATGATGATTTTCTGCTTGCCTTCAGCATTATCGATGCCTTTGGCGCGTTCCTGCACGCTGGCATAGAATTTGTCCAGCGTTTCCTGTTCTTTTTCCAGAGCGTTATCATGCAGCACATCCAGCATATTTTGCATAATGCGGGATACCGGGTTGCTTTTCAAGAAACTATAGTTATCAAACAGTGCATCAAAAACGGGCTTTGTAATGAGATGCTCAGCAAGCATCTCGATGGCATCATCCTTGTCAATACTGGGGTTCAGGCTTCGGCGTAATCCCTGAAGAAATTCATCAAACCTCGGCGCAATATCTGGCTGCTCAATCAGCACCTTGATTTCGGCAATATCTTTTGCCCACGTTTCCCAATACTGACGGCTGCCACACTTCTTAACAATTTTGGCGTAGATGTTGTTCTTCCATTGTTCCAACTCTGTCATATCAAAGGATAGCTGGGAACCATCATATCCCTTGCCAGAATGCGAACCGTTGATATCATCATCTTCGCCATCGCCACCAGTCACGCCAATGATATTGATGTTTCCCGGCTTATTTTTGTTCAATTCAATGCGATTGATGGTATTGTTAAAACGATCATCATGTGCACGCAGTGCTTGCAGCACATCCCATACAATTTTGTATTTTTCATTATCAGCAAGTGCGACTTCGGGTTCAACACCAGCAGGAATACCAATCGGCAGAATGATATAGCCATACTGTTTACCTTCACTTTTGCGCATGACGCGACCCACAGACTGGATAATATCCACAATGGATTTTCGGGGATTCAAGAACATAACCGCATCCAGCGCAGGAACGTCAACGCCCTCCGATAAGCAGCGCGCATTCGATAAAACCCGGCAAGAATCCTCGCCAGTATCCTGTTTCAGCCATTCAATTCGGTTTTTACGTTCCAGCGCATTAAAGCTGCCATCAACGTGTTTCAGTTCAACGGTATGATTCCGGCCATCATTCGTATTGATTTTATACAGTGCCTGAATTTCTTCAAACATTGCAACAAACTTCTTGCTTTGTTCAATAGTTTGCGTAAAAGCAACAGCGCGGCGCATCGGCTGTGGGTCGTTGGAAAAATAGTTTTCCTCTCCGGGGAAATGGGTCTTTTTTGCAAGACCGTTCATACAACCAACGATTTTAACAGCATCATCAAGTGTTAGTTCGTTGTTGCTATCAGTCAACTGTTTTTGTAAGGAACGGCTGACAAATTCTTCATCGACTGCCAAAACAACTACTTTGTAGTCCGACAAAAGCCCCTGCGATACAGCATCAGAAAAGCTAAGACGGTAAAATTCAGGGCCATAAATGCTCTCGTCATCCATAGAGCAGAGCAATGCACTATTGTCTTTTGCTTTTTGCTTGCTGGCATCTGCATAAATTCGGGGAGTAGCTGTCATATACAGACGCTTTTTTGCATGGATATATTCATCATCATGAACCCGAACAAAGTTGCTGTCATCTTCTCCAGCGAGCGTTACACCAGTGGTTCGATGTGCTTCATCACAAATCACAAGGTCAAACTGCAAACCAGATTTCTGCTGAAAATCATGAATAACGTTAATGCTTTGATATGTAGAGAAGAACAGTTGTAACCCATTCTTTTCACTTTCTTCGTATTGGTGGCACAGTGCGCTTACATCCGTTGTTGCTGGAATCATTGTATCAATGATTTCATCTTCTGTAATTTTGCTTGCTTTCGGATCACTGCAAATACCAAAAACAGAATACGGGCATACACATTGAGCGGCCCATTCGGAAAGTGTTTGATTCAGTAAACTAATAGATGGTACCAGAATCAAAATATTTCCCTGACCAGTGGTCATTTTCTCGGCGATTTTCAGGCCAGTTAATGTTTTACCCGTTCCACAAGCCATAATCAGCTTGCCACGGTCATGATTCTGGAAGCCAGTAACTACTTTTTCAATGGCTTCTCGCTGGTGTGGCCGCGGTTGTTTTTTGGGGGACTGCTTCATACTTTCAATAGAAGAAAGTGTAAAACTATCCCAATCAATGCCGGAATCCTGCAAATCTTTCAAACGAATACGATTAACGGGCGGTCTCTGTCCCAAAATAGTATTTTCAGCAGTGCTGCTCCACTTATCGGTCGTGGAAACAATAAGTCTCTTCTGAAAATAAATAGGCTGTCCATTTACATAAAATGGTTTGCCAGAGGCGGATAAGAACGTGTCTACATCTGCTTTTTGAATTGCATGGCTTTCTTCATAGAATTTCACTTGCACGGCACAGTAATCATCTTCTTTGCCGCGAATATGTGCCACCAGATCGATCCCCAAATCATGTTGATTTCCATTATACGGGAAGTCAGACCATAACCACACTTTATCGTACACACGGCTATAAAGTGGACTAACAAGAAGAAACTGCTTCATTAACCGTTCCATCATCGTCCCTTGGCTGCTCTTGCTCGTGCTTGCTTTTCTCAGCGATTCAATCAACCGCTCAAAAGAACTATCCATCTAAATAACTCCTCCCATACATTCAGAAAACGGGAATTTGGATAGTATAGCTGCGGATGCAGCGTTTGAGTGCCGGGGCATCACAAACAAAATATGGCGGTTTTAGTTCTTTTAGGTGCAATTTTGAATTGTGTACCTTCTCAAAGTCCTAAAATTAGATATGTTCAACCATTGAAAATCGTTGAACACACCTTGATTTTGCGGTATACTAAAGTTGTATAAAAATTTGTGCGGTGTTTTGAGAAGGTACACCTTTCAAAATTTTGCAAAGAGTTTGGCCAGGTGGACTTTTCAAATTGGATAGACTTCCCGTAGAACGTACCTACGGGTAAATCACAGGCTTCCGCAGCTTCTTTAAGGGTCAATTTCTTATCCCTCCATGCTTTATGCACCTCATAGAAGTTGTCTGGAAGTGGCCGGGGTGGTCTGCCAAACTTTACACCGCGAGCCTTTGCAGCTGCAATCCCTTCTGCCTGCCGCTGCCGGATATTGGTACGCTCGTTTTCAGCCACAAAGGAAAGCACCTGCAGCACGATGTCACTCAGGAAAGTGCCCATCAGATCTTTGCCGCGACGGGTGTCCAGCAGCGGCATATCCAGCACCACGATGTCAGCGCCCTTTATCTGGGTAAGCAGCCGCCACTGCTCTAAAATTTCCGCATAGTTGCGTCCAAGACGGTCGATGCTCTTGATGTAGAGCAGATCGTCTTTTTTCAATTTCCGCACCAGCCGCTTGTACTGCGGGCGGTTGAAGTCCTTGCCGGACTGCTTGTCCATAAAAATGTTTTTCTCCGGGATCTTCAGTTCACGCAGTGCAATCAACTGCCGGTCCTCGTTCTGGTCACGGGTGCTGACCCGGATATAGCCATATAAATTTCCCAATAAATCGCCCCTTTCTGCTAAAAGTGAATTTCATCGTTCTATGTAAAACGGGCAAAGCATCCCTCCTGACGCTTTGCCCGTTGCTCTTTATTCTACCATAGCAGATTGGTTATCGCTTTCAGGATGCCCGCACAGGCTGGATAGCCAGCGCAGCGCCCCTGACCTGATACGTCACCCCGCCAGCTTCCCCCCTTGCCTTCCGCTGGCACACCTCCGGGTGCTGTGTGGCAAGAGCGGCAAGCTGTTTCTGCAAGGCGGGATTCAGCGTAAACACGCTGTTCGTTCCGTCCTCGCTGGCGTAGATCATGGTCTCCAGCTTAAACATCGTCAATCAGTTCTTCCTCCTCGGATTCGTCAAAGATGGTCGGGCCCCAGTCCTCGTCCTCCTCGATGTCCCGTGACATTTTCTGCATCATGGTATAATGCTCCATCTCGGAACGGACGAAGTAGAACATCTGGTCGTACCAGTCTGCCAGCGTTTCGTCCTCCAGCTTCCGGCAGAAGTCATACACCAGCTTATTCTGGTCGGGATCAACCGTCAGCCCGGCAACTCCGTACAGCCGCTTGCGGGTCAGTTTCAGATCGGCGCAGCCATAGGTGTAGAGCAGCTTCTTTTCTTCAAATGTCAATTTCATAGGCTTGTTCCTCCGTATTAAAAAAGGGCCTGCCCTGTGCAGACCCGATGTAGCAAAAAGACCGCCGTGCATTGTGCAGGGCGGTCAGAGATGCGATATTGTATCAGACAAAAATCAGCTCAGTCTTGATGATCTCTTCGGCACGGTTGCGGATGCTGTTCATCCGGCGCACCCATTCCAGTTGATCGGCGGCTTTCAGGGCTTTGGTCACGCCCTCGGCTTCCTGCATCTGCCGGACGGTCAATGCAAGCTGTTCTTCGGACTGTTTGTCCAGCTTGGCAAGGTAGCCGCCCAGCTCACCGGACAGGAGCAGTTGATTATACCGGATGGGGTGCTGCTCCTTCAGGTACGTCTTATGTAAGCGGCCCCACCGCCCGGTGGGGTGCTGTTCTGCCGGGGCTGCTGCGGTCAGGTTCGGCAGATAGTGGTCATTGACAAGGGTGTAGTCCAGACCGTTGGCGTTGTCATGGGTGGATTTTTCAAGTTCGATCATGCGGATTCTCCTTTCAGTTCATCGGTTGGTTCAAATTGAAGTGCGGTTTTATCGGCAAGCTCTTGTTGAGCCAGCTTTTTCTTTTGGGCATATTGGCGGCAGCGTTCCCGGCCTTTCTGCAAGAGGGCTTCATACTCTGCTGCCGCCTGTGGATCAGTTTTAGCAGCTTCACGCAGAGCAGCACGTTTCTTTTTGCGGTTTTCCCCGGCAGTTTTCTGATATTTCTTACGCTTGGCAAGTTGCTGTTCTGTAAGATTTTTCTTGTCGCCGCGACTAATCTCAATTTGACTAGGGAACGTATCACCGATAAAATTGAAGTAGATGTCGATTTGCTGCTGACGGTAGATCGTCCGTCCGCCAGATGCGGAATGAATCACCACTTTTTCTACCAGTTCGTACAGCATTTCATCTGTCAGCGTTTCACAGTCCTTGTATTTCCGAATCAGTTTGATAAAGCGTTTCAGATCAACTTTCGTTGTTTCAACGACGTCCAGTTCTTTCTTCAACTCGGCAATGCGAGCTTCGCAGACAGTTTGTTCCTCATCATATTGCGCCATCAACCGCTGATACTGTCGTTCTGGGATTTTTCCTAAGATGCTGTTTTCATATAGGCTCCGAATCAAAGCGTCCAACTCGTCTATTCTTTTTTGAACTGAATGCAGTTCTTTTTTACTCTCGGAAGATACCTGTGTGTTTTGGTTTTCCCATGCAGCCTGAAGCTGCTCGGCAAATTCATCCTCATTTTCAATAATTTCTTTTGTCATCGCTTTGATTGCATTGAGAATAGCGGCTTCAATGGTTGAGGTCTTGATAAAATGGGATGTGCAGGAAACGTACATATTACGGTATTTGCTGCACTGCCATGAAGAATCCGAATCATACACCACATCAGAATCCCGATGTTTGGATTCAGGGCTGGAAAAGCTCATTCGGGAGCCACAGTCAGCGCAGAATACCATTCCGGCTAACCGGTGCGAGTATGTTCCGCTCGGAAGTTTTTTCGGATTCCTCTTGCGCAGACGCTGTGCTTGATCCCATGTTTCTTGGTCGATGATAGCCTCATGAGTGTTTTTGAATACGATCCTTTCTTCTGGGGTTGCAGCACGGCGCTTTTTCAGTTTGAAGTTCTCACGGATACTTTTACATAGCACTGTATGGCCGAGGTATTCCTGCCGGTCGAGGATATAGGTCAGCGTTGTTGTATTCCACCGATAGGGATCGTGGTACGAATGGTTTCGGGCAGCTTCGGGATGATGCCGTTCTTCGTATGCAGACGGAATCAGCACTTTTTCATCCGAAAGAGTCTGGCCAATTTGTGCAAGACTGGCACCGCTGGCTGCCATATCGAAGATCCTGCGGACAACGGAAGCTGCTTCCTCATCTACGTGAAGGGTTTGCTTGTCACAGGGAACCCGCTTATAACCGTAAGGAATACTGCCGCTGCACCGTTTGCCATCCTGCATCCGTGATTTGAAAACGGCACGGATTTTATTGCTGGTGTCCTTGGCATACCACTCGTTCATGATATTCAGGAAAGGGGTAAAGTCATTGTCCGTGGGATTGGCACTGTCAACATTATTGTTGATAGCGATGAACCGAACACTCTTTGAAGGAAACTGAATTTCTGTGTAAAATCCAACTTCCAGATAATTGCGTCCGAAGCGGCTCATGTCCTTTACAATGACAGTTGCAATGTGCCCGGCTTCGATTTCGGCAATCATAGCCTGAAAACCGGGACGGTTAAAGTTCGTTCCGCTGTATCCATCGTCCGTAAAATGCTGGATGTTGTTAAAGCCGTTTTTACGAGCGTAGTCTTCCAGATACTTTTTCTGATTCAGAATGCTGTTGGATTCACCTTGCAGTTCATCATCTCTGGAAAGCCTTTCGTACAGTGCCGTGATTTTTCCTTGGTTGGATTTTGCCATAGTTTCACCTTCTTTTATTTTTAGTGGGAATACGATATGTAACAAAGATACGATACTTTTCTGATTTTGTAAACGCATCTTTGCTTTATCCTCGATAATTATAACCCTTCGGGTCTGTGACCACATAAGAACTGTGCATCTGCATCAGATTCGGTTTGA
>ENA-ORLB01000646-ORLB01000646.1-human-gut-metagenome-genome-assembly--contig:-NODE-646-length-13236-cov-4.24884_pt1 | contig 13236 bp, 10 predicted proteins | sample MGYA00243064_ERZ508817 | MGnify/ENA primary metagenome ERZ508817 (study PRJEB26277, sample SAMN04329836) | human gut metagenome | biome: human-associated habitat | host: Homo sapiens | place: USA... | reverse complement strand
GAGGTGAAAAGCAGCGGCGGAAAAAGCACGTAGAAAACAAGCCGTTCGGCCTGTTTCCAAAAATCTTCTGAATAATCGAACTTCAGCCGCAGCAGCAAACCCAGCAGAATGATCGAAAAATCAGGTGCGATGAGCGCAACGCTGTCCATGATGTTAGGCAGTTAAATAAAGACGTAATACTCCATTCTCACTACGGCGGCAAAGCCGTGCCATGCGGAGATACGAGAGTCTTCGAAAAGGAATACCATTCCGGTCGAAATCGGTTTTGGAAGTCGATAATAAGAAACCCGACTGCGGCTTATGCTCAGCCGCACAACGAATCTGCATTTTTGCCATGATCTGCAATCTTTGCCCTCGCCGCTGCGGCGCGGACCGTTCGACCCCTCAAGGTCTGAAGCGCAGCATCTGCCGCGCCACTGATGACGTTGAGATCGCACTGGTCAGTCTCCATGCTTGGGAAGAACCGATCCTTGAGAGCGGAAACGGTGCCGGCACCGTTTTCTTTTCACACTGCAATTTACGGTGCTGCTTTTGTCAAAACTATGAAATCAGCGCCGGGGGCAAAGGCCTCAAGGTCACCACAGCCAGACTCACCGATATTTTTCTTGAAGAAGCTGAACGCGGAGCATCATGCATTGAGCTGGTGACCCCCGGTCATTACACCCGCCAAATTCGTGAAGCGCTTCTCTCTGCCAAAGCTCAGGGCTTAAAACTTCCAGTTGTATATAACTCCAACGCTTATGAGCTCCCTGAGACGCTCAGAATGCTCGATGGCTTGGTGGATATCTTTCTGCCGGATCTCAAGTATTTCGACAGTCGGCTTGGTGAAAAGTATTCTGGCGTTCCGAAATATTTCGAATATGCCTCCGAAGCTATCCGTACGATGTTCGCGATGACGGGACCTGCCAAGCTTGGCGATGACGGTCTCTTAAAACGAGGCATGATCATCCGTCATCTGGTTCTTCCCTGGCAATGGAGAGACAGCTGCCGCTGCCTGGATTGGATTCATGAAACTTTCGGCGATGACGTTTACGTTTCAGTCATGAACCAATACATGCCGATCTATAAAGCATGCCGGCATCCGGAGATCAATCGCCCCTTGACAACACTCGAATATCAGAAGGTTATTCGTCACGCAGATGAGATCGGCATCACCAAGGGCTTCATGCAAGTTGGGAAAACGGCCGAAGCGAAATTCATCCCGAACTTCAATGGAGACCATGTTCTGGCTGACGCACTTCATTCTTGATATTGGGAGTACATGAGGCATGCTAGATCAGCCTCAACTAGACCTAAGCATGCTCACGAGGAGGTGTAATCGAGCAAGTAAAACAAACCGCTCTTGAGGGCAAAGTTCTCAGCGGATGGTTGGGTTTTGATGCCATTAGAGAGTGAGTCAATCGACAACTGTCTCCTGTGTCTCTAATGAGATATCCGTGGCGCACGGTGCAGTCAATCATGACCATAAGCACCGCGCGCTCATCACAAAAGACCTTGCTTCACTCCGCCGCGGGCATGTTGGTCGTCAAAATGCCACTGCGGCACTCGCAGCAATCGGCGATGACGTCAAATAACAAGCGAGCTCCCTTAACAGTGATGGGTAATCGATGGCAAGTCCTCCGAGAGCACTTGTCAATGTACGCTACTGATAGCGGAAAACAATGTACTCGTCTTTGATATCCGTATCGGTGATAAGGACATTGCCGAAAAAGTACGAATCGCCTTCACGTGAATGGCGGGACGTACGAATTACACCAGAACCGGAAACCTCTTTTACCTTTTTTGCGATCAGTCGCTTCAAAGCGGCTTCCTCCCCAATGTCCTCGGTGTATTGACCGTCGATGTATCCAATGACCGTAAATGGCTTGGAGGGTGCGCCCTTGATCCATATCTCGACCCCATTAGCGATATCGCACGCACCGCCAGAGCCTTTAAGAACTTGCTCATCTCCTACGAATGGGTGATATTCAATCGCAGCGGAGCAGCCTGAGATGAGCGCAACAAGAAACCATGTCAAAAGTGATCGTTTCAAATCAATCTCCCTCCGAATAATGCCGGTCATGCAAGCATTGCCGGCGAAGCGTCCCTTTTCACAGAGCTCGCAGAAAACGAATCAGCCGAATTTCTCATTTCAGAGAACAGAGCAGCGAAACAAATTACCAGAGATCACTACGACCGTTTTCTGCTCCATCAGAATGCCCCGAGTGGACACAACCCAGAATGCATACAATTTCTGCCATTATTGATTAAAGTCGACTCTGACAGTGCATTTGTGTACCAATCTTTGGGTGCTAACCTTGATGGAACATCCATGACACATATCTTCGGTTACTTCCGCGTCAGCTCAGATCAAAACCCCGGCCGGCCTGAGCCCGGCGAACTCCTCGACGAAGTTCAGTACGGCGACACAATCGTCCGCTGCAGCCTCGACCGCCTCGAGCGAAGTCTTGCCGATTTTCTCCGCTTGGGCGAAGAATTGACGCATCGCGGTGTTACGCTCCAATTTATGAAAGAAGGTTTGCGCTTTAAGGACGGGGAGAACGTCTCCAGCACCTCGAAACTTATGCTGACGCTCGTCAGTGCGTTTAACGAGTTCGAACGCAACATCGTCAAAGAGCAGCAGCGCGAAAGTATCGAACTTGCCAAGAAGCGCGGAGCTTTTAAGCGCGGCGTGTGCCGAATCTCCGACGAAAAGGTATCGCATCTGAAGCATCTCCTTAAAGAAGGAGTGCTACTTGCCAAAGTTTCCCGAATCATTGGCATCAGTCGAATGAGTGCATATCGCTATTTCGAATGTGGCAAATCCAAAGAATAAAAAGGAAAAAGGTCATGACCAATTTGAAACCCGAAGAAAGAGCGCGGGAGTGGATTGACCGCAAGTTGGAATACGCGGGTTGGAAAGTCATCAACCGTGACGAGTACGCCCCCGGCATGACCGCCGTCGCGGTCCGTGAAGTTGCTATGTGCGGCGGTCTTGAAGCGGATTACCTGTTGTTGATTGACGGAAAGGCAGCTGCCGTACTCGAAGCTAAACGCGAAGAGATTTCGCTCAGCAACCCGCACTTGATCGCTCAAGCCGAGAATTACACGAAGCAAGTGAAGCCTTGGTACCCGACGTGGCTTTTACCGCTGCCGTTCGTTTATCTCTCAAACGGCAGGGAGATCGCCTTCAAGGATTGCCGCAAGCCGAACGCGAAGTACGAAATCATCACGAAGTTCCCGCGTCCGTGGGATTTAGTTCGGTGTCTTCAGCTCGGAGAGTTTGACGGATTGCCGTACTTGTCCCCGAAGGGACTTCGCAAGTGTCAATACGAAGCACTTAACAATCTGGAAGCGTCCTTCAAAGAGGGCAAGCGCCGCGCAGTCATGGTTTTAGCGACCGGCTCAGGAAAGACCTTTACAGCGTGCATGATGGCATACCGAATGCTGTCCTTCACGCCGATGAAGCACGTGCTCTTTCTGGTGGACCGCAACAATCTTGGAACGGCTGCTGCTACAGAACTCCAGACCTTCAAGTTAACGGAAAGCGGAAAGCCCCTCTCCGAAATCTTCTGGGTCGAGCAGCTGACGAATAGACCGATCGATCCTCGCACGCGCATCGTCGTCAGTACGATCCAGCGGCTCTACTCTCTGTTGACAGGAAACACCGATTCGTATTCCGAAGAAGATGAAGATGCCGGTATGGGTCATCGCGAAGGTGATGTGGTGGAATTGCCGGCCAACCCTACGTTGCCCCCCGACTTCTTCGATCTCATCATCATTGACGAGTGCCACCGTTCGATCTACAGCGACTGGCAGAAAGTGCTGGCCTACTTCAATAAAGCGAGACTCGTCGGGATGACCGCCACGCCAATCCCGGAAACGCTGGCGTTCTTTGACAATAACCGCGTCGCGAACTACACCTACGAGCAGTCCGTTCTCGATGATGTGAATGTATCCTTCCGTATATACCGAATCAAGACTGAACTCACCGAAGAAGGAGGAACGATTGAAACGGGTGACAAGCTCGAAGTAACGAATCGCCTTGATGCCAAGAGGCATCGGCAAGTTGCGATCGAAGAGCGTGAGTTCTCAAAGAGCGACCTCAATCGAAGCGTTGTCGTTCGCGACCAGATCCGAAAAGTACTTCAGGAATATAAAGATGCGGTCTACACGCAGTTTTATCCGGAGCGTGAACCAAATTTCGACTATCTGCCGAAAACGCTGATTTTTGCCGTGTCGGACGCACATGCCCAGTTGATTGTGGATGTGGCAAAAGAGGTTTTCAATCGGACGGACGATCACTTTGTTCAGAAGATCACCTATTCGATTGGGAACTCCAACGAGCGCATCAAGCAATTTCGCTACGACGTGAACTTTCGCATTGCCGTGACAGTGACGCTGGTGGCGACCGGGACTGACGTGCGTCCGCTCGAAGTGCTGATTTTCTTTAACGACGTGCACTCTGAAACACTTTACGCGCAGATGAAGGGACGCGGCTGCCGCACCATTGCGCCGTCGCAGCTGCAGGCTGTCACGCCGAACGCCAAGAGCAAGGAACTCTTTTATATCGTTGACGCGGTCGGTGTGACGGAGAGCGAGAAGTACGTCCCTAGCTTGGACGATAAAGACGGACCGCATCCGATCAATCCGACGCTTGAGGCGCTCTTTGAACAGATGGCATTAGGTCATCTGCCGGACGATTACTTCCATTTGTTGGCTTCAAAACTCAGCTGTATTGGCAACCGAGCGGATCCTGAAGACTTGCAGGAGTACGCAGAATTCTCGCCAATTTCGCCGCTGACGTGGGCGAAGACCATTATGGATGCGTTGGACAAAGGCAATTTGCCGCCATTTGTCTCGGCATCACATGAGAACCGCGAACGCATGGCGGTTGTTCGTGACTTGCTTACGAATATCCCGGCCAGAAAGAAGTTGGTCGAAATTGCCAAGGGTTACGTCAAAGAAATTTTGGGCAAGACCGATTCAGTTGTCTCCGCTGGGTTCTCGATGGAAAACGCAAAGGCTTCAACGACGGCGTTCGAGGAATACGTGCGAACACACCGCGACGATATCGAGGCCCTGCGGCTGATTTACAACCAGGAGTCCGGGAAGATCACACGACCCGCCATCGATGATTTGGCGAAACACCTTTCGATGTCGCTGCCCGGGTTCCATGTCGGACGACTCTGGAACGACTATGCCCTCATCTGCCCAGACAAAGTAACGCCCTTGCGAAGTGACCAACAGGCTGTGACCGACCTGATTCAGTTGGTGCGATACGCCTTCAACATGATCGATTCGCTCTATACGCTCACGTCGCTCACCGCCCAACGTTTTGAACTTTGGTGCGGTCAGGTTCAGCGTTCAATCACAACTGAGCAGAAAGAACTATTCCGTAAAATCGCCTTGTACATTGCACAGAACGGCAGCTGCGAACTTAAAGGTCTGATCCGAATCATGCCGGAGCTGGCGGGAGGTCTCCTTCGCTTCTGTCGTTCGCCGGACGCAGCAAATAAAGAACTCTTCTCTCTTAACGAATTCATCCTCAAGGCAGCATAAGAAAAATGGCCCAAACCAAAGTCACCGAAGCATCACTCATCAAAAAGGTCTGGCAATTGGCCGACATCATGGCCGGTGCTGGAGTCGGGTTCACCGACTACCTGACACAGCTGACCTACATGCTCTTTCTCAAGATGGATCGCGAACGTGTTGAATTCTTTATGGAAAAATCTGCCGTTCCGGAAGGCTACCGTTGGGAAAACTTACTCAAGGAAACCGGTGAAGACCTGCTCTACCAATACGAACGTACGCTCGATGTGCTGAGCCGTCGTTCGGGTCTCGTCGGTACGATCTTCACGAAAGCGGCCAACCGAATCGAAAGCGCTGTGTATCTTGAGAAGCTTGTCTCCTTTATCGATCAGCAGCAGTGGCTCTTGATGGACGGTGACTTGAAGGGGGCACTCTACGAAAGCATCCTTCAGAAAAACGGTCAGGATAAGAAGAGCGGGGCGGGACAGTACTTCACACCGCGTCCGCTCGTCGATGCCATTGTGGATGTCGTCCAACCACGCATCGGTGAGACAGTGACCGACCCAGCTTGCGGGACTGGCGGCTTTTTGCTTTCGGCCTTCTCGCACATGAAAGACCAGTCCATGGACGAAAAACTGCAGACGTTCCTGAGAAACAATGCTCTGCATGGTAGTGACATCACCCCGCTCGTCGTCACGATGGGCTCGATGAACATGTACCTCCACGGCGTTGGTATGAACAGCAGCCCAATCAAGTGCGAAGACTCGCTGTTGCGGGAACCGTCGGAACTTTCACGGGTGGTCCTTGCAAATCCGCCTTTTGGTGCGCGTCCGTCCGGTTCTGTTGAGATCAATCGTCCGGACTTCATCATCGAAACGAAGAACAACCAATTGAATTTCGTTCAGCACATCATGTCGATGCTTGAACGCGGAGGGCGTGCTGGTGTGGTTTTGCCGGACAATGTTCTGTTTGAACGTGAAGGTGCGCCGATCCGTAAGAAGCTCCTGACGGATTTCAATCTGCACACGATCCTTCGCCTGCCGACCGGCCTCTTCTATGCGCAAGGGGTTCAGACGAACGTGCTCTTCTTTACGAAGGGTGAACCGACGAAGGACGTTTGGTACTACGACTACCGAACCGATGTGAAGCACACGCTCGTTTCAAATCCGCTGACCCGCAAGCACCTTGACGATTTCGTGACGTGTTACCACGCTGAGGATCTCTCAAAGCGAAAAGAGACGTTTGATGCGGACTCGAATCCGAACGGCCGTTGGCGGAAGTACGACGCGGCAGATTTGCTGAAGCGCGATCAGGTCAACCTTGACATCCAGTGGATGACCGAAGCGAAGAGCGAAGAAGAAATGCTCACGATGGATGAAGTGTTCAAGCGTATGGAAGAGCGCTTGGCGACCATTCAGGACGCGTTCGCCAAGCTCAAGAAGGAGCTTCATCATGAACTTTGATCGGATGAGATCGCTGTTGCTTGAACAGGCTGTTCGGGGCATGCTTGTTTCTCAACGGGATGATGAACCTGCTGTAAAACAAATCGGCAAAGTGCCTGATGATGTTCCGTTTTTAATCCCTGAAAAGTGGAAGTGGATTGCTGCTCAAGATGCTTATGAACTACTGTCAGGTCGAGATTTGCAGAAAGGGGAAATTCTGAACGTTGAGCCAGAGGCTCCGTCTATTCCCTACATAACAGGGGCTAGCCAAATTATCGATTCGAGAGTTCTCATCACAAGATGGACTCAAAATTGCTCAGTAAAAAGTGTCAAAGGAGATCTCTTGCTAACGTGTAAGGGAACTGTCGGAAAGACTGCTTTCAATACAGTTGGCGACATGCATATAGCCCGACAAATAATGGCTTTACGAGCGAAGCCAGAGATTGTTGAAGGAAAGTTCTTGCGACTCTTCATTGATTCAATAGCCGAGACGTTGGCTAAAAACGCCAAAAGCATGATCCCTGGGATTGATCGAAAAACTTTGTTGAAGAATTCGATTCCAATTCCTCCTCTTAAAGAACAACGCCGCATCGTTGCCAAGCTCGAAGAGTCCTTTGCCGAAATTGACCGTGCCGAGAAGGCCTATCGGGAGTTGCAGACGCTCGCCAGTGTGCTTCGTGGAAAGATCCTTCAGGAAGCGGTGATGGGTAAGCTTGTCCCGCAGCTCGATGGAGAACCGGCAGTAGAACAGATTGGGGAAGCACCGGAGGATGTGCTGTTCGCAATTCCCGAGAAGTGGAAGTGGGTTCGGCTGTCTGCTGTCGGAGAGATTGTCGGTGGAGGCACACCTAAGACAGGAGTTTCCGAGTATTGGGACGGTGATATTTCATGGCTTACCCCGGCTGATTTAGGAAAAAACTCAGATCAAACAATCTATTCTGGTGCAAAGTTGATTACCCAAAAAGGTTTGGATAAAAGTTCTGCCAAGCTAATGCCCAAGGGAAGCATTGTCTATTCTTCTCGGGCTCCAATTGGCCACATCGCTGTTGCAGGGAAGGAACTTTGCACGAACCAGGGATGCAAGTCTTTTGTTCCAGATACAAAGTTCATTTCAACAGAATGGGCGTACTACATTTTGATCGCACGAACGGGAGACATCCAGTCTCGTGCAAGCGGGACAACATTCAAGGAAATTTCAGGTAAAGGTATGGGAGAAACTTGGATTTCGTTGCCTCCACTTCCTGAACAACGCCGCATCGTTGCCAAAGTCGAAGAACTAATGGCGCAAGTCGATAGGTTAGCAACCTAAGTGCGTTCGAAGAATGGAGCGGAGAATGAAGAGAACGGTTCAGCTTCTTTTGATCGATGGTGACGGCGCTGGTCGTATTCAAGCACAGCTCGACAATTGGACGGGGGTTGCTTACAAAATTCCAAAGCTGTTGCTTTCGGAATGCAAAGAGCGATCGGAGTTGAAGCACTGTGGCGTCTATTTCCTTTTTGGCGAGGACGAATTGGCTGGAACGCCGATCGCCTACGTTGGTCAGGTCAGAGAGAGGAAGAATGGTGAATCCCTTCTTGCTAGGTTCTCTGAACACACCAAGAGCGGCTCGAAGAGTTTTGTCAATGAGGTGATTTTCTTCACAACCTCGACGAACGTCTTTGGGCCGACAGAGCTTTGTTATTTGGAAAACCGTTTTTATCACTTAGCCCAAAATGCCGGTCGGTACCGTTTGACGAACGGAAATGCACCGAGTGCGGGCACTGTGACGGAAGCCAAGGAAGCAGAGCTTGATCTCTATATCGAGAATGCCAAGATTCTCATGAGTGCTCTTGGACACAAGTTATTTATCCCGATGGTACCCGAGAAACGCACCGTTGTGGTTGAGAAGCCTCGATCCGTGCCGCTGTCATTCGACTGGAAGGTGAATGCCTACGGACACATTCATGCGGATGGCTTGTGGACTACGGATGGTGTTGTCGTGCTCAAGGGAAGCCAAATCTACTTGCCGAAACGGAAAGGAATAAGTCGTTCGCTAATCAAGCGCAAAAAGAAGGATTTGGAGTCTGGGCTGTTGAAGCGAGTCGATGGAGCAACGGCGGAATTGACGGAAGATGTGCTGTTTGCCAGCCCTTCTGCGGCAGGAGTCTATGTGTTGAACGGCTCTGTCAATGGACGTACCGCATGGAAGGATGCAGACGGTACGCCGCTTGGCGAGCTGGAAGAAAAGGATGAATAAGCTTCCTGCTATTGGGCGCAATGCGAAAAAATCTCACAGAAGGAAACATCTGCCCCTCAAACATACAAAGGCTTCCTTTTGTCAAAGGTCAGGTAGGTTGACCCCCCTAGCGGACAAATCTTGACCCCTACAGTTATGCCACACCGGGTATACCAATACTGCCTTGTTAGGACATCAGGCTGACAAGCTTATGAGGCACCTGATGTGTGGCAGTAGGTTACCCCATAGCAGCCTGCATTACCATCCTCGCGATATATCCTGATCGAGTATCGCCGGACTTCTGCGCGAGTGTATCCAGACGCCGAAGAATTCGACGAGGAATGGTGATATTGATCCGCTCCGCCTTGTCGCCTACCTTACTGAGATCGATGTCAACAACAGACCACAACCACCCAGCCCATTCCGGATGACCCTTTTGGAGCTCGGAAAAAGTGGATGCATGAGGTAACTGCATACCTTCATCCAGAGCGGTATCGATCCAAAGACACGCGGCCTCATGGGCATTTTTGATCGCCTCATCAAGATCATCACCCTGAGAATAACAGCCTGGAAGATCTGGAATAATCACGCCGAAGTCCGGATTCTCTTGCGAATCTGGCTCGATCACAATCACGTATTTCATCTGGAACTCCTTCATAAAGAAGCGATATGGTTATTTAAAACGCAGCATTGTTAGAGTCATTAAGAATGCAGATCTTTAAATCGCGTCGCGGATGAGTGACTGTAATCAGGTGCGGCACACAACACCTCCATTTTTGAAGGTAATGTGAGAACCTGCTTGACTGCGTTGAACCCACCCGTGGGCTTTAAGTAACTTGTTCAATTGAGCGCTTGTAATATCGCCTCCTTTCAAGTTACAAACACTATCATACACACCGATGTGTATGAATGCAGGGATTGAAGAAAAAAGCCCTTCGCAGGCTTACTGTCTCATTTCGTGCGTTATGTGCATGGTTTGGACTCTGTATGTGTCCAAAAAATCCATACCACTTCAAGCGATACAGAATAAAAAAGCCTGAAGCAGTAGGGGCTTCAGGCTGATCGTATGCATTCGTTTTTATTCGCACGACAACGTTTCTTACCGTGCGTGGCGGAAGGAGAGAGATTCGAACTCTCGGGAGTTATTAGCTCCGCCGGTTTTCAAGACCGGTGCATTAAACCGCTCTGCCATCCTTCCTGAATTCAACTTCGCGGTGAATCGAGCGTTGAATTCTACATATCCTCTGTCAGAACCGCAAATCTTATTGACTACTTCGCGGCATTGACCTCATGAGCATCCTCAACTTCATCAGACTTAGCTGCTGTTGCGGGCTCCCCAACCACCTCGAAATCTCCCATGCGGCGCAGACGTTCTGAGCGACGCTCCATCAACGTATTGAGCGGAAGTTTCAGGAGCGCCCGCAGTTCGTCGATTAAAACCTGACGCAGGCTCGTAGCCATCAATTTCGGATCGCGATGAGCGCCGCCCAGCGGCTCGGAAATGACTCGGTCAACCAGTCCGAATTGGCTTAACCGGTCTGCTGTCAGCGCGAGCGCTTCAGCCGCGCGCGGCGCCTGTGCAGCATCCTTCCAGAGAATAGACGCACAGCCTTCCGGAGAAATCACCGAATAGGTGGCGTACTGCAGCATCATCACCATGTCCGCGACAGCCAGTGCCAGCGCACCGCCGGAGCCGCCTTCACCGATGATGCAGGTCAGCACCGGAACCTTCAGCCCGGCCATTTCAAAGAGATTGCGGCCAATGGCTTCAGACTGCCCGCGCTGCTCGGCGTCGATGCCTGGGTAAGCACCCGGAGTATCAACGAAGGTTACGACCGGCAGGTCGAACTTCTCGGCAAGCTTCATGAGCCGCAGAGCCTTGCGGTAGCCCTCGGGCTTGGCCATGCCGAAATTGCGGCGGCTGCGCTCTTTGAGCGTGCGGCCCTTTTGGTTGCCGATCACCACAACGTTGATGTCGGCCAAACGGGCCAGACCGCCAACGATCGCTTCATCATCGGCAAAAGCACGGTCTCCGTGAAGTTCATGGAAGTCCGTAAAGATCGCATCGATATAGTCGAGCGTGTAAGGGCGCTGAGGATGGCGAGCCACAAGCGAGCACTGCCAGGGAGTCAGCTCAGCGTAGATCTTCTTGACAAGCTCGTCTTCCTTGGCTTGGAGCGAAGCGATTTCGCTTGCTACGGAAACCGCATGCCCCGCTTCGCTTTCGTCAAGCTCACGAAGGTCGTCGATCTTCTTTTCAAGCGCTTCAATATCATGCTCAAATTCGAGAAAAACCTTCTTGGCCATCCCACTCTTCTCCGTCATCTTTGTTGGGTTTGTATCTCAGCGGCGCAGGCTTCAAATGCGGCGCCAGGTCGTTCCTGCTGCCCCGTCCTGGAGCTCGATGCCCTCAGCGAGGAGCGACTTGCGGATTTCATCCGCACACGCAAAATTCTTCGCCTTCTTTGCCAGAGCACGCTCTTCAATGAGACCTTCAATGCGGGACGCGTCGTCAGAGGCTTCAGCGCCGCCCTGAAGGAATTTCTCCGGGTCCATGCCGAGAATATTGAGAATGCGGCCGAGACCGAGGAGCTGCCGAACAAGTTCAGGCGACCCCGTGCGGTTGATTTCAGTAGCGAGCTCAAAAAGCACGGATACGGCCAAGGCCGTATTGAAATCGTCGTCCATTGCGGCCTTGAAGCGCGCAGCGAAGGGTTCATTCCAATCGAGCGCAGCTCGGTCAGCAGCGCGCCCCTTGAGCGCCGTATAAAGGCGAACAAGCGCCTTATGCGCCTCTTCAATGAGAACGGACGAGAACGTAATGGGGCTGCGGTACTGACTGCGGAGCAGGAAGAAACGAAGCACTTCAGCGCCGCACCCTTCACCGTAGGCCGCATTGGTTTCCTTGAGCGCATCCCGGATCGTCCAGAAGTTGCCGAGCGACTTGCTCATCTTTTCTTCTTTGCCGTCGGCCGAACGCACGCGCAGCGGCCCCGAATGCATCCAAGTGCGCGCGAACTGATGGCCCGTCGCCGCTTCGCTTTGGGCAATTTCGTTCTCGTGATGCGGGAACACCAGATCCGGGCCGCCGCCGTGGATATCAATGGTTTCGCCAAGGAGATCCATCGCCATGGCTGAGCATTCGATATGCCATCCCGGACGCCCGCAGCCCCATTTGGAATCCCACTGCGGTTCACCGGGCTTAGCGCTCTTCCAGAGCACAAAGTCGAGCGGATCATGCTTGCCTTCGCGCTCCTGCACCCGAGCGCCGGACTGCAGATCGTCAATGGACTTCCCGGAAAGTCTTCCGTAATTGGGGAACTTGCGGACGGCATAGTCAACATCACCGTCAGCAGCGTGATAGGCAAAGCCCTTTTCCTCAAGCTTGCCGATCAGATTGAGCATCTGCGGGATGTACTGCGTCGCACGCGGCTCGAATGTCGGCGCAAGGCAGCCCAGTGCCAGCATGTCTTCCTGCATGGCGCGGGCAAATTCATCGGTAAGCTCATCGGTTGTGACGCCGCGTTCCGCAGCGCGGCGGATGATCTTATCGTCAACGTCGGTGATGTTGCGCACAAAAGTGACTTTGTAGCCCGACGCCTCAAGCCAGCGGCGCACAACGTCAAAAGCAACGAAGGTTCGGCCGTGGCCGATATGGCAGTAGTCATAGACCGTCACGCCGCAGACATACATACGTACGCGGCCGGGTTCAAGAGACTCGAAAGGGCGCTGCTCGCGCGTGAGGGTCGAATAAATCGAAAGCATGGTGCTCGAACGAAAAAATCACGAGACCCTCAGCGCCGTCCCATATCTCGATACAAGTCCTAAAAGACCAAGAGAGATGCGGATGTGCTGAGAGCCGCTAAAATCAACAGTTGACTAATCTTCGAGAGTATAGCGGCTGCCTTGGGCTCTCTAACCTCTGGAAAAGACCGCTTCTGGCCGATGCGCCCCGCAAGTGCGTATCAGCCGAACGATCGAAGACGCTGCATTGAGGAGCTCCCAAGCTCCCTGATTTGCTGCGCAAACATTTTTATTCAAGCTCTCTGCGATGCCCATTTTCAGTC
>ENA-ORLB01000608-ORLB01000608.1-human-gut-metagenome-genome-assembly--contig:-NODE-608-length-13755-cov-4.05927_pt1 | contig 13755 bp, 8 predicted proteins | sample MGYA00243064_ERZ508817 | MGnify/ENA primary metagenome ERZ508817 (study PRJEB26277, sample SAMN04329836) | human gut metagenome | biome: human-associated habitat | host: Homo sapiens | place: USA... | reverse complement strand
ATGACGCCGGCGGGAAGCTTAAGCTCCTTCGGAGGCAGCCTGCCGGCACAAACCAGACGGGCGTCAGGATCAACGTAGACAGCGTTTTGCAGCTGCAGCAGCTGCCGCGCATAGCCTTCGTCTAAGGCGTCAATGTCGTCCACTGCATAACGTTTTACGCCCGGCTGATAAATCGGCACGGGATAGAGCGCCGCTGCCGTTCCCGGCAGATAGGCCTCCAAGAGATGCGAGAGTCCTGCACCGCGAGGGCCGTACAGATACAGGAACTTCGGTCCCTCATCAGCCGCCATGCGCGCGAGCGCAGCGGCAGCTTCGCTGTTGCTGCCGACCACGAAGTTTTCGAAGGTCGGCCGATCCCGTCCCTGCAGTTCCGGCAGATCGAGAAGGTATTGATCGGGATTTTGAGCGATCGGTTGCACGAGTGAAGAAAACGCGTCAGCTGATGAGTAAAGGGGCGGGGGAAATTCGGGGCGGATGGAAGTTTAATGTTTTTCGTCCGCATTCTCGAGCCGTTCGCCGGTTTCAATGCATTCATGTCTTTGTGCGTCAGCGCAACTTCATACGGCTTCTGATAGGTATTCAAGAAGGCGCTTGTCTTATACTCACGCCCAACGTTTTTCACCTGCTCCTGCGCTCTTCGTTTCCCCGGAGCCTGCAGTGCTTTTCGGCTTCCCTGCCGACCTGCTTTGCGCACGAGCGTTTTTCCTTTTGGATGAGCCCTCATGAGCCAACTCTCCTACGCGGCTGCCGGCGTTTCAATCGACGCTGGCGATGAACTCGTTGAACGCATCAAGCCCGCAGCCAAACGCACGCTGATCCCCGGCGTGCTCGGATCGATCGGCGGCTTCGGCGCCCTTTTCGAAGTAAGCCGTGACTACCGCAACCCGGTTCTCGTCACCGGCACCGACGGCGTCGGCACGAAGCTCATGCTCGCCTTTCAGCTTGGCCGTCACGACACTGTCGGTCAGGACCTCGTAGCCATGAGCGTGAATGACATTCTCGTGCAGGGTGCCAAGAGCCTCTTCTTCCTCGACTACTATGCCTGCGGCAAGCTCGACGTGGATGTCGCCGAGCGAGTCGTCAAAGGTGTAGCCAAGGGCTGCGAACTCGCCGGATGCGCACTGATCGGCGGAGAAACTGCCGAAATGCCGGGCATGTATCCCGAAGGCGAATACGATCTCGCCGGCTTTGCAGTGGGCGTTGTTGAAAAGGACGAAATCATCGACGGCACGACGATTAAACCGGGCGACGTTGTGCTCGGTCTTGCTTCAAGCGGCCCGCACAGCAACGGCTTCTCGCTGCTGCGCAAGGTCGTGGACGTTGCCGGAGCCGACTGGTCGATGCCCTTTGACGGTGCGACCCTTGCCGACCGTGCGATGGAACCCACCCGCATCTACGTCAAGCAAGTGCTCTCTGTCATGAAGAAGGTGCAAATTAAGGGCATGGCCCACATCACCGGCGGCGGCCTGATTGAAAACGTGCCCCGCGTGCTTCCTCAAGGCGTTCAGTGCCGCATTGACGGCAGCTCTTGGACCCGCCCGGCGATTTTCGAGTGGCTTGAAGAAAAAGGTCAGATTGACAGTCACGAGATGTACCGCGTCTTCAATAACGGCATCGGTCTCGTTGTCATCGTTTCCGCTGAAGACGCTGACCGCGCTATGGAAGCCTTCAAGGCCGAAGGTGAAAAGGTATTCCGCATCGGTGAAATCTCGACGCTTCCGGCGGGCGAACCCCCCTGCGTCGTGCTCTGATCGGCCGCACCTCTGAACGGCATGCGTTTCAAAAGCGCTCCGACCTTTACAGTCGGAGCGCTTTTTGTTGGATGAGCGGTCAGCCTGCCGGCACCAGCGGCTGCGCGAGCTTTAGAAGCGTCTCAAAAGCGTCCGGTGCAAAGGGTTCAATTTTGATGACGTCGGGCATTGAACGCAGCCAAGTCAGCTGGCGTTTAGCCAGCTGACGCGTAGCGGCGATGCCGGCCAAACGAAATGCCGCATAGTTCGTGCGGCCTTCCAAAAATTGAACAGCCTGTCGGTACCCCACTGCCCGCATGGCAGGGGAATTGGCATCAAACCCCGGCTCCGCCATCAGCTGCCTGACTTCATCGAGCAGTCCTGCGGCGAGCATTGCATCAAACCGCTCTTCAATGCGCTCATGCAGCGCAGCCCGATCTTCAGGCACCAATGCCGCAGTAAGCATCGGGAATGCGGGATGCGGCGTTTTGCGATGAAACTGCGAAAGGGGCTTCCCCGTCATGCGAAAGACTTCCAAAGCGCGGCCGATCCGCTGTTTATCATTAGGAGCCAATCGTTCTGCAGCGGCCGGATCAATCTTGGCGAGCTCGGCGTGCATCGCAGGCCACCCCTTGGCAGCGCCTTCTGCAGCGACGGCGCTGCGAACCTCTGGAGAGGTAGACGGCATTTCGTCAATGCCCTCACGAATGGCCTTGGCGTAAAGCATTGTGCCGCCCACAATCAGCGGCAGTCGGCCGCGAGCACGAATTTCACGAACAAGCCGGGAAGCATCCGCCACAAAATCTGCGGCGCTGTATGGTTCGTTGATTGCGCGAATATCGATCAAATGGTGCGGCGCGGCTTGAAGCTCTGCGGATGTCGGCTTTGCACTCCCAATATCCATGCCCCGATAAACCAGCGCAGAATCGATTGAAATGATTTCCGCCGGGAGCATACGGGCGAGCTCAAGTGCGAGCGCGGACTTCCCCGAAGCCGTCGGCCCCAAAAGCAAGAGCGCCTGGGGCTGAGCTGCTTGACCCATGTTCATTGGCTGATCAGTCATCAGCGGCCCCGCATAAACAGTCGATCGAGATCTGTCATGGAAAGCGTTGTCCATGTCGGCCTGCCGTGATTGCATTGATCTGCGCGCTCCGTTTTTTCCATGTCGCGCAAAAGCGCATCCATTTCCGGCAGCGAAAGTTTGCGGTTGGCCCGGAAAGCATTGTGACAAGCCATGGTGGAGAGAATGCGGTTTTTCAGCACATCCATCGCTTCTGAAGCACCAAATTCTGCGAGATCGTCGAGTACCTCTCGAAGGAGTGCTTCCAGTTCGCCCAACGGTGCCTCAGCGATCATGGCCGGCACGCCGCGAAGCGCCACAGCACCTTCATCTGCGCCCGTGCAGATAAGGCCCAGAGCCGCAAAAACTTCTCCCTTTTCAAATTCCTCAAATGCCGCGTACTGTGCCGGCGTCACCCGCACAACCAGCGGCATCAAGAGCTCCTGTACCGCAAGCTTTGACTCCGCCATGGCCCGCTTCATTCGTTCATAAAGCACGCGTTCGGCAGCCGCATGCATGTCCACGATGACAAGACCAGAAGCATTTTCGGCCAAGATATAAACACCGGCTACCTGCGCCAATGCACGCCCAAGGAATCCCCTGCCGTCAGACTGTGCCTGAAGCGGCGTAAAAAGCGCTGGATGCTCCTCCTGCTCCATTTGCGGCAGTTTCCGGGGCTCCAAAGATTTCGGTTCGCCCGCTTCCCCTGAAGACGAATTGGGGTCATAAAACTTCATGGCTGCCGCTACGGCAACGGGCGAAGGTGCTTTGGGACGCTCTCCATAAGCGGCGGGAAAACGCTGCAGCACCGGTTTGCCGGAAGCTGCCGACGCCGGACGATCAGAATCAGCACGCTCAAATCCCGTGCCGCTTGGCGGAGCACCCCAAAGCGCATTGGGATGGTCCGCAGGTACTTTTGCCGCAATAGCTTCTTGCGGTTCGGCAAATGAAGAACGGCCAAAAAGTGCGGCTTCACGGCGCGCTGGAACTGAGCCCAGAGACGCATCGGCGAGCGGTACAGCGGCTGCCCCGCCGGCCGCCTGTGCGAGGGGCGGTGCAAGCGCCGCCTCAACCGCATGCAAAATGAAGCTGTGCACGCGGCTCGAATCCCGAAAGCGCACCTCTGTTTTTGTCGGATGCACGTTTGAATCCACCTCTTCGGGCGGAAGGGTCAGAAAAAGGCAGTAAAGCGGCTGAGCCTGACCATGAAGCACATCAGCATAGGCTGCCCGCACCGCATGGTTCATCACTCGATCGCGAATGAAGCGGCCGTTGACAAATAGGTATTGACCGTCCGCGCGCGTACGAGAAATAGTGGGAAGCCCCACCAATCCCGTGAGCTTCCAACCGTCCGACTCAGCCGATACCGGACGGCAGGCCTCTTTGAAATCCTTGGGCATCAGCGCCTTGATGCGGTCTTCCGCAGACTCGGCCTCAAGCTGCATGGCTCGCCGCCCATTGGCATAAAGCGAAAAAGCGGCCTGCGGATTGGCTAGCGCAATGCGTTCCATCTGCGCCGTCACATGCGCCGTTTCCGTACTTTCGGACTTCATGAATTTGCGCCGCGCAGGGGTCTTATAAAAAAGATCCGTCACTTCTACGCGCGTTCCGCCGGTCATCCCGCCGGCCGGCTCGACGGCTCCGCGCTGAATGCGCCAGGCTTCGCCCGCACCCGCAGCTTTGGACTCAATGATGAGTTCCGCAACGGAATCGACCGATGCCAGTGCTTCCCCGCGAAAACCCAGCGTCGTTGCCGCTTCCAGATCAGCGAGCGTGGCCACTTTGCTCGTCGCGTGGCGTTTCACCGCCAGCGGCAATTCCGCTTTAGGAATACCGCAGCCGTTGTCGCTCACCAGAATCCGTGAAAGACCGCCCCCGTCAATGCGCACTTCAATGCGGTCTGCTCCGGCGTCCACTGCATTTTCAACAAGTTCCTTGACGACGGACGCCGGCCGTTCAATCACCTCACCCGCGGCGATTTGACTGATGAGCTGACTCGAAAGTTCTGCAATTGGACGATTTGGCTGCATGAGAAAAACGTATGCAAGTATTGCCGTCTTGGTCAGAACGGCAGAAGTCTGCGATATTCAAAGAGACGTCAGCCTATCAGAGTTGGCTGAAGCAAACGGCTATCATTGTCTGCCTGCTTCTGATCTGCTCGAATCGCTGCGGTTCAACCCCTTTAAGCCGCCTCCGCAGACAGCATCGAGTCCCTTCGACTCTTTCGCATAAAACAAAATTGTACTTTTAAGATCATGGACCTCTTCGGACTCATCGTCGAGCTCTTTACCAACGCCGACCACTTTCTAGTGTCAATCGCCACTGACTACGGCACGCTTATTTACATTGCAATGTTCGTGATCTTTTTCCTGGAGACCGGCATCGTTGTCATGTCGTTTCTGCCGGGGGATTCGCTTCTTTTTGTGGCAGGCACCGTTGCGGCAGCCGGCACAGCCAGCCCATGGCTCATCATGCTGGCAGTGATTCTGGGAGCAATCTTCGGGAATTCCTTGGGTTATGCGACTGGCAAATGGCTCGGCAACCGAATTTATGACGGCAGTATTCACTGGATTGATGCCAAGAAGCTCGAGCACGCCCACAGTTTCTATCTCTCACACGGCGGGAAAACTGTGGTTCTTGCCCGATTCGTCCCCATCGTGCGCGCTTTCGCGCCTCTCGTGGCCGGCGCAGCCCGCATGGATGGTCTGCGCTTTGAACTCTTCAGCGGCTTCGGCGCAATTCTCTGGGCGGTATCGATCGTTGGCGCAGGCTACCTTTTCGGCAACATCCCTTTCATTCAGCAGAATCTTTCGAAAATCCTCATTCTCGGAGTCGTTGCTGCCGCTATGGGCCCCATTCTTGTGGGCTACGTCTGGAAGACGTATCAGAAGATGCACGAAAAGCGCGAACACAAATTCTGAGACACTGACCTCACCGATCTTCAAAAGCCGTCATGGGAGCGCTCTTAGCGCTCCCATGTGCTTATTAGGCAAAGCGTTTTAGGATGCCTTTCATCCCTCTCGAACGCACTGCCGGTCTTCTCAAGATATGTCAGAGACTGCAGGTTCATCGTTTTGAAATGGTGCGCGCTTAGAATAGATGAGACCTGCTTTCATTTCCGGTGAAAACATTCGATGTCAGACAAACCAACCCTTAGCCGCAAAGCGGCTTGCGCACTCCAGACCGAGGGTGCAGAAACCGCAGTCAAAGAGTCGACCGCAAAGACCGACAAGCCCGCAGCTGTCCAGCCCGCAGGAATAGACGTCAAACCTGCCGAAGCTGAAGTGAAAAGCGAACACACTGCAGTCAAAAAAACCGCGGTCCGCCGCAGCACGGCGTCTAAAAAGACGATCACGAAGACGGTCAAAAGCGCGAAAAGCGTAAAAACTGTCAAAGCGGTCAAAGTTTCCGCTTCCAGTACGGCTTCGCTCGAATCTGCGCCGCCCCCGCTGCCGCCCGTAGAAGGCGTGCCAGACCTCTCCGATCCGCTTCTCTACATTAACCGTGAGCTCAATTGGATTGAATTCGACCGCAAGGTGCTCGAAGAAGCCTGCGATCTGAGCGTGCCGCTGCTTGAACAGCTCAAGTTCCTCGCCATTTTCCACAACAATCTTGACGAATTCTTCATGGTCCGCGTGGCCAACATTATTCGTCAGTACAAGATGGGAGCGGCGTCGACTTCGGCTGACGGCCTGCCGCCCGTGAAGCAGCTCGCCGAAATTCGGCGCCGCGTGCTCGGAATGCTCGCGAGAGCGCAGAACCACTGGAAAAACAAGCTTGCGCCAGAGCTTGCTAAAAAAGACATCGCCATCCGGCGGTGGAAGAATCTCTCGGCAAAGCAGAAGACCTTCCTTGAAGGGTACTTTGACAACGAGATTTATCCCATTCTCACGCCGCAGGCCATCGATGCGGGACATCCGTTCCCGACCATTTCCAATCTGTCGCTCAACTTTATTGTCGAGCTCGAAGCCGCTGACGGCAGCATGCGTTATGCGCGCCTCAAGTGCCCCAACAACATGCCGCGCTTCATCTTCGTGCCCCGCACGAAAGAATCTGCCTATGCTGAACTGGGCTTCAATTCCTCCGGGCGCGATGACGACATCATCCTGCTCGAAGATTTAATCCGCGAACATCTCGGCAAGCTCTTCCCCGGGCACAAAGTCGTCAAGTCGGGCGTTTTCCGCATCACCCGCAATACCGACATCGAAATTGAAGAGGATGAAGCTGACGACCTCTTAGCCGCCGTCAAGGACTTCGTTGACCAACGCCGCTTCGGCGACGTGATCCGTCTTGAAATTGAAGCCGGCACTGATGCTGCGCTGACCAACTTCCTGATGGATAAGCTCGAACTTTTGCCTTTCCAGCTCTTTCGCATCAAAGGCCCAATGGCCATGTCGGAATTCATGGCTTTGAGCGGCCTCGATCGCCCTGCCCTGAAGGATGCGCCGTATAAGGGACTTGAACCGCTGCTCTTTTCCGAGGGCGACATCTTCGGCACCATCAAAACCCGAGACGTGTTCCTCTACCATCCCTATGAAAGCTTCAGCGGCGTACTCGACTTTATTCGTCGCGCCGCTGCGGATCCTCAGGTGGTCGCCATCAAGCAGACGCTCTATCGATGCGGCAGCAACAGTCCGATTGTCGCCGCACTGATCGATGCACGACGCCGCGGCAAACAAGTGACGGCCGTCGTTGAACTCAAAGCCCGCTTTGACGAAGAACGCAACATCAACTGGGCCGAGGAAATGGAAAAGGCCGGCGTCAACATCGTCTACGGCTTTGCCGGTCTCAAGATTCACGCCAAACTCTGCCTTGTCGTGCGCCGCGAGGCCGACGGCATGACTCGGTACGTTCACATCTCAACGGGCAACTACAACCCTTCCACCGCGAAGATTTATACAGACTATGCGCTCTTCACGGCCAATGCGGCCATCTGTGCTGACGTCTCCGACCTCTTCAACGTAATGACGGGCTACTCGGATCAGACGACATACCGCCGTCTAGTCGTTTCACCCCACAGTACCCGCAGCTCCATTATTGCTGCGATTGAGCGCGAGGCGGCAGAACACCAGAAAACCGGCAAGGGCGAAATCATCTTTAAGTGCAATCAGCTCGTTGACCGCGCCGTGATTCAGGCGCTCTATGCAGCAAGTCAAGCCGGCGTGAAGATTTCTCTGATCGTCCGCGGCATCTGCTGCCTGCGCCCCAATATTCCGGGCATCAGCGACAATATTCAAGTCGTCAGCATCGTCGGGCGCTTCTTGGAGCATGCTCGAGCCTACTGGTTCCGCAACAACGATGATCCGTTCCTGCTCATCGGCTCAGCCGACCTGATGCCGCGCAATCTCGACGGCCGCATTGAAGTGCTCGTACCGGTGCTCGATCCCGCCATCCGCAGCCGCATCAAGGCCACACTTGACCTGCAGCTTGCCGACAATGTGCAGAGCTGGAAGCTCCAGAGTGACGGCACCTATGTGCGGCTCGCTCCGCCCAGACACGGAAAAGCCGTGGACTCGCAGGAAGTGCTTGCCAAGCACTACGGACGAGTGGAATAGCGCGTCATAAAAAAATAGAGCGGGCGGCCTGAGCAAATCAAGCCGCCCGTTCTTTTGAAGCGAAACGGTCAATTACTTCGTCACGCCAGCGGCGAGTTCAACAAGCCTCAGCGTCACCGCAAGGCTCTTCAGCCACGAAGACATGGGCATGAACTCACAGGCACTGTGGAAATTGTGTGCGCCCGTGAAGTAATTCGGCGTCGGAATACCCTGCGTGGAAATGAAGGAACCATCCGTGCCTCCGCGCATGGCAATGTCCTTTACCGTCACATGTTCAATTTCCATCGCGCGGCGCAGCATGTCAATGCAGGCACTGTTCTCGGGTTTGATAGCGTCGGCAATGTTGCCGTAGACATCCTCGATCGTCAGATTGATCTTCGCGCGCGGATAGCGCACGCGCAGGCAGTCGACGATGGCGCGGATAAGCGTCTTTTTTTCTTCATAGCGCTTGAGGCTGTGATCTCGGATCTTAAGCGACACGCGGCATTTGGCGGGACCGCCCTGAATGCCGTTCACCCATACAAACCCTTCAGTTTTCTCAGTAAATTCCGGCGTCTGACCGCGGTCAAGCATGCCGATGAAGTCGTGCGCGACCAGAATCGGGTTCAGAAGCTGTCCCTTCGAAGACATCGGATGTGCGGTAATGCCCTGAATATCCACCCAGGCACTGCCGGCATTGAAGGTCTGCCAAACGATTTCACCGAGTTCGCAGCTGTCAATCGTGTAGGCAAAATCGACCGGGAACTTTGAAAAGTCAATTTTCTTCGCGCCGCAAAGACCAATTTCTTCATCCGGCACAAAAGCAACATAAATATCACCGTGAGGACGACCTTCCTCAACGAGGATATGGAGTGCCGTCATGATGTTGGCAATGGCAGACTTATTGTCTGCGCCGAGCACAGACGTGCCGTCGGAAAGAAGCAGATCGTCGCCTACGTAGCGTTCCACTTCAGGGTGTTCGGCCACGCGAAGCCAAAGGTTCTTCTCTGCATTAAGGCAGATGTCGCCCCCTTGATAGTTCTTCACAACCTGCGGATGAATGTCCGGGGAAAGTCCGGCGTCGACCGTATCCAGATGTGCGCACCAACCCACCTTAGGCGCTTGGGTGCCTGCCGGAAGGTTGGAGGGCAGCCGACCGGTGACGACGGCATATTCGGAAACTTCGACATCCGTGAGCCCGAGCGCTTTAAGTTCTTCGGCAAGCATCTGTGCGAGCACGCGCTGTCCCGCCGTGCTCGGCACAGTTTTTGCACCCGCTTCGCTCTGGGTTGTAACGGCTGCGTAGCGCATAAAGCGCTCGAGCAATTCATTTGCACAATTAATCATAGGGTCCTCACTTCTGCTGGTGGTCCTGCACTTTTTTTCTGCCGCATCAACAACCCGCTTCTCAGCTCCAAAGCCTCGTCAAACCCGCCAATGGTTTGTCTTGGCATCAAGGGGAGTCGGAGCTGAGCAGCGGAGCGTCGAGCGAATTATTGGTCTGCTCGTTCTTCGAGAACGGCGATGGCCGGGAGCGTCTTGCCTTCCAGGAACTCGAGGAAAGCACCGCCGCCCGTGGAGATATAGGAAATGCGGTCTTCCACACCGAAGGCGTTGACGGCCGAGACCGTATCACCGCCGCCAGCGATGGAGAAGGCTCCCTTAGCGGTCGCCTCGGCAATCGCATAGGCCAGCGCTTCCGTCCCCTTGGCAAAGGGCTTCATCTCAAAAACACCCACCGGACCATTCCAAACGATCGTTCCGGCAGAGCGCAGTTCGTGTGCGAGATGTTCTGCGGTCTTCGGACCCACATCCAGGATCATCTCGTCATCGGCCACTTCATCAACACTGCAAACGCGGTACGGAGCATCAGCCGCAAAAGCCTTGGCCGCCACGACATCGACGGGCATCGGCAGCTTTGCACCCTTCTTTTCAAGAATCTCGAGCACCTTGCGGCATTCGTCCACCAGATCCGGTTCAGCGAGCGACTTGCCGATCGGACGGCCAGCTGCGAGCCAGAACGTATTGAGGCTGCCGCCGCCCACGATAAGGCGATCCACTTTCTCGGCGAGATTCGAGAGAATCGTGAGCTTGGTCGACACCTTTGAGCCGGCAACAATCGCGGCGAGCGGGCGAGAGGGGCTGCCGAGCGCCTTGGAGAGTGCTTCGATTTCCTTGGCCATCAAGGGACCCGCACAAGCAATCGGAGCGTACTTCGCCACGCCGACCGTTGTCGCCTCTGCGCGGTGAGCCGTACCGAAGGCATCATTGACATAAACGTCACAAAGCGCAGCGTATTTCTTTGAAAGCGCCTCATCGCACTTCTTTTCACCCACATTGCAGCGGCAGTTTTCCAGCACCACCAGCTCACCGGGCTTCAGCTCAACGCCGTCGACCCAATCCTGAACAACCGGCACTTCTCGGCCAAGCAGTTCCCCCAAGCGATCGGCAACGACCTGCAGAGAATCTTCCGGGCGCAAAACGCCTTCCTTAGGACGGCCCAGATGGCTCGTCACCATCACCGCCGCACCCGCGAGCAGCGCGGTCTTAATGGCCGGAAGACTCGCCACAATGCGAGCGTCATTGGTGATCGCGCCTTCATCATTGCGGGGCACATTCAGATCACTGCGGATCAGAACACGCTTATCCTTCAAAACGCCCGAGGCGGCCAGGGAATCCAGAGTCTTCACTTGCATGGAAACTGCTCCTTTGCATTAAAAATACGTTGGATCTTCTTTAGACCGTAAGTCCAAAGAAAAAACCGCCTCGCGGGAGCATCCGGCATTCGGGCGCTTCCGCGGGCGGCAGATATTGCTTCAGCCAATGAAATTGGGCTTCACTTTACGTCTGATTTTTCAGAGCTTACTTGGCGGCCATCATCGCGCAGGCCGTGTCGAGCATTCGGCAGGAGAAGCCCCACTCATTGTCGTACCAGGCCATAACCTTGACGAGGCGGTCGCCAGACATCTTCGTGAGCGTCGAATCGTAGATAGAGCTGCGCGGATCATGGTTGAAATCAATCGACACCAGCGGCTCATCGTTGTAGCCGAGAATGCCCTTGAGTTCGCCCTCGCTCGCCTCTTTCAGGATCGCATTGATTTCTTCGATCGAGGTCGCGCGTTCTGCCATGAACGTCAGGTCGACAAAGCTCACATTAATCGTCGGCACGCGGACCGCAAAGCCGTCCAGACGGCCCTTCAGCTGCGGCAGCACCAGTCCCACGGCCTTGGCTGCGCCCGTCTTCGTCGGGATCATCGAGTGCGTCGCAGCGCGGGCTCGGCGCAGATCCTTATGGTAGACGTCGGTGAGCACCTGGTCGTTCGTGTACGACTGAATCGTCGTCATCAAACCGTGCTCGATGCCAATTTTGTCCTGCAGGGGCTTGACGAGCGGCGCCAAACCGTTGGTCGTGCAGGAGGCGTTCGACACCACGAGATCCGTGGCTTTAAGCACATCCTGATTAACGCCGTAGACCACCGTCGCGTCCGCGGTCTTGCCAGGGGCCGAAAGCAGCACTTTCTTCGCACCGGATTCGATATGCACCATCGAGGCTTCTTTCGAATTGAAGGCTCCCGTGCACTCCATCACCAGATCGACACCGAGGTCGGCCCAGGGCAGTTCACGGGGATCTCGCGTCTTGAAGACGTGAATGCGATCCCCGCCGACAATCATGTCTTTGCCGTCCGTTTCAACGGGCGTAGTGAAGCGGCCGTGCACCGTGTCGTACTTCAGGAGATGGGCGTTCACTGCAAGGTCGCCCGGAGAATTGATGGCGACGATTTCAACGTCGTGCTGCTTGGCATACTCGTAATGAGCGCGGAGCACGTTGCGGCCGATGCGGCCGAACCCATTGATGGCAACACGGATGGTCATGTCGGAAACTTCCTAGATATTGAAGAAAGGGATGGGTAAAAAAACAAAGGGATTTACTGGAGGAGCGCCTCAACCTTGGAGACGACATTGTCGACCGTAAAGCCGAACTTGATCCAAAGATCCTTGGCCGGCGCGCTCTCACCGAAGCTGTCGACGCCAAGCACGTCGCCGCGCCCCGTAAAGTACTTCCACCAAAGATCAGTCTTTGATGCTTCAATGGCGAGCACCGGCAGTCCCGGCGGGAGCACCGACTGACGATACTCCGTCGACTGGCGGTCAAAACGGTTCGTGCAAGGCATCGATACCACACGGGCATTGATGTTGAGCGCGGCGAGTTTAGCGCGCGCATCCATCGCAAGCCCCACCTCCGTACCGGTCGCGAGCAGCACGACCTGCGCTTCGCCTTCACCCAAGGGAGCTTCGGCGACGACATAGCCGCCCATAGCAATTGCATCCGCATCTACTTCGTCACGGTCGATGAAGGCTGCGTTCTGACGCGAGAAAATCAGGCAGGAAGCGCCGTCTCGGCGCTCGATGGCACTCGCCCAAGCCACAACGGCCTCAACCGTATCGCAGGGACGCCAGACATCCATGCCCGGGATAAGACGCAGCGAGGGAATGTGTTCAACCGACTGATGTGTCGGACCGTCTTCACCGAGCCCGATGGAATCGTGCGTGAAGACGTTGATGGCGCGCAGATTCATCAGCGCGGACATGCGCAGGGCATTGCGCGAATAATCCGAGAAAGTAAGGAACGTCGCGCCGTAGGGAATGAATCCGCCGTAAAGCGCAATGCCGTTCAGAATGGCCGACATGCCAAATTCGCGCACGCCGTAGCTGATGTGACGTGCATGGAAGTCGCCCGTATTCAGGCTCGTCGAGCCCGACCAGTTGGTCAGATTTGACCCGGTCAAATCAGCCGAACCGCCAAGGAGCTCCGGAAGGACAGGGGCCAGCGCATTAAGCGCCTTTTGACTGGCCTTGCGGGTGGCAACCGTTTCGGCCGCCTCTGCAGCCTGACAAACAGCATCCATGACGGCGGCATCCCATTGGTCAGGAAGATCGCCCGCCAGCCGGCGCTCGAGTTCCTTGGCCAGTTCCGGGTAAGCGGCTTTATAACCCGCATACATCTGCTGCCATTCTTTTTCGATCTTCGCCCCTTCAGCGCGATGATCCCATGCAGCATAAACATCCTGCGGAATTTCAAAAGGACCGTAAGTCCAGCCGAGAGCGGCCTTCGTCGCGGCAATCTCTTCGTCACCGAGCGCTTCGCCATGCACCTTGGCCGTGCCTTGACGGTTAGGAGAACCCTTGCCGATTGTCGTGCGGCAGATGATAAGCGTCGGTTTCTCTGCGGATTCCTTCGCTTGAGCGATCGCCTGATCAACGGCGTTGATGTCGTGTCCGTCGACCGGACCAATCACATTCCAGCCATAGGCCTCGAATCGGCCGCGGGTGTCATCGCGGAACCAGCCGCGAACATCACCGTCAATCGAAATAACATTGTCATCGTAAAGCGCGATGAGCTTATTGAGCTTCCAGACGCCCGCGAGTGAGC
>ENA-ORLB01000606-ORLB01000606.1-human-gut-metagenome-genome-assembly--contig:-NODE-606-length-13820-cov-3.3251_pt1 | contig 13820 bp, 15 predicted proteins | sample MGYA00243064_ERZ508817 | MGnify/ENA primary metagenome ERZ508817 (study PRJEB26277, sample SAMN04329836) | human gut metagenome | biome: human-associated habitat | host: Homo sapiens | place: USA... | reverse complement strand
CACTACTTTACGGTAGCACGCTTTTGTGCTGAAGCTTCAACTTCCTCCAAATCTTTAAATCCTAAATTACCATACAGATATTGGTAACGTTCTTCAACTAAATTACGTTTTTGTGTCGCGGCTAAAAAGATATCACGATAATATAAATTTAAAGTTGCATCAGAATACGTTTCCAATTCGCAAACTGCGTATGTAGTAAAGCCGCCTTCAACAGCTATTGTCAAAGGATATTTTTTATGTACTTCAGAAAGCCATTCTCTTTCGATATCTACTATTTTGTAAATCAGTTCATTTTCATTTAACGATGGTATCAAATTTTCCATACGGGCATATTTTTCTGTCCGATGTCAGTGTATCAGCCGCTAAAACCGAATGGCTCATTTCACGCATCAGATAAAAAGTTTTCAGCATTTCCTGGCAATCAGCTGGTTCACTGGCTTTAACAGCGATAAACATCGCTGCTTCACGGGCGATAATCTTTTCCAAAAGCTGTTTTCTATCCATTTACAACACCGTCCTCAAATAAGCTTATCTGCTGCAGTAACAATCGTGCCAGTAAATTTGCCGCTTCTCTGGTAGGATGGATACCATCACTGCCAAAAATACATTTCACATCCAGACTTTTTATCCTGTCATACCAGTCCAGTAGATTAACGCTTTTACCAAGCGTTAATCTTGTCAGCAGGTTATTATACAGAACGATCTTTTTTTCTAAACCTGCATGTTTTAACAGATGGACTTTCTCTACAGGAGGATTATTGATAACAATCACTTTGCTCCCTCTGCTCTTGGCAAAATTTAGAAAAAGCTGCAGATTATTTTTATATTCATCAGGCGTTACCCAAGGGTCACGACCGTATTGTTCAGAGTAAAGCGGCCATATTTTTCTTCCTTCCGCCGGCCATAAATCTACCAGACCCAATTGTAATATCGTATAATCCGGGCGTAAAAATTCTATTTCATTGGCCTCGCCTTTTATAAGACTTAAGCTTGTATTAGCATGGCGGCAGCGATTTACCAGACATACATCCTCGGTAAAATTTGCGCTGAGCATCCTGCGCAGCTGCTCGGGATATGTTCCTGCGTAATCGAGTTCTACATTAAAGCTGTTTTTTGCATATCGCGGTAAACCGTAGCTGTCGCCAATTACCAATACTTTCATATTTCCAGCCCCTAAACAAATATTTTCTAAATACAGTACTGTTTTAAAATCTTATTTATTCTGTATAGTCTTCGTTTTCTTCTAAAACTACACCCTGTTGATCAGGCACTTTTATTTTCAGCGGTAAAATAAAAGCTATAATCGCCGAAAGAACAAAAGAACAGAGAGCAAATTTGATAGAAGCAATAAAGTTACCAGTAGTATCGGCAAGATATCCGCCCATAAAGCTGCCCAGCGCCGGTCCTATACCCATAACAATCAGGGTGGCAAGCCCCCACAATTTGCCCAGACTGACGCGCCCATAGATAGCACCGGCATAACCAACGACGCCACCCGGTTCAATTGCCCAATAAACTGCAAACAGTACGCAGATCAAAGCACCCAAAGTGGTAGACTGCGGTCCCATTGTCATAAGCAGCAAACAAGCTACTGCGCCTACAGCCGGGCCGAAAATAAGCATTGTTTTTCTGGCTTTGATCTCATTTTTCATCGCTACAACTAATTTATCAGATACGATACCCAAAAGCGGCATCGTAAAGATACCGGCGATACCAATGATGATATAAAGGTTAGTTGCATTATCTAAAGTCATTTTCAAATCTTTGGTCCAATAGGTAACGACCTGAGTCCAAATCAAAAATTCAGCAACCATACTGGTCAAAAATGCCAGAATCGAACCCCAAATCGGAAACGTGCTAAAAGCCTCTCCAATTTTCCAGGGATACTCTTGTTGGGCTGCCGTGCCTTTAGCCGGTGGAACTTCGCCAAAAGCATGTAAGCCATACTGTTCCGGGTTCTTTTTTGCCAGTAATGCCGCCAGTAAAAGTGCTACGAGCGAAATCCAACCCAAAATTGTCATTGCATCACGCCATTGTCCTGCATTTTCGACCAGCATCGGTTTCACGCCCAAACTGAGTACGATCTGCGCCATTGGGGCACCGGCAAAAGCAATACCCCACATTTTGGCATAATATTTTCCAACGAACCATTTACGAATGGAAATGGTAGATGATACCCACAGCATACCTGTTCCGATACCGGCAAAAATAGCATAAGCCGCATAATAAGAATATAAAGATTCAACCTTCGCTGTCAGATAAAAGCCCAGCATACAAAAAACTGCGGCAATAGTATAAACAGGTTTTGTACCCCATTTATCCAAAATCATACCGCTAAAGAACGCTGTAATGGCATAAATGCTCATCATCAGCGAATAGCCTAACGATACCTGTGCCCCGGTCCAACCCATCGTCTGCGACATTGGCCCGGCCAGGATAGCAAAAGTAGAGCGGTAACCAAACAGGCAAAATACTGCCAGCCACGCAGCAACGACTACAAAATAAGAGGTTTTTTTCGCATCCATATAAACCATCCCTTCGTCTCAAAAATCTATAAAAGATTATGAGTTAATAGTAATTACAAATTTCAGCTCCATTTTGAAAAGAGGCGGATGCAGGCTCCTGCATCCGCCAACTTACTTTAGTTAAGGAGGAAGTATTGTAATAGACTTATTTACTTGTAAACTGTTCGCAATATACGGCTTTCAAATCACCGTAAGTCCAGTCTTTTTTCTTAAAGCCATCGCAGATACCAATGTTGTTTTCGTCAGCTTCTATAAAGCATTTGCAGCATTTACATTTAGCAATAGGCGTAAACATCGGACAGGTTTCGCTGTCAATAAGGATAATACTGTCGTTATTGGCATGGCAGATACCTTTAGCAACGTCAATAGGGGTAAAATTACGGCAATCAGCATGATTATTTTTAGCCATTGTGACTCACACTCCTTCGTATTCGGTTCTTGCAACAACTTCGTCCTGGATCGGTTTACCGATTTCTACCCAGTATTGAGTAAAGCCGGCTACACGTACCAACAAATCACGATAGTTATTAGGATGTTTTTGAGCATCTTTCAAAACTTTAGAATCGACGATATTAAATTGAATATGGAAGCCGCCTTTTCTCATGTAAGAACGGGTCAGATCCAACAATTTCTTAGAACCTTCGATACCTTTTACTGCATTCGGATGCAGTTTCAGGTTCATCTGTGAGTTTTGAGATCTGCTGTGATCCCAGCAAGTAGCGGATTCAAATAATGCATAGGCACCATTGCGGTCAGTACCAGGATATGCAGACATAGAAGCGTCAGCAAAAGTAGTACCGGAAAGACGCCCGTCAGCAGATGCAAGTGTTGCTGCACCTTGCGGAGCATGGGTAGATACAGACATCTGGCAAACATAGAACGGCTTAGCGTACAAGGATTCATATTTATCGCCGCAGCCACAGTACCAGTCTTCAAATTCAGCCAGAATTCCATCGACTTCAGGAATATCGTTGCCATATTTAAAGGATCTCAGGCAATCTGCGTGGATCTGATCGTAACGTCCGTCATCATCATCACGTTTTTCCTGAGCTTCAAGCGAGAAACTGCCGATTTCATCAGCATTTTTGAAGCCAAAGTTATTAATAAGCGCATCTGTAAGTTCTTCCAGAGTATATTTCTTATCTTCAAACACCAATTTTTTAATGTTGTACAAAGAATTGACCATATTGATAGTGCCTGTGTCTTCAATGTTATAAGTAGCATTGTAGCGGTAGCCCATATTGCCAATATGCTGGCCTTTTGCCAGGCAGTCAGGTTTAAGGAAGGAATTTACCAGCGACATGTTATGTTTACGCCATACATCATGCTGAATATTATTGGTAGTTACAAGGCAATCGATGACGATATCATAATATTCAAGGAATTGTTCATACAATTCTTCATAAGTTTTGAATGTTTTGTTATGAGGTGGCAGAACCTGCAAATCAATACGCCTGTCATAGCCATTGGTAAGAACCATTTCCAAAACTTTCGGATTGGAAATAAAATGTACACCTACGGAAGTCGGCTGGCCTGCGCCGCCCGGGATCCAATATTTCTTGCCATTCAATTCCAGTTCTTTCCAAATACCAGGCGAAGTTTCCAAACAGCCGCCGATCGAGAATGCACGGGCCTTCCGGCTCGTAATTGTTCATGATAAATTCGATACCGCCGCGGTTATTCATCCAGGCCGGATAACCGGTACCGCTCTTTTCGCACTCTACAGCTTTCAACAGAAATTCTTCCGGCAATTTATCATCATACAGTACTGACAGTGTCGGTTGTGTGGTCTGACAAGTCATACCAGCTTCCAGCAGTAGCATTTCCAGTCTGTTGGCAGCCGGCTGACCGTCACGGGTCAAACCTCCCAGGCAGACATTATTGAAAGTATTGCCGGAAAGTACGCCGCCAACAACACCCATTGAAGCAAAACAATCAATACAGGTCATTTTTACACGGTAGCATTCTAAAAGTTCCAATACCTCAGCTTCAGTGATACGTCCGGCTTCCATATCCTGCTCAAACCATGGCCATAATACCTGTCCAATACGTCCGGGCGACATACCTGAAATAGCATCTTCATTAACAGAAGCCATATGGACCATATAAATCATTTGCAGAGCCTCACGGAAATTACGTGGTTGTTTATGAGCGATATGCTCCATGATCTCAGCTATCTCTTCATATTCTTTCTTTTGTTTAGCATTTTTCTCAGTTGCAGCCAAACGTTTGGCTTCATCAGCATAATGCAGATGCCATGTTTGGATACCTTCCAAAACAAGTTTGACCGCTTCGTAGAAATACAGCCTGCTCATACCGATAATGCCATCACCGTCAGGACGTCCTGCAGTTTCTGCAATACCTTCTTCACACATTTTGATCAAACCGTCATAACCATATTGCAGCGGATAGAAATAATTGATTACTTCACGGCCCTGCGGCAGTGTATAGCCGGAATCAAACATACAAATCAGGCTGCGCATAACAGCTTCTTTAATCGGATATTCCGGAACCATTTGTTCATAACGATGACCAACATCATCCACAGATTTGCCAACCCACTCACGAGCCAGTTTAGTTAAAACACGAACTTCGTCTTTGCGGATACCATATTTACCGGCAATGGAAACAACGTTACCAAAACTTTCAGTTACGTTGCCGCCACCAGCGCCATAAGCACTGACCTGGTCAGCACTGGCAGAACCGGAAGCTAAAGCGGCCTGGTACAGTTCGTCTTCCTTCGCCATAAAGAATCCTTCAGATAACCACGGCATCGGGAAAGAACCACGATAGTACTGGGTCTTAGCACCAACAAGCAACTCACCTGGATAAATACTGGGAGTCAAATGCTCGAAGCCCGCCTTTAATGCTCTGCCGCGGCGCACTTCCATAATGTCACCCTCATTAGCCTGAAATACACGGTTATACCAATAGGGAAATTCGCAGGTTACAGAAGACAATGTCTGCAGATAAATATCTTTCAACTTAGCAGCTCTTTCTGTAGCCCCTTCTTTTACTTCGCGGTCAACCATCTCTTTCGGCGCTTCACCGCCAGCTTGGAGATTCAAGGACATACCTTGCTCTTCCAATACGTCAACGAGTTTTCTTGCCATAATAAATCCTCCTTTTTTACATAAAATTCACTATAAGACCTGCAGCATTTTTAGAAGCAGTCATCCATTCAGTATTCACGCTTGCTGCATCCTTAGGTTGACTTAAGTGTACTATGCGAAAAATCTTAAGTATTGAGCCGCCAGTAGGAGTTGTAAGTCTGAAAAAATCAAACGCTGATACACCTCAGGTACTAGCAGGTCCTAAACACAAAAACAGTGGCAGCACACTGGTCCAAGCAAAACCAATGCGCTGCCGCTGTTTTATTGAGGAATTTTAAAATGGAGTGTCAGAACCAACATAGGCTTTGATGCCTAAATCAAGCAGCACCTTCTGCAAAGCTTCTAATTTTTCAGGAGGCGTAGCTTCATACATACTGTAAGGATAAACCATACCACAAGACTTCCATTTTGAATCGCCAAGACGATGGAATGGCAGAAGATTGAATTCCGTTAAACCAACACTGTGCATAAACTCTGCAATGGCCGCCATATTTTCTTTACTGTCATTAAAGCCTTCGATAACAGGCGATCTCAAGACCAGTCTTCCCGACCAATCTGATTGTGCCAATGCCGCGATATTTGCTAAAATAAGTTCATTTGGAACTCCGGTTTTCTCTTTATGCTTATCAGAATCCATATGCTTCAGATCATTAAATGCAAAATCAACATATTTCATAGTTGTCAAATAGGTTTCCTGAGGGAAAAATCCGCTCGTTTCAATCGCTGTATGGATATAAGCATTACGGCACTCCTTCAGTACCACCTGCAAAAAATCTTTTTGATACATAGGATCGCCGCCGCTGAAAGTAGCCCCACCTTTACCAGACCAGTAATGCCTGTCACGGTCAAAAATTTTCATCAGTTCGGAAACCTTCATATCTCTGGAAGCCGGGACAAAAGCTTCCTGTAAACAAGCATCCACACATTCATGACTTTCACAATGTCTGCACTTTTCCCAGTCTATTGCCAGGGGTATTTCTTTTTCATCGCTGATAGAGATTGCCTGATGCGGGCATTTTGGGATGCACCTGGTACAGCCTTGAGTCCTGTTGATGCATTTCATTACCCTAAATAAAGTCCGTACACGATTCTCTAAACCTTCCGGATTCGCACACCATTCGCAGCGCAGCGGACATCCTGATAAAAATACCAGCGTACGGCAACCGGGACCGTCATGTACAGAATAAGACTGGATATCAAAAATACGACCTGACAAATCCTGTTGAACACCTATAGGGGATAATGATCTTGCCATAAAAATCTTCCTCTCTGCCAAAAGCTTTGCGTATCATTACTTTCTGTTTCGATTGTACAATATTTTCCAGCTGACTTCTTGAGCCTTAGGCCGTATTATTAAATACAAAAAAGCCATAGGACTAAGACTTTAGTCCTATGGCTTCATACCAATTATTTATCTTTTAAACTTTTCATAAACAATTCATCATTGACGATTTGCTCCAATAATCTTACCACATCATCCGGGTAGGCATATTGGCTGCATTCCTGCCGCAGTTTTAACAATGCTTTGTTATCATCGCCGTTTTCACTTACTAAAATACTGCCATAGCGGTCTAAAACAAAACTGATACCGGCCAGCTTTTCTAAATGGCATTCCTTAATTTTTCTCTGCAGGGTTTCATCAACACCGTTCAAATAGCCGCGAATATACAGCAACAGTGGTTTAACCCATTTGTCCATTTTCAGCGGCTCTAAAAAAGTCATTTCATCCTCGGGGACAGTCCCCTTCTGTTTACATAAAGTAGCGATGATATCCTGTATCCGTACCAGCAGCAGTCCCTGCTCAGTTTCATTTTTAGATAGATTGAGATAGTCACACAGCTTACGGCAATAATGAAATTTGCGGTCAGCAACAACCACAGCTTCCGAGGGTAAACACTGTTTCAGCAAAACATTCAGACTCTCAATAACTGTGCCTCTGCTTTCCATTTCATCAAACATGCTTTTTTTGCCAAATAAACTGTCTAAAATAGCATGCAGTTCATTGTAGTCCACAGGTTTTACCAAAAACTGGTCAGCGCCTATTTTATAGCCATGAACGTTTTTGTATTTTCTTTTAATTCCCTGCAAACTTCATATCCACTCATTCCCGGCAGCATGACATCAAGCAGGATAATATCCGGCAGATATCGTTCAGCTAAACTGATAGCATCTTTCCCCTGCTGGGCAGTAACAGTTTCATAGCCCCAGCTTTCAACAAAATCTTTAAACAAGTCCAGGTTTTTAATATTATCATCCACTATCAAAACAGTTTTCATTTACGCACCTCACCTTTCACTGTTTCTTCATTCCCTGCTGCAGCGGAATCAAAAAAATTACTTCCGTTCCTTCACCTAAAGCACTTTTTAAATAGACATATCCACCATGCATCTCAACCATCTTTTTTACCAGTGGCAGACCCAGTCCTGTACCTTCGTATTCACGGGTATAAGAACTGTCGACCTGTTCAAATTCCACAAATACTTTTTTCTGATCCTGCTCGGCTATACCTATACCATTATCGCGCACAATAAATTCTGCAACATCTTCACGCTTATAAACATAGATTTCTATCTGCCCGCCAGTTCCGGTAAACTTTACTGCATTTGATAACAGATTATATAAAATCTGTTTTAGCTTGGCCGCATCAGCTTCGATCATAAAATCATCAGGTTCAAATTTCAACTTTACTTTTAACTGTTTACTTGTCACATAACTTTTCACGTTTTCCACAGTCTGCAAAACAATTTCTTTCAAATAAAATTCGCTGTAATTAAGAGTCATTTTCCCGCTGGCAATCTTGGATATATCCAGAATATCATTGATCAGCTGCAGCAGATGAGTACTGCTGCTGAAAATATTAGCTACATATTTTTTCTGTTTCTGATTCAGTTCACCTAATATATCGTCCTTTAAAATTTCAGAAGAACCGATTATAGCATTTAGCGGAGTTCTCAATTCATGACTGATATTCGCCATAAACTGGGATTTCGCCACATCTACTTTCTTCAGCTCATTCAATGCTTCCTGTAAATATTTAGTTCTTTCCGCAACATTAAGTTCAAGCTGCTCATTGTTTTTTTGCAGTTCAAACGCCAGTTGCTTCTGTTGCTGATGCTCACATTCCAATTGCTCTAAATACAGTTTGCTCTCCTGTTTCCTAAGTTCTAACTGAGTTGTAAACTTTTCGAACATCTCCTGCAGCATAGCACCTTCGTCATCCTTTTTCCCATTAAGTATTGCTTTGTTACCAAAATTCTTTTCATAATAATCTCTAGTCAAATCGGTAACATGCACAATTGGACAGCTTATTTTTTCAGCCAGCAGCTGCCCTAAAATAAGCATGGCCCACAGACATAAGAAAAAAAGACCTAAGACATACTTATAATTATTGCTGACAATTCCCGAAAATTTTTCTTCTGGGATGCCAATTCCTACAACAGCGATTGGTTCATCAGCACTGTTAAAAATTTTCTGATCTAAAAAAACATGTATTTCATCATCGACATCCACTTTTCCAAAATACTGTTTATCGTCTTCCAAATATTTACCTGTTTCATGCGGGGCCCTGCTGCCGACAAAATTACTTTTAGTATCAGTCTGAATATTCGAGGCAATCCTTATCCCGTCAATGGAAAAAGCCAGAAATGAATTATCCAGATTTCTGCTGTAGCGCTCAGCAAAGTAGTTATCATTATTAAGTACATCACATAATACAATAGCTCCGATAACGTCGTTATCAGCAGATTTATCTCTGATCGGTACTACAACTATACCCATCAGAGCTTTATGCAGATACTCCTGCGCCCCCGGAAACTGGTTAAGTATTTTGATCGAAAAGTTGTCATATTCAAATGAATCTTTAGTAAACAGTTCTTCAAGCCCGACAACTTCTTCTGATACATGCGTTTTCCCAAACAGCATGCTGCTGGCAGCCAGGATTTTAACAGCACTGCCATCTGGATATAACAGATAGGGAGAACTGCTTGCCAATATACGGTTCTCTCGATCTACAATAACTACATAGTCAAGATAATTAAAATTACGTTTTAAATTATTTAAAGCCATAGCAAGTCTGTTTCTATCATCATACATGGCTTTATTAATATCTGAATCACCTGAGAAAAGCAATCCTGCTTTTCTCATCTCGTCCATCCTGTTTTCCATATCATTACGAACAGTTTTCATCGCAACCTGTAAATAGTTGCGTTCATTCTCCTGGATCTGTCTGTCAAAAAAATGCTGCGTTGAAAGTACTAATAAAAGCATGGGTACCAATAGCAAAACCAAAACAAAAATACTCAGTTTTTTCTTTATGCTCATCTTCTTTGCCCCATTCGATTTTATTACGCACAAAATGACACCGTTTTTCTTTTTTGCTCATTTTCTTTTCCCCATTCGATTTTATTATTCATTAGGTACTATCCTGCAATTCTCCAAAATCAACTGCATCCGATCTTTAATATCAAGTTTGCTCAGGATATTGCTGACATGTGTTTTTATGGTTTTTTCACTGATAAAAAGCTGTTCTGCAATCTGTTTATTACTCAATCCCTGACAGATAAGCATTGCTACTTCTGCTTCACGCCTGCTCAAAATACCGTTAAAAACATTTAGATCAGCTTCAGTTTTTTCCGCCCCAATATTTTCAACAACATTTAAATCAAAATTTACCAGAGCCATTGTCTGCACCAGCAATTCCCCTATCCGCTGCAGCTTACGCTGAGGCATTAAGGGTATATTATAACGTTCTATAATTTCCTGAGGCACTGTATGCGCCTCTGTAGCAATGCCACCGCCGTAGGCAATAGCAACCATCTTGTTATTATAATAAACAGGGCACATAAAATATGTTAACCCCAAATAACACGTAAACAATTTTATCTGCTGAGTTTTTTTGAGAAAACACATTGATTTTTCTTTTTCCTGCTGACAGCGTTTTTTATTATTTTGAATTATCTGGTGACAAAGAAGACTTGAGTTTGACCACACTGTTAATGGAGTGCCTTCTAAATCAAAAAAGCATAAACTGATATTATCAACACGGGCAAAAGAATCCTGAAAGGTTTGTAATTTTTCCTTCCCAATAAATTTCAACCACTCCTGTGAAGAAAAAGTGTTGCGCATCATTTTCATCTCCTTAAGTACAACATCAAAACAACTATACGGCAGTGTAAAATGATTATATCGTTTCAATTGCCTTTTTACAACAAAACAAATATAATCTCAAAGAATTTCAAATACTTATATTGCATATTTATTCCTTTAATATCACTTACAAATATTTGCATACTTTGCACTAAAAAAACTTTAAAAGCATCCATATACCAACCATGTGAATATTTTCGGCTTATACTTATATTTTAATAGAAGTCTCTATCTGCAAATAGACTGCCAAAGTTAGAATTATGGTATTTATTTTACTCCTTAGGGATGATTATAGAAACAAACACCAGGCTATATTACAACCAAAGATGTATAAAATTACTCCTGCAGTTGTAATATTCGAGCATAATTTAAGAAATCTTTGCTAAGTAAAAATAAAAACCACCCGTAAAACGGGTGGTTTTTACAAATACTGCCATACTTATCTGCTGCTATTTTTTTAACAAAAAAGCACTCACATAAGTGAGTGCTTTTAATTTTAAATTACATTGCTGCTTCTTCTACCGGATAAACACTGATTTGACGTTTGTCGCGCCCTTTACGTTCAAATTTAACACGGCCTTCGATAGTAGCGTAAATGGTGTAATCCTTACCCATACCAACATTGTTGCCGGGATGGAATCTGGTACCACGTTGGCGTACGATAATGCTGCCGGCAGTTACCAATTGGCTTTCGTGAGCTTTAGTGCCCAAACGTTGAGCATTGGAATCACGACCATTGTGAGAGCTACCGGTACCTTTTTTATGAGCATGCAATTGCAGGATCAGTTTAAACATTGCGATTCACCTCCTGTATGTATGAATGCGAACGTACTTCGGATACTGCTCTGCTACTCCCAGCAAACCATATTCCATAGTTGCCAGAATAGCCTGAGTCAATTCATTCGGAGTATTATTCAAGTTTACTTCTAAAATGCCGTCTTCTTCATCTACGTGATATGACGGCTGACATTTCAAATGCTGTTCCAATCCAAGGATTGGTGTCTGCGTCAAAACAGAAACCGCCCCACAGACGATATCTTCGCCTGCTGCTGCAAAGCCTGCGTGACCGCTGACCTTATAGCCTGTTATCAATCCCTGTTCGTTCTTAAATAAATCTACTGTAATCATTGCTGTTAAGCTTCGATTTTAGAGATTTCAACTTTAGTGAACGGTTGACGATGACCTTGGCGTTTGCGTGGATTTTACTTGATATTTAAAACCAAAAATCTTCTCAGCCTTACCATGTTCAACAACTTTAGCAGTTACTTTAGCGCCGTCAACAACGGGTTTGCCGATTTTAACATCGCTGTCAGCAACAACAGTCAAAACTTCGTCAAAAACGACTTCACTGCCAGCTTCAACGTCCAATTTTTCAATGTTCAGAACATCGCCTTCGCTAACGCGGTATTGTTTACCGCCGGTTTTAATGATTGCGTACATCTATTTGCACCTCCCTTATGATAGACTCGCCAAATTCGGTACTCCTAAAGAGTTTACGGAACCTCTCTGCGCGGTTGGGGACAGACTTAATCAGTCTATACTCGAATATTTTATTACAAACGGCGTTATTTGTCAACACCGGTATTGTCTAAAATAGAAAAGGTTTCTATGTGCAGACCAGTATCTACTTCTACCTTAATTTTACAGGCCAGTTCACGTTCCCACTGCCGCAGATCTTTAGCCCGCAGCCACTCTACCATCCAGGGATTGGCAGAAATCAAAATACTGCGTGATGCGCATGGCTTAGCCAGTAAAGTCCGCAAACGCCGTTTTATTTCCAATGCTACTGTTTCGCGTGATTGCACTCTGCCACCCCCCTGACAGATAGGACAGGGAGCATACAGAACCGTTGAAAGATTCTGGCGAGCTTTTTTTCTCGTAATTTCAACTAAATTCAAAACCGTAATATCCTGAACACGCGGCTTCATTTTATCATTCGAAAGCGCCTGCTGCAGCACCTGCAGAATTTCCTGCTGATGCTCCTGCGTATGCATATCAATAAAATCTACAACTATAATTCCGCCAATATCCCGCAGTCTAAGCTGTCTTGCAATCTCGACAGCCGCTTCACGATTGATCTGCATAATAGTTTCTTCCAAATTTTCACGGCCGCTGTAACGGCCGCTGTTAACGTCAATAACAGTCATTGCTTCTGTATAATCAATTACCAGATAACCGCCGCAGCTCAAGTCTATCCGCCTGTCAGAAATAGTATCTATTTCCTCCCGCAGTCCATAGTACGCAAAAACATCTTCCTGCTTTTCATGCAGCAGAACCCGGCCCGTTGTACCTCCTGGCATGTTCTTCAGTAACTCGCAGACACGTCCATATACTGCTTTATCATCCAGGATAATTTGGGAAACATCATTTGTCAGATAATCACGTACGATCCGTACTGATAAGTCTAATTCCCGATACAAGGTTGCAGGAGCTTTTTCTACTTTCCCGCGTGCTTCTATGACACGCCAGTTAGCGCACAAATGCCTGATATCCTCAAGCAATGCTTCCTCACTGGCACCAATAGCCGCCGTACGAATAACGATTCCCATACCATCAGGCTTTGCTTCCTCAATAATAGCTTTTAAACGATTTCGCTCCTCTTTATTCTCTATTTTATGCGAAACTCCAATATAATCCGCCAGTGGCAAAAGCACCACATAGCGCCCAGGTAACGTCAGCTCGCGTGTCGCGGAAGGTCCTTTGCTTCCCCTGGCATCTTTCGTTATCTGAACTAATATGGACTTACCTTCAGTAATATCATTACTTTCACCCAGATAAAGAAAGGCATTCTGCTGCAAACCAATATCAATAAAAGCCGCCTGAATGCCAGGAACAACATTATTTACACGCCCCTTAAAAATATTACCGACAAGATGTTTTTCACTGCTGCGTTCCACTAAATATTCCATCAGTCTACCGTTTTCAGTCAGACCCATACGTGTTTCTTCTGACGTAGCACTGATAATGATTTTGGTTTCCATACAAAAGCCCCTCCTTTCCTGAACTATTGAATAAACTTGTCCATATGTTCCAAAAT
>ENA-ORLB01000579-ORLB01000579.1-human-gut-metagenome-genome-assembly--contig:-NODE-579-length-14437-cov-3.68481_pt1 | contig 14437 bp, 8 predicted proteins | sample MGYA00243064_ERZ508817 | MGnify/ENA primary metagenome ERZ508817 (study PRJEB26277, sample SAMN04329836) | human gut metagenome | biome: human-associated habitat | host: Homo sapiens | place: USA... | reverse complement strand
GCTGCAAAGCCTGGAACAGACGCTGTGCACCGGGAGCGGCAAAGATGTCGCCCACGACAGAGCAGTCCAGCATACCTTCGCCTACGAATCCGCTCAATGCGGGTTCATGACCGGAACCGCCCAAAGTCACGATAGCCACTTTGTCTTCGCTCTTCGGATTGGCACGTACGACGATGTTTTCACCACCTAACTTGACCTGGTCCGGATATGCCAATACATAACCTTCCAACAATTCGGGTGTTATCTGTTCGGGATCATTTATAAATTTTGTCTTTATGTCTGACATGGTATATTCCTCCTTTATTTAAGTATGTTATTAATGTTATTATTTGATTTCCATGATTTCGATAGCGATGCCTTCTTCTTCGATGAAAGCGATCGTCAGGTGTTCGTCGCATACGGCCGGGCCGAAGATCACCTTCTTGCCTTTCAACTCTTCCTCCAAAGAAGGAACGGTGTAGGCAATGTGTCCCTGTTTCTGTACCAGTTCGGGCAGGCAGCTACCTTCCTCGAATTTCAGGAATTCGATGCGATTCGGACTTTTGCTATAGTCTGTCAACCATACTTTCAGGCCTTCGTTAAACATAGCCCCTTCTACTTGTTCTGTCGTTACGATACCGACATGATTAAATGTTCTCATGACTAATTAATTTTAAGTGTTCGTACTATTTTTTATTCGTTATCAGTTCTCTCAACCTCAAAACATAGATGTTTCGCATTCAAAACACCGGTGTTTCGTTTTCAAAACATATATGTTTCACACCTTCGTCTTCCATCTCCTGTACGAAAGGACAGCCAAGATAACGACTACCCCCAAGGCGATATAAAGATAGGTGAATATTCCATGCACATTATCATTTTGACCGTATGAATGCATTCCGCTCAGGAAATAATTGACACCGAAGAAAGTCATCAGCACGGAAGCGAACGCGATCACGGATGCCAGATTGAACAACCAAAGACTATTCCAGCGTTTCACCAAGTGGAGATGAGTCACTACGGCATAGACGACCATCGTGATCAGCGCCCAGGTCTCCTTCGGGTCCCACCCCCAATAACGGCCCCAGGACTCATTCGCCCAGACAGCACCGAGGAAAGTGCCGACAGTCATCAGGGCAAGCCCTACCCACAACGCCATCTCACCCACAATACTCAGTTCGGTGATACGGGCTTTCAATATCTCTTTGTTCTTCTTTCCGGCGACGGACATCATCACCATATTGGTCAGCCCGATCAGGCAACTGATACCGAAAAAGCCGTAAGCGGCAACAATGACCGCCACATGGAACATCAGCCACGGCGATTTCAGGACCGGTACGAGCGGATTGATCTCAGGGTCCATCCAGTTCAGACCGGAAACGAAGAGGATGATACCGCCGAACAGGGTGGCCAGCGCGAAAGTGATCGCACTACGGCGCACGAACAACAGTCCGGCAAAGACAGTCGCCCATCCCACATAGACCATCGTCTCGTAGGAATTGCTCCAAGGAGCATAGCCACCGATATACCAGCGCATCCCCATTCCGAACATATGATAATGGAAGACGACCAGTACGCCGGCTCCTAACAGCCATACGGCAACCTTCATCCAGCGGGTCCGGCGGAACAGCATCGCGAAAGAAAGGACCAACAACAGTCCGCCCAAGACCAGATAGCCGATCTTGCAATAGCGGAAGACATCCATCTTGTTATATTTCAATTCGGCCTGCATGCGCTTCGGACTGATATCGAGTGTCTTGTTCTTGGCTTGCTGGTAGGTGTCGATCATGCCGACCACTTCATCTGCTTTCGCCCAATCGCCGCTCTTCAAGCCCTCCTGCACTTCACCTAAATACCATTCGAAAATACGGGAGACGAACATGGAGTCTTTGCCGGTAAAGGCAGAGAGGTCATCGCCGGGTGCATACCATTTATGATTCGGATCGTCTTCTTTCGGAAAAAGGTTTAGCATCTGGTGATTGATCAGCTGATGGAAGATGTTCAACTGCTCGTCCAGTTTCATCAGGTCCTTGTCGAAACGCGTACGCTGGGCAGGCATCTTGTTATAGGCTTCTTCCAGCTTCTCTTGCAGTTTGTAGTTGCCGTTACTGTCGAAGGCCTGGATATAGGCGCACTCGCCGTCCGTCAGGTCATAATAGGCGGCCAACTCCGGATTGGACAGGGCGATAAAGGGAACGCGCATCCACATATCGGGCATGGCTAAAAGGCTCAAAAGGAACTGGTCAGAGTTCAACTGACCGATCTTATCCGACTTATGGAGCTTACGTAGAATCTCCGAAGAGAAGGTATTGACCGGCATCATACGGCCGCTACCCGACTGGATCGGAAGGGCTCCGAAGAGGGCAGCATGTTCCGGGCTCACCGCATATTTCTGCACGGCATCGAGCATCGGGGAAGCCTTCCCGCCGGCATTTACGGACAGGGGTACGGCAAGGAGCGCAAGCAACAGGACCCTTACGTTGGTCGCCTTGCGCAATTCTTTCAGGCGGCGGCTCTGACGCATGAAGCGGGAATCCTTACCGACCAGGCAAAGGATCAGGCCGATGACCAGCAACAGATATCCGGTGTAGGTGATGTTCCGCCCCGCCACGTCGCGGTTGACGGAAAGGATGGTCCCGTGTTCGTCCTGGTCATAGGAGGCCTGGAAGAAACGGTAGCCTTTTACATCCAATACGTTATTCATAAAGATCCGCTCTTCGCGGTCTTCCCCGTCCACATGGACGATCACTTCGCTCTCGTAGGAAGAGGGACTGGCGGAACCGGGATAGCGGGTTAAGGTGAATTTCTTCAGTTCAACGGAAAAAGGCAGGGTATGAAAGGTCGTGTTATCGGAAGTGCGGACAGCAATCTGGTTGCTTGTCTCCCCTTCACGCAGATGCAAGATTCCTTCTTCGCCGAAAAGGAAAGAGGTCAAGGCGCCGAGAAGGATGACGATAAAGGCGAAATGAGTCAGCATCAGTCCCCATTTGCCGCGTTTCAGGTATTGGTGTTTGATCGTAGCCGCGATAAAATTAACGACTAAAAGGAATTGGAGCAGAAAAAACAGGGGGGAATAATAAACCATTGCTTTGGCTGTCGCTGTACCGTGATACTTTTCGATGAAAGTGGCAACGGCCAGGCCAAAGGCATAAATCAGTAACAGGACGATCGTCGTTACAAAGGAGGAGAAAAATCTTTCGAGATTTGTTTTCATTTACTTTTTTATTAGAGTTCACAGATGCGGCAAATGTACGCAGATTAATCGTTTGATGAAATAACCGGTGGCAATCTGCCACATCTGTGTCCTCTATTAGTTGATAGATATCATCTATACCTTTTCATTATCAATCTTCAATGATCATACGGAAGCCGACGTTGAACACACGCTGGTACGGATAGTAAGCCTTACGCGTATGGGAAGCCGCATATTTCGGACGGTCGATATAAGAACCGCCGCGGGCCACTTTGTATTCGGATGTCTCTTTCGTCTTCTCATTGTACGGATACGATACATAGTCGGAACGGGTCCATTCGGCTACGTTTCCGTGCATGCTGTACAGACCGAACGGATTGGCCTCATAAGCCTTGCCGCCGACCTGGACCAGGTTACCGTCGTCCACGCTCTCTTCTTTCGGAAGGAAGGTATAGTACTTGTACCACGGGTTGGTCTTCGCCATCGGCTGCGGGTCTACACCGTAAACGGCAAACAACAGCGTTGTCTTGTCCGCCAGATTGTCCTTCTTGCCGAAGTCCGCATGCATGTCGCCATACCAAAAGTCCTGGTCGCTACCGGCGCGGCAAGCCCACTCCCACTGTGCTTCTGTCGGAAGCGTGATCTTGAGACCGGTCTTTTCGCTCAGTTTCCGGCAGAATTCCATAGCATCGTTGTAGCTGACACGGATAACAGGCTGTTCCGGTTTATTGGCCGGATATCCCTGAACCACGTGGTCTTTCCACTGCTGGTCGACGAAACGGCTGTCGTGATCCGGGAAGACAACGTTGAACTGTTCGTTCGTCGTTTCCAGCTCGGCCATCCAGAAGGCTTTGTCGATCTTCACTTTGGCAGTCGGATAAGCATCCGGTTCGCCACGGTAGCTACCCATCACGAATTCACCGGCCGGGATACGGACGAAATTGACTTTCACACCCGGAGCGATCTCAACCACCTTACGGGTTTCCTTCTCCTTAGCCAGCATTTCCTTGATCCGGTCAGCACCAAAAGGCCAACCTTTCACCTTCAAGGTCTTTTCCTTTACAGGAGCGGCCTTTTCAGGCATTACCGGGGTGATCGGGCCTTGTTTCTTCAGGTAGTCGGCATAGTCGGCGATTTCTTTCTTCCAGTCGACACCGGCTCCGTTCGCATACTTGTCGGTCAATTCCTTACGACGCTTGATCTGGTCGAATCCCTTATAAGGAAGATCAGTCAATACGTTCGCATTGAAATAACCCTTGTCGGGAGCGTTGTAGTCGATCCAGTTATAAAGCGTCTTCCATTCCTTATCGGTCAGTTTCACGTTGTGATGGCCTTTCTTCAGCAAGCGTACCAATTCGCTCGTGTTGGGATGATATTCGTACGGCTGCAAAACGACCATGTCGCCTTCGCCTCCCTGACGATGCACATACGGATGCAAGTTCAGATAAGACGTGCCATAACCTAGCTTGTCTTTCTTTCCACCCCGCAGGTCGAACGCTTTTCCTTCACCGTTATGACAAGCGATACAAGCGCGGTCCAGGATCGGCTGCACTTCCAGGTCGAACGTGAAAGAGCGTGTACCGCCTTCGGGCAGAGTCAAGGCAGACGGAGCTTTCTGCGAAGCGATCACACGTTTCGGGATCGCGATCTGGTTCTGGTCTTCATGACAACCGATACAGGAAACCACTTCGCCCGGCTGACCGGTCACCCAGCTTCGCATCCACTGGATAGCCACGCCGTCCTTATCCAAAGGCTGGATGGAGATCGGTGTATTGGCAGGAGCCTTGAAGATCACGGAACCGTCTTCTTCGACAGGAACCGTCCCCAACATACGCTTGATATCCCAACCGGACTGGATTCCATGCCAGTTATGGTCGGAACGGGTCTTTACATACGCATATTCGTAAGCATGCAGACGCAGAGACTTGACCGTTCCGCGAGGAATACCTTTCAGGCCTTCTCCTTCGTAGATATCCTGAATAAAGAAGGTCGCTTCCTTTTCATTCAGTTTCACACGGTCGGGAATGGACGGAGGAGTCTTTGTCTTGCGCACCAGGATCGGGCTGATATAGCCTTCGCCTTCTGCCTGCATCAGACAGGTCACGTTGTCGTAGACGTCCACCAGATAGAGTCCCCACAAGGCATGCGGGTCCAACTTGGCTGCAACCAGGAAGTATTTGTCGTTCAGCGGAGTCGGTTTGATGAACTGCGGCCATACACCGTTTACCAGCTGGTCCTTGATTTCTTCTTTGATCGGACGGTTACGGTGAGGGATTTCCTGTACCATACCGGCTGTGCTCTTACGTCCCTTGGTCGGATCGAAGATGATCATACGGCCTGAACGTGCCACACCGTGGTGGCCGGAGATGATACCGACGAACGCCGAACCGTGGCCGGGCAACGGCTGCACGTCGAACGTACTGTTCGGGAACATCGCACCGCTACCGTAGAGGGCTTTGTTTTCCGTTCCGTCCGGGTTCATATGCATTACGATACGGGAATAGTAGTGGGTCAGGTCGGTGTACTCCCAGCGGGTGTACATCACACGGCCGTTATTCATGATGACCGGATTCCAGTTGGCGTCCTGGTCGAATGTCAGGCGGCGCATGCTCTTGTCCTTCGGGTCATACAGCACCATGTTACCTACCGCATCGCTACCGTTCACACAAGGAACACCCTGGTAACCGATGTTGGAGATAGCGATCACACGACCGTCGGGCAGGTAAGTACCATCGTAGAACTCCAGATCCGGCTCGTCGTTTTCCACAAGCGGCTTGAAGCCTGTCCCATCCAGATTCACTTCATAGATGTTCCAGCGCTTGTCGTCCTGTGTCTGTGTGAACATCACACGGTCACCGTCCCAATGCAGTTTCAGGTCAGCGATGGAAGAACCGTTTTTCGGTTTGTAGACCTGACGCATCTGTATATCGCCACGCAGATTGGAGAGTTCGACGATCTCGGCATCGAAGCCCTCACGACCGGCAGACTCCTGGTTACTCCAGTTATTGGCCTGAGTCCCCAAGGAAGGAGTCATGATCTGGTGTGCCTTCGAACCTACCTTGAAACGGGCTGCCACGATCTTGTCGGCATCCAGCAACGGGTTAGCCAGCAAGATGGCACGTTTGCATTCCAATGCTTTCTTGGCATCGGCGATAGCCTGTTCGTCACCGTTATAGATGCCTTTGAAACCTTTCTTTTCGAGCCGTACCAGTTCGTTCAGCATCGGTTCGTATTTGGCGGCGTCGTAGCCTTTCTGCTTTTTCATATCGGCGAAAGCCAATTTGACAGCCTCGACGTTCAGCCATTCCAAATCGCTCTGAAGCGTGTACAGCTCCTGTACTTTCTCAACCAGTTCGAGATATTTGCGTATCTGTGTATTGAGATCTTTTTCGTTTGCGATCTGCTTTGCCACATTCGAATAGTAGGCTCCGTCCTTCAACCGGGCGATCGCATTATCCGCAGCCTGCTTTTCGACTGAGGCATCCGGGGTGATCAACCAGGTATCCAGGCCGTCCAGTACCGCACCCAGCATACCGATTTCTTCCGGATACTTGTTGTTCAATTCTTCCGCCACAAAGGTCGGAACCGTATTCAATGCCTGGAAAAACACACTTCCGCCACTTGAAGTATCATCGATACCGACTTCGGCTTCGAAGCGGACATACTGGCCACCCACCGGGTATACCAACGTGCCGTTCGCATGGCAGAACACACCGTGTTTGTATTCCTTTCCAGCAATAACGATCTCATGATCGTATGCATTCGTGTTCATCTTGGGTTTTGCCCAACCGGCAACACCGTATTCATAAGGAACTTCGTCCAACCATACGGCTGTACCATCGGCTTTGATCAAACGGGCATTCGCCCATACAGCCTGGTCGTAATCCGTACCATCGGGACCACCGGCCGTTACAAGCACCAGCTTATCCACGCCTTTCAAGTCTACCACGAAAGGTTCGGCTTTCGCCTTATGCTTCATCCAGGTAGAAACGATCGGCATTCCGGATTTCTTCAGCTTTGCCTGTAATTCCGTTTTGGCTTTGACTGAAGCATCAATCCACGTTTCCGCCTTCTTCTGCTTAGGGCCGGCAGACACCATAACAGAAGAGGACAGAAAGAGTGATACTAATAAATAGTATTTGTTCATGTAATAAATTATAAGGTGTTTATTACTTATTATAACGCAGCTTTCGTGTTGGTGAAGCGCAAGCCGTCATTATCGTGGTAGCATGCCCATTCATCAACAATAGCACCTTCAGGACCAGCCATCATAAAGTGGAATGTTTCCAGTTTTTTCAGGCGAAGAACATCACCTACATTCTGTACGACGAAATTTTTGCTCTTGATCGCACCGTGGGTAGCGGGGATAGCAGGAACGTTCGGAGTCTCGTCGCCTACTTCAGAGAAGTTGTAAACCCATCCCTTTTCTACCATCCAGGATTCATGTTTAGCCGGGAATTTGGTCTTTACATGCGCATGTTCGGGGATCATCTGTCCCGGAAGCAGGTAGATCGCGTGAGCGAAGTAGCCGTATTCAGGATCGTTGACCCAGAAAATACCACCCATACCCACGTTTTCAAAATCACCCAGACCGAAATCAGTCACCCACATGTCCTTAGCCATCAGTTCGGTGAAAGGAACACCGTAGAAAGCGAACATGTCTTTCATTGCTTCCATAGCAACATCCTGTTGGAACTTGCCGTCTTTGTAGAAATCGGCATTTGTGTACTTCTTTGAATACTTCATTTCTTTATTAATTTTACAGTTAGCATTGTTGTTACATTCATTCTTGCAGTCGTTTCCGCACTGTTCGGTGCATTGTCCTTCGCCTGCCGCTGCGCAACAGGTAGCCTCGCCAGTAGATGTTTTGCCGTTACATGCAGCCATCGAAAGCAGGAGGGCTCCCATAGCGGCCGATTTCATAAGATTCTTTTTCATTTTTTCTCTTGTTTATTTAGTTAGTAATATTTGTTCTGTACCTATTTCCTACCGGAGAAACTTTGTTTCCATAGGGTGAAACGACTGTTTCCATACGAGGAAACTTTTGTTTGATGCCTATGAAACGTTTACTCGATGGCGATCCCTTCTATTTCGATCAATAACTCATCCCGGCAAACGTCCGCCCACATATAAGATATGGGGATATTCAAATTATATCCTTCCAGCAGTTCGCGTGCCTCCTCATAGAAGGATTTCTCTTTCAGATAGACACGCAGCATTTTCAGTTTCGCCTTACCAATCAGCTGGCCGATGTTTTCCATCGTGATATGGAGCTGGCGTCCGCGCCCTACTCCAACCCGGCTTCCCTCCCCGCGGATAGCTGCCGTACCGGATATATAAACGATCCCCCGGTCATCGAAAGTCATGCTTTTGGCCCGTTCGAACTTCGGAGTGGCTTTCTTCTGCTGGGCAGCTTCGAGGACCTGGTCCGAATAGGCGTGGGCGGCTATCTGCAATTTATTGTCGATCGGGGTGGCATAGCATTCGGAACGGGCGAACACGGCCGCATCCAAATCGACCAGTATGCCTCCCAAGTTGGCCCCGATACCGGTAGCAGCCGGATAACCGTTGCTCCAGTCCGTCTTTCCATAGAAATCGGCACGGGCGTTGTTGAACATCTGGTAATGCTGGTCCGGCCCGTCGAAGCGGGTGATCTGCTCGATGTAGTTCCACTGGCGGATGATGCAGTTTACGGGGAAGCCTTCCCGGCGCATCACCTCTCCCATCATGTGGAATACTTCGGCGGACTGCTGCTGGATACCGAAGTTTATCACATCCCCATGGAGGCCACCGGCAAAGAGGAAACGGCCATCGGCATTTTCCAGTACGACATACGGGAAGCCGCCGTGACGGCGGAAGGTGATATGATCGTCTTCGTCCGCTTTGTAGCTATGGACTTCCAAGATAAGTCCGGCATTCAGAGGTGGCTGGGAAACATAACTCAATACTGGTTCATGATTTCCATACATCTTACGGATTTTCTCACGCAGCATGATGCGACGGGAAACGTATTGTTCGTTGTCGTTCGGCATGCCGAAGAATGCCAAACGGAGAATCTGTTCGTCTTGAGGCAACTGTGCCAGCAGGGCGTCTACCATTTCACCGAAAGTAGCCAGTCCGGTCGTATAAATATTATAATGTATTTTATCGCAATAGTTCATAAAGAGTTCACATATTCGGTTAATGCTTCGATATCTTTCTCTGAAACTTTCTTCTCGATGCCGTGTTTATGGACACTGAACACTTCCTTCATGGTAGCGGCACGTCCGTCGAACAAATAAGGAGCCGTACGCCACACTTCACGCAAAGTCGGAGTATCCCAACCTTTTTCGAACTCTATATCCTCACCTATGCGGTGGTATTTCATATCCGTATAATAAACACCGCTATGGCATTCCCCGCATTTCAGCTTTTCGAAAACCTTTTGCCCTTCCTTTGCCAAATCAGACAGCTCGCCATTCACCAAGTAAGGACTGGGCACGGGACGAAGTGATTTCAAATAGGCATCCACACAAACAGCATCTTCTTCCGAAACTTCAAAAAACTGGATGAAGTTGAATCCTGCCCGCACAGCCCGTTCCGCATGTTCACGGATACCGGAAATCATGTTGGGAGGAGTCACATGACTAAAGAGCATGCTCTTGCAGTTCTTGGAGTTGCCGACACCGTCGTTCATCAAGTCCCAGTTCATGCCATCCGTTCGTCCGTCTCCCGGATGGCAGCCATTACAACTCTGCCAATTCTGGAAGCAGTGCGAAGCATCGTTGAAGTAGCGTTCACCCTTGTTTTCAGCCGTTTCTTCACGTCCGGGATTCAGTTCGACAGACGTCACTTCGTTCGTATTGATATCCATGATGTTCAGGATATCGGCAAAATAAGTCGGGATAATCAGCTTGTCACCGTTCAGGATCATATTGCGAGGACCGTTCCCCTCCAGCGGGATACGTTCGCGGAGGCCATACAAGAAAGTCAGGTCGTAGTCCAACACCGCTTTATTGGGATAGTTCAGGAATTTCTCCAACATCGCCTTATGGTCAATCACGCTGACCTCGTGCGTTCCCGAATGGGAGATGAAAACAGACTCGTCGTTGCAGGCAATGCTCCAGATACCGGCCGCACCCCGTTCGGGTTCATCCACGACGATGGCTCCCAGGAACTCCTGCTTGTCGACATCGATCACGCTGAAAGCACTCGTGTTCATCCATCCCTGCTGCAATTGAGATGTAGGGACGGTGAAACGCCCCAAGTTGTGCGATACATATATATATTTGCCGTCGGGAGTTATACAGATTCCCCGAAGGGCATTGCTTCCGTTTGCCAACTGGATGTCCTTCACCTTCGTGAAGCCATCCATTTCGATGACGGATACACAGGCGGCCACATAATCGAGATCAGCTCGCTGTGCAGGAAGGAAGTTCGTGACGAACATATATTTGCCGTCCTTGCTGAACACGGCGGACTTCGGTTCGCGCAATACCTTCACCGTACGCATCACCTTCCGCGCAACCGGATCGATTTCGGAGATCGTAGTCTGGAACTGGTTACATACATATATATGCTTCTTGTCCGGACCGAACATCGGATGACATGCTCCCGAACCGGTCGGAATAGAAGCCTCCACCCTGCCCGATTCGAGCGAGAGGATCTGTAAATGGCCTGTCGTTCCGAATGTAGTCACATATGCCTTGTCGCCATCCAAAAGGATACCCGTAGGCGCTTCGTCCATCGGGAAAGAACGCAACAATGTCTTGCCATCAGGCGAAAAAACATCCACCCGCTTTACTCCTTTATCTGTCATCAGCAACTCACCTTTGGCGTTCGCCACGACATCTGTCGGGAAGAACGGTGGGTTGCCTGCTGAAGCAAAGGAGATGCAACAGCAGGCAAAACAAGCCACCAGTGAGTTTTTAAACATGTATTTTCGTGTGTTCATGGTATATTATATTTTTTTTGCTTTACTATATCCCAACTCAAGAGAAATCGTCTGGGCCACTTTCCTTATACAGTCTGCCGAAACACGTACGACCTCTTTCGACAGCCGGTCCTTAGGGCCTGAAATCCAAATTGCCCCGCAAGGATAACCCGTATAATTAAAGATAGGCGCTCCGATGCAAATCACACCGTTCAGTTCTTCCTCATTATCCATGGCATAACCCAATTTCCGGACCTTTTCAAGTTCCTCCAGATAAGCGTCACGTGTAGTAATAGTCCGGGCGTTGTAGCGTGTAAATTCCATATAAGACAAATATCGGTCCCGGACTGTATTCGGCAAATAAGCCATGATCGCCTTTCCCGGAGCCGAACAATGCAAATCGAAAGGTTTTCCCGGCGAGAGGATAAAACGGAACGTATGATGTCCCTGCGCCTGCTCGATAAAGATACCTTTCCGGTCCCCCAGCACGCCGAAGCATGCCGTCTCTTTCACTTGGTCGCGCAAATCGCGCAAACGAGGCAAAACAGTTTCCAGCAAATTGTGTTCATTCAACGATCTGAATCCCAAAGTTAGTAATTTACGGGATAACTTGTACCTTTTTGTGTCTTCATTATAGATCAAATAATCCAGACGAACCAACGTATTTAAAATACGGTAGGCCGTAGTCTGTGAAATATCAAGGGCGGACTTGATATCCTGAAGCGTCTCACCCTGGGTGTGAAGCGACAAGTACTCAAGTACAGCGATCCCTTTTTCGAGATTCGGAACCTTGTAGTTCTCTTCTGCTTTTTCCATATTTGGAATAACGCTTTCCATATTTGAAATATTGTTTCAGATTTGAATCAAATATAAAAGAGAGCGCATAAATGCAAGCAGGATGTTTGTAAAAATTAGTTAAGTATGTCGTAAAACACATTATAGTTGAAAGGTGAAAGTGAAAATGCAAATAGCAACTTTCAACTCTTCTTGTAGCTGACGATGGCCAGTATGTTAAAGAACACTACGAACAGGTAGATGATCCCCCTATTGCCTACCGACATCAACCCATATACAAGCCAGGCGATACAGGTACCTGTCGTGAGCAGGATAAAACCAATAATCCAATAATGTTCCAATATGTCTGACACACGCATCAAAAGCAATATAAAAAAACAGGAGCGCAACAGCTACACTCCTGTTTTAATATCTTTTAGAGATAAACCAAATCTTACTTATCTATTGTACGGGCGGGAACACCTTCGAAAGTCATTTTAACAGGATTTATAAATCCGTTCTCATCGAAAGTCATCCGGTCGATACAAGTCACACGGTGGTCGCGAGTATTGTCGTTCAGCGGGCGGCGATGGTAGACGATATAATAATCTTCAGTATTCGGAACATGCAATACGGAATGATGCCCGGCTCCTCGCGCGATTGTCGAATCCTGCTGGAGAATCGTGGCGATACGATTGAAAGGTCCGAAAGGCGAATCGGCAATCGCATAAGCGACACAATAATCGGGACCTGTCCAGCCCCCTTCGCTCCACATAAAATAGTACTTACCGTTCTTCTTGAACATGAACGGACCTTCCACATATTTATCCGGTGTCACTTCCTTGTAGACCGTCCCGTCTTCAAAAGGAACCAACCCGGTGAAATCGTCGTTCAGGCGAACGACATTACAATGTCCCCAACCGCCGTAATACATATAGTAGCGGCCATCATCGTCACGGAAAACGAACTGGTCGATCGGCTGCGCCCCGTTTACGATCTCGTTGATAAGCGGTTTGCCTAACAGGTCCTTATACGGACCTTCCGGGCGGTCGCTGACGGCAACCCCGATTCCTCCTACTTCACCTTCATGCACGTCGTTGGCCCCGAAGAAAAAATAATATTTGCCATCCTTATGGATGATAGACGGCGCCCACATGGCTTTCTTCGCCCATTTCACGGCGGAGGTATCGAGCACAGACGAATGTTTCGTCCAGTTCACCAAATCCTTGGATGAAAAACAGTCGAAATAAGTCTGCTTCTCATACGCATCGCTCCAGGTCGGGAAAACCCAATAGGTATCACCATAAATGATCCCTTCCGGATCGGCATACCAGCCCTCGAATATCGGATTACCACTGGTCACGACATCAGCAACAGCCTTCTGTTGCTGTTTCGGCTGTCCGCACGAAACTAATGCGGCAGCACACAATAGCACATATAAACTTTTTTTCATTTATGAGTTAGATTTTTTCTGTTCCATATTCTTAGCCAACCCCCCTTCGGATGTTTCCTTATAGAGACTCGGCAGGTCGTTTCCGGTCTGACGCATCACTTCCACCACCTGGTCGAAACTTACACGGTGCTTGCCATCGGAGAAATTGGAGAAGGTGTTCGCATCCAGCGCACGGGCTGCCGCAAAGGCATTGCGTTCGATACAAGGAATCTGTACCAACCCGCAAACCGGGTCGCAAGTCAGTCCCAAGTGATGCTCCAGCCCCATCTCGGCCGCATACTCGATCTGTGCAGGCGTCCCCCCGAACAACTGACTGGCCGCAGCAGCAGCCATCGCACAAGCCACACCGACCTCTCCCTGGCATCCTACCTCGGCCCCGGAAACGGATGCATTCGTACGGACCACATTACCGAACAACCCGGCTGTCGCCAACGCACGCAAGATACGGGAGTCACGGAAGTCGCGGGACTCTTTCAGATGGTAAAGCACAGCCGGCATGACACCGCACGAACCGCAGGTCGGGGCCGTCACGATCTTGCCTCCGCAAGCGTTCTCCTCGGAAACGGCCAGAGCATACGCATAGACCATCCCACGGCTTTTGATACTGCTGCCGTAACCTTTGGCACGGATCATATAGTCGGATGCCTTACGCCGGATTCCCAGACCGCCGGGCAAGATGCCTTCGGCTTCGAGGCCATTACGGACTGCTTGTTGCATCACTTCCCATACTTCGGCCAGATAGTCCCATATCTGCGGACCTTCGCACTGTTCGACATATTCCCAGTAGGAATGGCCGGTTTTTTCACACCAGGCCTGTATATCCTTGATAGTATGCATTTCGTAAACCTGGCCCTGCGTCAACTCGTTGTAGGTTTCGTTTGCCAACGTCCCTCCCCCGATACTGTAAATCGTCCAGTTATCCAGTTCCTCTCCGCTTTCGTCAAACGACTGGAAGAGGATGCCGTTCGGATGAAAAGGCAGGAACACCTTCGGTTCCCAAGTGATATTGGTCTTGGCCACCGGGCTCAACACTTCGAGAATTGCCGCATCCGTCATGTGGCCTTTGCCTGTAGCCGCCAGGCTCCCATAGAGCGTAACATTAAAACGTACGGCTCCCCGATTACGT
>ENA-ORLB01000545-ORLB01000545.1-human-gut-metagenome-genome-assembly--contig:-NODE-545-length-14918-cov-8.19115_pt1 | contig 14918 bp, 8 predicted proteins | sample MGYA00243064_ERZ508817 | MGnify/ENA primary metagenome ERZ508817 (study PRJEB26277, sample SAMN04329836) | human gut metagenome | biome: human-associated habitat | host: Homo sapiens | place: USA... | reverse complement strand
TGTTCGATTTGCTATAGCGATTCTTTTTTATACGGGTACTTTATCGGGGGCTTACAATATATAATTAATTCCTACAATATTTAAAATCTCAACTAATACTACATATAAAATAAATAGAGGTTTATACAACTCACTAAAGTTTCCCCACACAAAGAAACCTAAGAAATAAAGAAAAGAGAAAATGAGAATCGCTTTAGATAAATTCATAAAAAAAAGAATCCTATTACTGATATAATATATAATAATAGAAGAGAAAGCAGTAAAACCACTTATCATTCCAAATGTATATTTATCATAAGGTGAAACTGTAGAATAAGAAATATTGAACATTATTTCCCAAGTCTGTTCGGGGACTAAAATATTTACAATGTTCAATAGCAATACTCCTGCCTGCACTTGGAATAAACAACTTAAAACGGGAAGTTTTTGTTTCTTTGGTGCTATACCATTAATACTATGATTTAAATAAAATATGAAACTTCCAATTATAAGCCAAATAAAAGGTTCATAATCTGATGATATATGTACAATCCCTGTTTGAAGTTTTAGCAAGTACATAAAACCGCCCATAAATGCGACTAAGAAAGAACAGAAGCTAATAAGTCCTTTATATTTTTCGATATTTCTAAGAAAGAGAAAATAAATACAGAAAAAACCGAAGAACAAACATTCTTCTCGAAACAAGACAATTGTCAAGTCTGATGGTATATCATGGATTCCCATGTAAGAGTGAATTACATCCCATGAGAAAAATATCCAGGGAAAACCAGTGAAACATGCTATGGCACATAACCACAACATACACACAAGAATTTTCTTTTTAATTTTTATGTTCATAATATGAATATTTTATTCCGTAAAAGTCTAAATCCGACATAAAAGATTGGCAATTCAAAGAGTCACAAAGACAATTTAATCCTATTTTTGTTTTACCTTCTAAAATGTATTGAGTAGTAATAACAGCAGGTAATGCAGTATATAATAAATTATTTTTTGTATATAAATAGTAAAAGGTATCTATCTTTCTTTCTGGCTCTATTTTAGAAACTTGACAAATTACACTTCCCCACTTATTCTCTTTCTTAACGAGACGTTGATAATCATCTTGCAACATAAGTGTTGCTTTATTTAAATTATGTTTATAAAAGATCTTTATAAACATAAACTTCCCCATTGAGATATAGTCATTTAGCATAATGAATGTTGATATCTTTCTTATTTGTTTTAAAGAAGTAGCCAATTGAGTTAATTGTTCGTCAAATGATGGCATACATATTTTTTTATGTCCAATGAAAGGAAAAAATTTGTGATGTGTATATCGAAAAGGAGACACCTGTATTTCCTTTCCATGAGAATAAACATAGGAACGTGTTTTTCCCATAGATGATGCTGCCAGATCATAAGTTGAACTATATGACCAATTATCAACAGCACCATAATAGATATTAAAATTAGTATTTTCTGGGCTGTTTAAATGAGTCTCTATAATAGTTTTAGAAAATACGCCTGAAATACCAGGCATCCAACCAACACCTATAATAAAGCAAAGTTTCTGAGCTTCAATGCTTTTTTCATATGGTTTTAATAAATCACGCAAAATGCCATATCCTCCTATATCGATGTAGTGGCAATTATTTCTTAATGCATGTAAGGCAATCTTGTCATTTATTTTAAATGAAGGTCCAACAGCATTAATAACCAACAAACATTGAGAACAAAAATTATCCAATTCTACATCATTGTTATAGTTCATTTGGTTATACTTAAGTCGCTCACTATTATAAAATGTAGACATAGATATTTCTTTTATGGATCTCCTACCACCAATTAAAACATGGAAGTGAGTTTGTAGTTGTAATAAATATTTAACTATAATAGAACCAATTGTTCCAGTTCCACCTATTATTCCTATATATTTATTATAAACCATAATACTATTCCTCTATAGATATATTTATGTTGTTGTTTTTTAATATTTCGTTTAACATGTGCAGATTGATATTTATGTCTTCAAAAGTAAAGATGCCAGGCATAATTGGTATACATCCTTTTATTATCGAGAGCACAATTACCGCACAAAATACTCCTGTTAATCTAAATGAGGAATCTGAGTGCAATAAACATTTTACAATAGAATTTTGATTTCTTACATAAGTACATACTATCACAGATTTCTCGTTTTTCTCATTTTTCTCCAATTGCCCCTGTTGTTTATTGACCATTTTACAAATCAATTTTCTAATAAAAGAGCTCTTTCTTAGTAAGGGAACTATGCCCATAGGAAGATTTTGCAGATGAAAAGCACAATCAAAATTTTGTAGTTCTTCAAATCGACTAGCTCGTTGTATAGTCCTTATTTCAGGACTAGAAAAGAATATTAATGGCATATTGGAATGAAAACGATCAAAAGTAAAAGTTCTATCTGAATGATATTTAGTTGGTTTTATTCTTCGGATTTCCCTTTCTGAAAGGAGCATCAGGTCATCTTTAAAACCCTCAAACATATTGATTATTGAAGCTGTTCCAGAAACAACACCTGCTCCAAAATAGATTCTCAATTCGGCTTCTAAAACAGTTTTTTTTAATTGTTCTGCAGCATATTCTAGCATGAAAGTTGTCAACCCTGGACATAATCCCATTCCTGTAAAAATTGTTCCCCGAAAATTTGTTATGTTCTCATTTTTTATTTCTAGTACACGTCCACTATGTCCATAGTCATCATTAATATCAACACATATTACGTGATTTCTTAAACAAATTGTATAAATATCTGTTCCTACACATGAAAAAGGACCAAGTGCCAAAATTATAATATCAAATTGTTTAATAACAGATTCTATATTTTGGGTATCATGTATGTCCATTTTTATGAACTTTACTTTCTTCTCTGATATCTTATGAATACCTCTTGATGCTATAAATAATTCACAAATATCATGATAATGTAGCAAGTAATCTGTAATAAATTGTCCCGCAATCCCTGTGCCACCAATTACTAAAACTTTCTTTTTAGACATAAATTTCTATCTTTTTTTAAGCTTATCCAACAAATTATATAATACAGAGTGATCCCCAAACTAAAAATGCCTGGTAGTAAGCATTCGGTCTTGGGAATTATCCAAGTGACAATAGATAAAATAATTGTTAGTATAACAGGGTTCACAACTATAGACCATCGAGGAACTATAGCTTTGGATGAAAAGTTACTAAATCCAACAATCAGCCAGGTCACTGGAAGTAGAATAAACATAAAGGGGAAAAAAGGTATATTAGATCCTGTTAATAATTGCCAATCTATATTTGTTTGCATTTTTGATGTACCAATACTATATATTATGGCATAGCTGTAATGATAAAACCCCAACATCAATAAAGAATAAGATATACAGAATGTATTAATAAGCGCAAGCTTTTTATTAACTTTACACATTGTTGTGTATATGAAGTATGTCCCTAATATCCAAAAAGGAAAAGTAAAAATACATCCAAAAGATGATAAATTTAAAATAGTTTCTTCTAAAGAAAGTAGTCTTGAAACAAAATAATCTGTTTCAACAGTTTTCATCTGTACTAGATAGTCGCAGGTTGTGATAAATAAACCTGAGATTACACTTATAATGATTATACAGTCATAATTACGATTGTTCATTCCATAAAAATTAAAAAGCTGCCGGAATCTTTTAGCTTCCGGCAGTCTTTATTTATTTTAAATATTGAATTTTGAAGGGATTACCTTCTGTTTTTATCTTTAAAGGTTCATACTTATCTTCTTTATAGTTGTAAAGATAATAACCTGTTCCTTGAGTAGAAGCCATCCCGAACACCATATAGTCTCCTGCTTTACATTGACTACATGACCAACCCGTAGTTCCGTCAAAGTTCATTTTTTTGACAGTTTTATTATAAACATCTATTTCAAATGTTTGCATTGATTTGTCATTTACATAATCAGGTGGATTACTAACATATCCCGGAACATTGAAATATCCATATAGCTTACCATTTCCTGTATATGTTTTGCTATAAATATAATTTGCTTTATTACCCTTTATGTCCGGTATACTAATTGTTTCTATTGGGAAATAGTATGACTGATCAAAGTCTGTTTCTCCTTTCTTTATACGCAAGAAACCTTCTGTACAGTTTGCAAAATATCCGAAGCCTCCTACACAATAAATATAAAGATCGCCTTTTTCATCAATGAAAGGATCACCTGAATACTCATAAGCGGTTGCCATTGTAGCTCTATTATCAGATATCATTTTAATAGGCTTGTCTGTCTTTGTATCAATCAAAAGTACATAAGCTCCAGTATTAGGGTTAAACTGGGACTTATCTTGAGCTAATCCTACATATAAAATACCATCTCTAATAACCGAAGCACCAGGTTCAGGATTTTTATCACCACTTTCTTTCCCAATTGCATATTCAGATAAATCTATTTCACCTGTTTTTTGCATTGTCGTAGGATTTATTATATACAATTTTCCCAATCCTACGCATGATATATAAGCTTTTTCTTCTGAATCAAATGTAAGGAATGCAGGAAGAGAACCGGAAGGGAGAATCATCGTTTCTTTTTCTTGAATTAGCAAACCATTCTCGACTCTGTACTTATATAAACGGGCATTCATCGATTCTAAGACATAAATGTTACCCCCATAAGTAAAAAGAAAAGATTCTTTTGCAAAGACCAAAGAATTTTGTGTACTTGTCTGTTCTACATTTAAATCTTTAAATAGACTAACATAAGCATTATCACCCACCGTGACACTATGAACAAAACTCATATCGTCTTCTTCATCTGTTGGAAACGGATCATCTTTACTACATGAAATAAAACTTAAAAAGGTCGCTAATAGCGACAATAAAAACCATTGATTTTTCATTTTTTTATTTTTTTTAGTTAAAATAATTATTTATAATATTACAAACTCATCGCTCCCCCTGAAGATTCATCACCAAACCAATTAAATCGTAATTTAATTTTAAAAGTACGACCTTGTAAAGGCTTTTTAAATTCCATATAGCTCTCCTTGTTGAATATATTTTCAACTTCAAACCCTAATGATACTTTATTTTTCCAAATAGATTGCTGGAATCCTGCCGTAAAAAGATGACTACGAGGAATTAACCATTTCTTTCGCTGTTCTGGTAAGTTACTCATTTGCCAACTCCAATCAAAATCATGAACGTAAGATGCGTCTATATAGATTCTAGATATTTCATGTTTCCCAAGTAATCCCTCTGTATGATACTCTAAACCATAGTTAAAATAAAAACGAGGAATATTGGGTACCTGTTTATCATAAGTCGGGTTTTTCACACTTTGGTCATTAGTAGTCCATTTTAGCTTATCCCGAATATCTTGATAGGTTAAGTTAAAATAACTATAAAGCTGTGGAGTCACATCTATTTTTAAATCAAAATCTCCCCCCATGATCTGAGTCTTACCCAAATTCGTATAAATCATTCGTATATCAGCAGGAAATAAACTTATCATATCTGTTATATACATATAATATAAATTTGTCTCTAACTGAAAACGACTTAACCCCATAAAATTACTTTTATCCATGATTAACCCTAAATTTATATTATTACTTATTTCGGGATTTAAATCAACTGAAGGCTTTACTGTCACTCCGTCTCCAAACAATTCTTCCGTATCAGGAAGCCTCACGTTATGTGATAAGGAAAATTTACCTCTCACCCCTTTGAAAAATTCATAACTGATTCCTTCACTTATTCCATAGTAAAAATTGTTTATTTTTGTTTTTTTCGGTTCTTTCTTAACACTTTCAGATTCATCTACAATTTTATCACTTGTTCTATATATTCCAGAATTTAAATAGTATAGACTGAACATTAAAGAGTTTTGAAGTTTGTTATTACGTGAAGAATACTCATGTGCTAACCCCAAAGTATTTCCCTTCATATTACTGGGAAAACCACTAGGGTCAAAACCAACATATTCTGCTGTATAATCATCCTTAGGTCTATACCTTGAATATGTGAATTGATTGTTAAGATTAAAGGTATGTTGCTTTAACTTGTATTTTAAATTCAATTTATGTCTGATTTCAAATTGTTTGTCATCTGAATAGTTTAATAAATTATCATCAGTTTCTCCCATTGTATTTGTTATGGTTCCATCCCATTGCCGTTTTGTTCTAGCGGTATCAACCAAATGCGTATGAATGATTGGAGTTACTAGACCTGACTTGAATTCAAGGTTTTTAAATAAGAAATTCTTCTTCTCTAAAGTTAAAGTAGGCATAATGTTTGTCCCATGTGTATGAGAAAAACGTGAATCAAAATCTAAGGCCTGAATTCCCTTTTTATTGTTATAAAAAGCACATTCTAATTCAATCTTATCAAACCAGAATTTTGTAAATGTTAAACCTACATTATACATTGTGGACCTATAATAATCATTATTTCTTATTACTTCTTGGTAGGCACTTGAAGGTAAATTTGTTTCAAAAACAGGATAAGTCATTTTATAATTATTATCCGATTTATTATGAAAAAAACCTCCTCCAATTTGAATCCCTGGTTTTTCAAACATTTTTTTTACACTGACTAACGTTTTGGAAGTACCAAATGAAGCAAACTCCTGAGTAAAGCCTACCAAGTCACACTCGTCCTCTCTTGTAACAACATTAATCGCTCCTCCCAGACCATCACTGCCATATTCAGCAGGAACTATTCCTTTATATATCTCAATATATTTAATGGCATCAATAGGTATGTCGTTTATATCAAATGAACCATCGGGGCTATTTAAAGGAAAACCATCTATATAAATAGCTACTCTTTTTCCTTCCAGACCATGTATGGACATTTTAGAAGAGCTACCCAAACCTCCGGATTTTCTAACTTTGATTCCAGAAGTACGAGTAAGTACTTCTTCAATTCCAGTTGAACGACCTCTTAATTTTGCTCCATCAACAACCGTTACAGCCATAGGACTTTTACGTATATGATTTATTTCTGCCTGCTGTGAGGATGCTTTTACCACGACCTCATTCAACACTTCTGTACTTTCTTCCAAAAAGAAATTTTTAGTTGTATTTCTATTTACAGTAACAGACTGTTTTATTGTTTTGTATCCGATAAAAGAAACCTCTACAAGATACGTTCCGTTTTGAGGTAATTTTATTCTGTATAACCCATTATCATTTGCATTATCTCCAACCTGATTTTTTCGTATATATACAGAAGCTCCTACAACAGGTTCATTTGTCTTTTTATCTACGATTCGACCAGAAAGAAAAACTTGTGCCCAAGATATCATAGGGAAACAACATATTCCCATAATGACTAAAATTGTTTTTACTTTTCTACACAACATAGGTTTATAATAAAATTTTTTTTTAACATGCATATTATAGTTACATTGGAAGCTTTAGATACATTTATCGTGTCAATATCAATCCAATTGCATAATTTACTATATGCTGTATAATATGCCTTTAGAATAGCTTCTTTACGTGAAAAAATGTCAATAGGAGAAAATTCTTTCTTATCTATACACGCTATCTCTTGGGGTGTACAAAAAAGAGAATATTCCTTTTTTGATAATATCGTCGTTTGATCTTCAATATCTACTCCAATACCCTTATACCTCTTTTTCTTTCCAACAGCAGCAACTGCTATTGCATCTTTATGAGATATAGAACCAACTATGTCAAATGGCCATATTGGTTCACCATCTCTTCCTTTTAAAATGGGAACTATTTCCTTTTGTAAAGTCTGTAAGGCACGATGTGCGGCACAACGTCCCAAAATATAAGTTTTAAGACGTATTTCAGACCATTCTCTTTTAATGAATATTTTTTCCTCATTAAAGAGATTATCTGAAGTAGCAAAAGGACTATCTTCCACAATTTCTACTGCTATATCGGAAAAGGGTAATACAAGCATATTTATACATGCAATTCTATATAATTCATTATCAACTTAGCTAATTCCGCATGATATTTTGTAATAAGAACATGCCCTCCTGGCAATTGGTGGAAAGAAACTTTCTGAAAGTAATTATTCCATAGATGTTGATTGTTTCGAATTGTAGGCTCATCCTCTCTACCGACGATGGAACATAATGGGGTTTTCAATTTACAATCAAGAAACTTGTAATTTACCATTGCTACAGTATTCATTCTCAACTCATGCAAATATTCATGTTTTTCTTCATCTGATAAAGTTGCGATCAATTCTTCATTCAACAGATCTTTTGCACGTGAATAATCCAAAAGGGCATTATCGTCATTTGAAAAGAATTGCATTAAGTCATCACGCAATGTAGGAGGAGTTCCACCAATCATTATAATACCCTGTATCGGAATATTTTCTTGTTCAAATCGTTTACAGATATCATAAGCAATATAGCAACTGTAAGAATATCCCATGATAAACAAAGGAATCTCTTTATCAGCCTCTTTCAGTTCATTGGCTAATAGCGCACCAACTTCTTCTACAGAGGACTTTATCTCACGTCCATCTCCATGTCCCGGATATTGTACTGTATATAAGTTGATTTCTCCGGTAAAATCCCCAGAAAATGTACTATACATACCAGGGGTTCCTGCTGCATATGGAAGACATATAAGTTTTGCATATGGAGTAGAAACCTTTTTCATACAAATGAGATTCTCAACTTTATTATTCTCTATTTCTTGTTCAAGCAGTTCGGCTATCGTAGGTTTATCGAATAAATCTTTTAATTTGATGTTGGTTAATCCGACCTCCTTTAATTCTTTTATTAACCTTACAGATCGGATAGAGTCGCCTCCTATATCCCAGAAATTATCAAATACACCTACCTCTGGTATCCCTAATACCTTTTCCCAGATTAAGGTTATTTGTTTTTCCCTTTCATTCCTTGGACCTACAATATCCCTTTTAACAAAATTTTGTTTCTGATTCGCAATATTGGGTAATTGCTTCTTGTCTGTTTTTCCATTGGCAGAAATTGGAATCTGCTCTATTCTAGCCATTGCGGAAGGTAACATATAGTGAGGTATCTTCATTTGCAGAACAGACATTATATCCTTGTATTCTAAATCACAATTATTTGCTGTAACATAAAAAGCTACAACTACAGGCTGTTTGTTTACATCATATTGAATCTCTGCACAAGCCTCTGTAATACCTGATACTTTTAATAAAGCATTCTCTATTTCTCCTAATTCAATTCTATACCCTCTGACATTTACTTGAAAATCTTTACGTCCTACAAATACAATATCGCCAGTTACAGTCATCTTTACAACGTCTCCTGTATTATATACAATTCCTTCATGAGTAATAGGATTATTGATAAATACAGATTTCGTTTTCTCTTCTTTATTCAAATAACCACATGACACTCCCTCGCCTCCAATATAAAGGATACCAGGAACTTCTGGTAGTGTATATTCTAAATTATCATTTAATACATATACTTGTGTATTATAAATCGGTTTCCCTATTGGAACTATATTTAAATGACATTTGCCGTCTTCTTCAATCGGGATAGGATAAAAAGTGGAAGCCACCGTTGTTTCTGTAGGGCCGTATTCATTAATAAATTTGTGCAAAGGATAATTTTCTAACCACCTGTTTATATCCGAAACATTGATAATTTCAGCACCCAGCATAATAGTCATATTGGGTGATAGGTTTACAGGTCTCTCCAAAAATCCCAACGTATTTACCAACATTGAAAAATGAGAGGGAGTTACATTCAAAAAATTGATTTTTTCTTCATCTATAAAATACAGAAGTTTCTCTATATCTTTAGTTGCATTATCGGAAAGAATGTGTAAAGAAGCTCCGGCAATGAAAGGTAGCCAATTAGAAGTAACAGTCATATCAAAGGAATACGATGTTATTAAAGCAAACCTGTTATTACAGTTTACATTAAACGCTTCTTTCTCATAATTCAAAAAATTGGATACATTTCTATGCCTAAGCATTGTACCTTTAGGTTGTCCTGTTGAACCAGAAGTATAAATCATATAAATCAAATCATCAGGAGTATTACAAGGTACTATATTATCCATAGATTGACTATTTATATCATTTACGGTGTATCGACGATATGTATCAGGTAAAGGAATAGAATCATCATCAAGTAACACACAATGTTTAATGTTGGGGGTATATGAACTATTAATATTGTCTACATGTATTCCTTGAGTTACAAGAACTTCTGCTCCACAGTCATTTATCATATACTGTATTCTATCCGAAGGATAAGAAGGGTCAATTGGCACATACGCCCCACCTGCTAAAAGAATTCCAAGTTGTACTATAGGCAAATCAAGCGTTCTGTTCAGTAATAAAGCAACCTTAGAATTTCGTACCACTCCAAGAGAACGTAAGAAATGCGCCATCTGATTAGCTTTTTTCCAAAACTCTGTATAAGTTAAAGAAACTCCTTGATAAGAGATCGCCTCTCTATTAGGATACAAATCTACAGTATTACTGATCTGTTCATATATTGTTTTAAGAGGATAAGCATGTTCTGTTTTATTTGTTTGCTCCAATAATTTTATATAGAAGAGAGGGAGTATATTTGAACATGAACGCTCTTCGTATCCCTTAGTGTTTGTATCATCTACCAATTGGTTAAGCATAGACGTGAATTGTTCAGAAAGTAGTTGTATGTATTCCGCATCAAATAGCTCACGAACATAATTCCAATCAAAACACCATTTATTTTCCCATGTATACATAACAAGGTCTATATAAGTACCAGGTGCACCTGTCTGTACTTTAGGCGCACCAATTGTCAAATATCTAGATGAATGACTGATACCTTTGGGAAGCATATTGATAGAATTACTAAAAATAATTGCACTCAAAGAGCTTTGTTTTAAGCCTTCCTGTTCTGCGATTTTTCTGGACAATTCTATTGAAGATATTGGATACTCAAGCATGGTTCGTACAAATTGTTCTATCTTACGTGCAATAGAAACAATCGGTTCTTGTGGAGATGTTTGGATACGGACAGGGAAAATATCAAGAAAACTACCTATTATATTTTTTGCATTAGGTAAATGCTGTTCCCTGTTAAATACAGGCATGTTGATAATGAGATCATTTTGTCCAGACCACAAATTCATCAGTTTAAAATAGCATGCCATAAGTAAGGAATTAAGGCATATACCAGAAGTATGAGAACTGATTTCAAGAACTTTATTCATCAATAAAGAATCCAATTCCGTATGTAAGGTATTAAAATGGACTTTATTTATTAAAGATGGCTGACATTTCGTGGGAATAGATATTTTCTCTGGTAAATCTTTAAACACCTTTAGGGCAAAATCCATTGCATTCTGATATCGCTTTGTTTGCCTTCTGAATCTCTCCACAAAAACATAGTCAGAAAAAGTTAGACCTTTTTCTTGTTCAACAGTTATTTCTTTACCAGCGATAAACTGATCATAAGTTGATGTTAATTCTTGAAGGAATTGAAAAAAGCTGAAACCATCAATTATCTGGTGATCAATATGTATAATTAATTCATGTTCATCTTCCCCTGTTTTATAAATATTACAATAGAATAAAGGATACTCTTTAAGGTCAAATCTGTGATCATGATCTTTTTCGTCCTTTTGTAAAAAGAATGTTTCCTGTTGTTCTTTGTTCATTGAAGTTATATCTTCATAAGAACTTTTAAATGTCGGATATTCAGGAAGAGTTATCATCTCAGGTTTATCCGACTCTTCGGAAAGAATAGAATGTAACAATGGATGACAGTTAATAATGTGATTTAACGTCTTGTCCCAACATGCTGGATCAAAAAAACCTTTCAATTGTGTCCGACAAATGATATAACAACTTAATCCTGTCGGTTCATTACGGATAAAACTTTTACTGTGATAGAATAATGTTTCTTGGAAATCCATTAACGGAAAAGAATACCCCTCTGGAGTTACATAGCGTTCCTTAATGGTTTGTGCTATATCTCGTATACAAGTTTTATCTTTTATATCATCTAATGTTATTTTATCAAAAACTTCAGTTAAGCGCTTCATCATTTGATATACAGCGGCAAAAGAAGTCACTTTAGTTATAATATTTTCTGTATATTGTATTTCTAAAGAGGGAATTCCTATTTCTTCGCTGATAAACTCTCGAACTAACAGTTCATATTCATTTAAAGGAGATTGAAGTTCTTTTAATAAATATTGTTCAAGATAATGTTTTTGAGAGACTAAGGTCGGATATTTATAGAAGAAACTATTTTCTAATTTAATATTTAACAGTTCTTCAAGTTTAGAAACAGCCATCATACTGCGTATTGAGTCTCCTCCTAAAGAAAAGAAGTTATCTTCTATATGAATGAGGTTTGTTTTTAAAACTTCTGACCATATTTTTTTGAGAACCAATAAATAATCCATATTATGAGATTCTTTGTTTAGTTTTACAATTGATTTATTATACTGTCCTTGCTCAAAATACTTTGCCATAGATCGACGTTTTATTTTAGAGCTAGAAGTTCTGAGTATTTCTCCTTTTTTTATCTTTATAGAGTATTCTGGAGCAAATCCAACTTTGTCTGCTAGAAATGCGTTACATTCATTTATTAATTGTCTTATTTGTTCTTCCGACATTTTTCTTGATAATACAAAGAAATGAAGTACAATTTCACGATTTTCTGTAGAAGAATAAAAAGATGTAAATACAGTTTTTTCAATTGAAAGACCAAATTTCTCTAAGACACAATTTTCTAAATCAAAAGGATGAAAGTTTTGTCCATTTACTATAATTGTTTCCTTTTTTCGACCTACTATATAAAGAATATTGTTATAATCAAAAAAGCCCAAATCTCCTGTACTTAACCAACCGTCTTTTAATACTTCATCTGTTGATTGTATGTCATTATAATAACCAGACATGACACAAGCGCCTTTTACTTGAATCTCTCCTAAATTTAAATTATTTTGAGGAATACCGTCTTTAACAATGCGTACTTGTAAGCCTGGTAATATTCTACCTGCACTAACAAATTCACAAAAATCTTGTTGTTTATCGACTAATTTGATAATCCCTTCATAGAACGCCTCTCTATTTATTCTTATATTTTTATTTCCATAACCCGGTAAACAGGAAGAAACAATCAATGTTGTTTCAGCCATTCCATATGAAGGGCGGAATGCATTTCGATTAAACCCAAGTTGAAAAAGGGGGGATAATCGGACGTATAAATTAGATGGAACCATTTCTGCTCCAATTGAAAGAGTCTTCACTTGAGATAAATCCAATTCTTTTATGTCATTAGATTGTTCTAACTTTTGAATTAACAAATCCAATCCTGAAGGTGTCGTACCGCCACAAATACTTACTTGATATTCGGAAATTTTCTTTAGAAAAATCAAAGGATCTCTTAAAAAGGAAAAAGGCTCTATTTTTATTTCTGTAATTTGGTTATACAAACAAACCAAATGATTTCCAAATAGACCATAATCATGAAAATATGGCATCCAGTGAATCAAAGTATCTTCAGTTGTAATTTCATCCGCAAGAGTTTTTATTTTCAAATTAGTTAAAATATTGTTAAAACTAAGCATGACTCCTTTGGGTGCCCCTGTACTTCCTGATGAAAACTGAATAACACATAAATCTTTACTATCTCTTTTAGGTATGTGTAAAGAATAATCTTGCAACAAATCCAATTGTTTCATAATATCTTCAACACACACAGCTTTATGAAATGAAGATTTATAATATTCAAATAGATTAATATCATTTGTTATAAGTGTAACTACACCTAATATATCAATTGCATTCTTTAGGCGTTCAAAAGCAATAGAGTTCTTATTACTGAATTGTACAGAAGGCATTAAAACGGGTATACAACCTGCCATAACACATCCCCAAAATAATAATATAAAATTTTCGGATTTTTCAACAGAGATTATTATCTTACTGACAGGCTTTACTTGATAGTAAGATTTTAAAATAAAAGCTATTTTTCTAGATTTTTCTCGTAACTCTGAATAAGTTAGAAAAAGATCACATTGACTATTATTTACAATAACAATTCCTTTTGTCGGCACTTTATGTGCTGCTTCTTCCAACAATTCATATAGGTTTTCCATCTTGCTTTATTTTTTGCCCGCAAAGTTCGTTTGTTTAGCTAAATCCATCAATACCAATTATTAGGTATTTTTAATAAATTGTTGTATGCATATAATATTACTTAAATTATATATTTCTATTTATTGTGTGTAGCTATCGTATTAGTAGTCAGTTGATATTAATTTATATTAGATTGTTATACATAATCATTTATGATAAGGAAATATTACCTACAAAGGGGTATTATATGTATTTTTACCTTCCTATTTTTTGTAAAATGATAAGTTCTTTATATCTCATAAATAACTATTGCTTCTTTATTAAGACCTAGAAATCATCACATTTAATATATTACTGATACGCAATGCTCTAAAAATATTTAGTTATTTACTATAACAGTCAATGTATATTTCAGGTATACCTGATAATCTTCCATTATCATCTGGTCTATTACTGCCAACGGAACGTCCTTGTTATCCCGGAATCATTTGAAGCTGCCGAGTGCGGTATGGTAGTTCTTGGCCGTACCGATGTGATTTAATTGGCAGAGTCGCTCGATGAGATTCTCCATGAATATAAAAAGGGTATTTTCTTTTTCGGTGCACCGGAACTCCATAATTATATCTTCAGATGAATAACCTCGTCGTAGCAGATCGAATCTTTCAATAATCCTGTTCAGCTTTTCCAAATTCTCCTCCAGTTTTCGGATTATTGTCTGAATAACGGTTATCCGTTCGCCAGCCGGTGCCGAAACAGGTCTTGACTGTTTATCATCCCATTCATGAGAGAACACCTTATAACCGGTTGTGATTTGCCTGACGACACGGCGGTGAGTTACAAAA
>ENA-ORLB01000540-ORLB01000540.1-human-gut-metagenome-genome-assembly--contig:-NODE-540-length-15053-cov-7.2357_pt1 | contig 15053 bp, 5 predicted proteins | sample MGYA00243064_ERZ508817 | MGnify/ENA primary metagenome ERZ508817 (study PRJEB26277, sample SAMN04329836) | human gut metagenome | biome: human-associated habitat | host: Homo sapiens | place: USA... | reverse complement strand
TCGCGACCGCAAAAGGAGAAGGTACGGTCGCAATATAGCTTTTACGAATACTTGAGAGAGAAAATATAAACAACTCTGCCCCAATATACCTCCGGCTCAACTGTCTTTTATAGGACACAGACGTACGGCAGTTCCTCCACTACGTGCTTGCCGAATGGTGAGGGTATCACTATAAGTCACTTCGCGCTCTTCTATAAGTATAGCAGCAGGACATGTCTCATAATCGGCCTCAGGAGCATCACGATAAATAGTAGCCAGATATCTTTTATCTGTATCGAGAAAAGACAGACTGATATTAGCCGTTCGTTCCTCATCTCCCGTGATACTGCCTATATACCAGCATCCCTCTCCTTTATCACAACGGGCAATAGTAACATAACTGCCAATGCATGCTTCCGGCACCACTGTTCTGCTCCAATCTGTAGGACAAGATACTATAAAATTAAAAGGTTCCGGATTAGCCTCGTAATTCTCTATTTCATCCGAAGCCATTTGTAACGGTGAATAGAGCACCACAAACAGCGCCAATTGTTTGGCCAGTGTGGTATGTACACGTGTCTGTGGCATTACATCGTTAACAAACCGAAACGTCACCGGTGTAAAGTCCATCGGGCCTGCCAACCCACGAGTGAAAGGCAATATTACGGTATGAGAGGGAGGATTTCCACCATCTACATCCCAAGCGTCCCATTCTTGTCCACGTACTCCCTCTTGTGTCATCAGATTAGGAAAAGTACGCTGCAAACCTGTAGGAATCACCGGTTCATGATTATCAATACAGATACGGTGACGGGCAGCAGCCTCTATTACCTTGCGATAATGAAGTACACCAAACTGACTGCTATGATATTCTTTCCCATCAAGCAAATCGCCCACATAACCCGTTTTTACTTGATGCACACCATATTTCTCATAGAACTTGAAACCATCTTCCATCTGATTTTCATAATTGGAAACATTACCGCCAGTTTCATGATGTCCTATCAAAGCTACTCCTTTGCTACGCCCATAATCAGTAATACGTTGTATATCAAAATCGGTATAAGGTTTTGTGAAACTAAACTTCCAAGTAGCCCAGTCTTCATTCCACCCTTCCACCAGTACACCTCCCAGGTTATTGGCAGCAGCAAAATCGATGTGACGCATTGTATTCTCTGTTGTGGCCCCATGATGGGGACCGGCATGCCAGGTGTTATGCTTCATGTGATAAGTCCACCAAATTCCAATATAGCGCATAGGTTGTATCCAGGAAGTATCGGTTATACGACAAGGTTCATTAAGATTTAACATGAGACGGGAAAGAAGCAAATCACCGGCAGATTCAGCCACTATCATTGTACGCCAAGGAGATACACGGGTATCGGTAACACGTACTTTCTCACCTGTACTCCAAGGTGTAAGAGCCGCACGTAATGTAACCGTTTTATTATCTTCAACTTGTTCAACCGGCTTCAAGTTCATGGCAGCATAATCTGTAAGATTTGCTTCATGAATAGCCAAATAAAGGCTATCTGTTGTCTCAATCGTCACCGGAGTGCTTACCCATCCCATCTTACTAAGAGTTTTTTTCTCAAATAAGGCCTCGTAAAAACGAACTCCTTTCACTGGAATACTCCAAGCATCATAATCTGCAGGAAAAACGAATTCAGTCACTTCGTCATCAATAAGAAACTCTTGTAGCTGTTGCTGGCGCGGGAACTCATACCGGAATCCCATCCCATCATCAAAAAGACGAAAAATAATATTCAGTTCCCGCTCCAACGATGTTTCTTCCTTGAGGCATACCCTCAATTCATTATAATGATTTACAATTTCAGCCTCTTCCCCCCATACTGGTTGCCACACATCATTATGCGAATCATGCTTAACCTCTTTTAGAACGAAACCAGTCAAAAGATCTGGCGCATCCTTCAAAACCAATCCCAGACGTGAAGGAAGTAAAATATTCTTCCCCGCATGTCTTAAACAATATCGGGGAGCACCTTCTTCATCAAGTGTAAACTCTAAAGAAAGTTTTCCATTTGGAGAGGTCAACTTGATATGTTCCTGCTGGCATGAAATCATCCATAGGCCTAAACATAAAGCAAGTATAATCTGTAGCGTTTTTTTTAGTTTCATAGTCATTACCGAATTTAATTTTATATATCCAATTCTTATTTTATAAGTCTACTGACAAACAGTCCCTTTCCTTCCTCAGCCGGAATAACACAGAAGTTTACGAAACCACAGACAGACTCCGGTTCAAGCAACGTGGCAACCAAATTTCCTAAAGGTTGTGCCAAAGGTACCAACCAACTACCTATTGGAAGTTCTACATTATCTTCATAGACATCCGTTTCTACATTTACCGGATGAATCCCCTCCCATTCCTTCTCTGCACGATACAGACGGGTTACTTTGTAACGCTCAACTTTTGCTTTTTGTACACGGGTAACTTGCTCAATGTGTACACCCAACGCTCGAAGCTTACATACTGCTTCTGTACAGGGAGCATCGAGCAGATAAGCCTTAGGGCGAGTACGCATCAATTGAGGTGTTGCCTGCATGGCATCAAGGGTTGGCAGTTCAGTCTTAAACAGTTCATTGGCCTTATAATCGATAAAAGAGACTACATGACGTACAGTATCCGAAGTGAAAGTAACATATATCGGTTCAGTAGCTTTCAAGGTGCGCTTCCTGGCTTGTTCTATCTTACGTTTAATTGAAGCACGATGTTGCGCAGCAGTAACCAACGTTTGCCGTGCCACCAAGAAACCGCACTCACTACGACGTGCAAAACACTCCGGTCCCAATCCAATACCTCTTATTTCGACAAAAAGCGATACAGCCCCCGTCAATGCTTGAAAAGTAGAACTGGACTGCGGACTTTTGGCACCTTTTACAAGAACAAGGGAACCATCTGCCACACGAGGAGTAAAGTAGAAACCGGAAGCATAACCGGCACTATTTAAAACGACCTCTGCCTCACGACGAAAAAGTTCTTCAGACAGCGTACGTAAAGCTAAAGGCGCATTAAGATGTCCTGTAGGTAAAAAAAGTACATCAGCAGCATTTGCTGTCGGCACTCCACGTAATAAGTTAAACTCACGACGTAAAGGTGTATATTCATGAATATCAAGAGCTACGTCCGGATTCCATTGCTGATAGGACTGCTTCAACAGCAAAGTGACAGCATCCTCTAATTTGCTCTGATCGCGATTCAAATCGTAACCATCGGCTGAACGACGTTGCTGAATGGCATAACCATCAACATTGGCTATAGGAACCAAAGCCACAGCTATATGATTCAGCAATTCACGTCCTTCTTTTTCACAAAGTAAGTAACGGACAAGCATGCATACAGCCTCAGCACCTGCCGGCTCGTTACCATGCAGTGCCGCTTGAATCCATACCCTTACCTTCTTCTTGTCGGGAGTACCCAAATAAAGTACCGGAATGGTACGTCCTTGTTTGGTAACACCAATATTCTCCATATATGCCAAACCCGGAGAACGTACAACCAATTGTTGTAAATAGTCCTTTATCTCATCAACCGATGCCAATCCGCTACCGTAAGGTTTACTTAGAGTAGGTGTCTCACGGTCAAATTTGGGGTCAGGATAGAAACTTGCAGTTACTCCGGCAGGTTGCTTCGACTGATTTCTATTCCATAACACAAGATTAGCTAATACCACTTCTTGTGCTATCCTCTGTAAATAAAGAGCCGTTTCAGACGGTAGACCTGCATAATAATCGCTGCTAAAAGGCTCACCAAAAAAAATTGCATAAAAGACACAAGCCGCCAGATAACTGCCTGCAGGACTAGGGTGGCTGCCATCAGAATTATACAACTGCAAACTTGGACACTCTCTACGTACACGTCTCCATGCCTCACCCACAGGAGCACAATAAGCATCAAGGACATCAGCCATTTCCAAATAGTTTTCCGTAAGTTGCTGCTGCATTCCTTCATAAGTATCATTATTACGCCCCCATGTCATATAACAGACACTTTTTCCTTTTGGGGCATAAAGACGGCGTAAACTATCTAACTGCGCCGCAGGATGGAATACATTCTTCTTTACCCATTCCTTTTCACGAGTAGGTGCCTTGCTCTGTTCCTGCATCACCATATAATCCCATCCTCCTTCACGAATCGCCTCTAATGTTTGCGTATTGGCTGCATGCTGTCTCAAGTACCAACCAGGGTTAGCAACCTGGCGCACTGATATTTTTTTTCCACATGAGGATGCTAACGATTGGACTTGCCATGGCAAACGATTAAAAAAAGTATAGCTGTTACCTATAAAAAGTACCCGTAAAGAATCTGTCGTCAATAATGGCACAGCTTGTTTCCCCATAGGGACAGCCTCATGCCCGATGCCGCACTCTTCTATCTTGCGCCAATGGCATTCCCAACCACGGGATGCAGCCAACTGGTGAATATAAAGCCAGAAACTACGCCCACGCTCCATGCGGTTTCGTCCTTGTCGTTCAGCTTCAGGAGTCTTGCGTAGAAAAGACTCACGTATCGTATCTCCCAAAGCCAGCTGTAGTATGATAGGTTTTGACAAGTATTTTTTTATCTGTTCAGATGAAATATAGGGGATACCAGCCGTACCATAAGGATATGTCTGGGCCAAATCAGGAAAAGTATACCAACCGGGAGAACTTATAATAGCTTTTTCCACATAAGGACTATCGTGAAAAAGCATGAAACGCTGTACGAATTGCCCACCAGCAGAATGACCATAAATCATATATCCTTTGCGCATGCTTCCCGTAAATTGACGCACATATTCAAATAGTTTATCAACCAACACTGGTGTAATTTTTTCGGGAGCATTAGCTACTGTATGGGCAGCATTCATCACCCCCACCTCCTGATAGTCTGCCAAAGGATAAGATTTCAAATCAAAGTGAGGTATAAAAAGCATAAAACCCTTTCTCTCCGCTTCTTCTTTCCAACCGTCCAAAAGATAACGATAGCCGCGGTCTCCTCCTTCAAAGACAAATACAATAGGCATTTGTTTAATATTCCCCTGGGAAGGTATATAATAATGTACATCTACCGGGCGATCGGCAAAAGGAGGGTATTGACTATAAGTGAAGAAATGTTCACCTCTTGGCCTTTCCAAAGTCTGTTTCGCTATTGCAGATAAACAAATACAGAGGAATCCAATATAAAATATAATCAGCTTCTTCATAATTCGTACCTTCCCTTCTTTACTATTGTACCATCTTGCATTACAAATTTACCACGGGCAATGACATCTGTAAGCTGCAAATCTTCCGCCAAAAAACACAAGTCTGCATCTGCTCCTTGTGCCACAATACCTTTAGCTCGTAATTTCAGATTACGAGCCGGATTGGATGTTATCAATGTAATCGCCTGTTCCAATGGTACCCCCTCCTCATTGACTAATGCAACTACCTCCTTGAAATTTAAATTCAAAGGAGCAGGACGATAAGTTATTTCTCCAGTTTCAGGATTCACTCTGCGTACGCCACCATGGCCATCACTAGAAAAAGTAATGCGATCAAGGGGGACACCAGCTCGCAATGCACGTATCACACAACGATGGGGAGTATCAAACTTTGAGCCACCAGTCGAAAAATCAATCATTCCACCTAATTTACCAAATTCTACAGCCTGCATAAAAAGAGCTTCAGTACGTATCAGATGAGTAGGAGACAGATAAGATATCAGTGTAGGATAGTGACGAGCAATATTGAGTAAGGGCTCAATACCTTCCGGAAGTGCTCCCAAATGAATGTGGAGAATTCCTCCTTTACCAGATGTAAATCCCCCTAAACGTACCTGATGTATAATACGTAATATCTCTTGCTCTGTCGGAAACGGACTACGGTCATCACTCATCGCCAGCTTACAGCCAATAACTTTATCTATGAAGATAAGATCGTCAGCCACACTATTCATCAATGTTTTGGTAGGCAATCCGTAATAACTTGTCAGCATATAAGCCGACAATCCGTCATCGTCAATAGCTTTGGCCTTGGCATAAAGCGTAGTAAGTTCTTTGGCAAATCCATCAGTACCAAGCATACCCAATACAGTAGTAGTACCACATGCCACCAGTTCGCTCATAGTCACCTCGGGGACTAACGAGGCATAACCTTGTTGCCCTCCTCCACCAGTAATATGTACATGCTGATCTATAAATCCCGGAGTAACAATTTTACCTTGCACGTCAATAGTATGGCAAAATGATTCATTCAGTTCAATTGTCTTTGAAATATGCGCAATCTTTTCTCCGCATAGCAAAATGTCTGTTTTACCAAGATAGGCAGGAGCATATAAATTTGCATTCTTTATCAATGTAAACATAGCTGTCGATTAATTTTAGAAAGTGATAAGATGATAAAGTATCAAGAAAACAATTCCTCCTATTAAAGGAAATGTATTACGCCTTGCCAACTCCACTGATGACACACCGGCTACCCCGGCAATGGCAACAATGACTCCGGCAATAGGAGATGCGGCACGTCCCATGCTTGCCGCCAACTGCAAAGGAAGTATCAATGAAAAAACCGGCAAACCAAGCTGAGTGGCTATACCCGGCAATAAAGGACCAAATGAAAAAAAGGCTGCATTGCCACTTCCCATCAGCATGGCAGCTCCAAAAATAATGAGAGTAAAGATTGCGGCAATAGCTAATCCCGAAAGTCCGATATGAGAGGAATAACCCACCAATGAATCAATAAATCCCAAACCAATCAGTCCTTTAGAGAAAACTTCTGAAGCTACAATCAATGTTACAACTGAAGTAAACACATTTCCCATGCCTTTCCAAAAACTTGCAAAAACGTTAAAAGTAGTACGCACACTACGAGTATGAAACAACACAAATACCAATGATAAGAACAGAGAAAAAAGCATAGCAGTAGTGGTACCCAATGTTACAGTAGGCTGAAACAGTCCCACAAAAGGTGAAAAGAAAATGAGAAGAGCCAAAGGTAATACCGGGAGTAGCGCAAAAGCCAATGGAACATCCGGTTTTTCTACTAATGAGGTTGCAGTCACATTTGACACCTGCAATATGCCATCCTGCTGTTTCTTTGCATCTTTTTTATCAAAATAACGGTTATTGAAATAGAAGAGTACCATTACAACCAAGGAAGTAGGAATTACTAAAGGAAGTTGATGAGTGATGAAATATTCCACATTGGATTGTCCTATCAATTCGGCAGCCATAGCAGTATTTGCCGACCCCGGTCCCTGATCAAATAGAGTAGCAGCGGCAATGACTGACAATGCTGTAAGTTGGCTTACTCCCAAACTAATTAAAACAGGATAAACCGAAGCCACAAGCAACAATCCTAATCCGGCAGCTGAAGGAGTAGTAATAAAAAGTAATTGTCCAATAGGAATAACTATAGTAGCCGCCAAATAAGGATAACGTCGAAAAAGACCTAATGGCTTCATGGAAATATAGACCAATGCATTAGTAGCCTTTATGTTATTCATGAAAGCTACATAACCGCCAATTGTCATTATCATAAACCCTGCACGCGCCAAATTAGAAAGAAAAACTTCCTCTATCATCCTTACCAAATCAAACACCACCATTCCCGTAGCTTTACTAGGTACTACCGAATGCACTTGCATGAAAAAAGCAGCTGTAAGCATTAATAAACCGGAAAGCATCAAAAGACCTTGAGGATTGAGCTTACGATAAAGACCTACCGCTGTAATCCCTACCATAAGAAGACTAAAAATGAAAGCCAATTCGGACATGATGTATCAAGATATTAAGTTTTTGTTTTCTTTTGAATATATGAATCTAAATCAGATATAAACACCGATATATACAAAGCCGTTTATATGCGGTATTTATATCTGACTATTATCTATCAATACCCCGGATTATTTTCCAAAGGATTACCAGTATTGGCATCAACGAATGATTGCGGCAGCGGGAAAAGGACAGGAGTTTCATATTCATCCATACCACGTCCTGCAATACCAGCTATCTCATTGAGTTCACGCATGCGACGTTTGAAATAGTTATTGGTATCACGTTCGTCACCACCATTTTCTTGGCAAACACGTACCAATGTATGACGACGTTCTTCCTCCGTAAGCAGTTCACGGCTGCGTTCATCAAGAATGAAATCCATACCACCGATTCTAAGATCATCTTCAGTAATACTTACAGCATTGGAACGATTACGTACTTTATTTATCCATTTAATGGCCTCGCCTACTTGATTACTCTTGTAAAGAGCCTCTGCATAAAGTAAATATGTATCTGCCAAACGTAAATAAACAATGTCCGCATAGTGTCCATCATTAGCTGCATTAGCCAAAATAGGTGGAGTATAATCCCATTTACGAGTAGTAGGCCAATCATATTTTTTAATGGAAGTAGAAGTTAGCATGGCTGCATTAACCGTAGTATCAATAAGTGCAGTACCACCTAAATCAAATACCTTGGTTACATTGCCGGCAGCATCTACATCATTAATACTCCATACGATAGCATTGGCAGATACACGGTCATCTTGTTCTCCCATTCCTTTATAATTGTACAAACGAAGTGCTCCTCTGGAAGGAACTACACGTCCGGCTCCCTTACCACCATTAGCTTGCCAAAAGACTTGTGCAAATGAACCTTCACCACCGTTATTGATATAGTCCGGATTATGCTGGTTTGTCTTTTTACAATCGCCATCATTAGCATAATAGTTCTTATAAGTTGTAGTCATATAGACATTTGCAGTACCATAGGCACTATTCTCCTCTTCTGTGTTAATGAAAGCCAGTAACACCTCCGTATTTCCATCAGCATACATAGGAGTATAAAATACGTCAATAAAAGGACATCCATCATTGGAAGCATTACTACCAAAGCGTTGATTTATAAGGGAATATTCTCCACTTTCCACTAATGGTTTCAGTACTGAAACTGCTTTTTCAGCATTACCTTCTGCCAAATAAAGTTCACCCAAATAGTGACGTGCCACAGCACCAGAGACTTTACTATTATTAGAAGTACGCAAAGGAAGGTTATCGACTGCAAACTGGAAATCTTCTGCCATCACTTCGCGAATACTACTCAAGGAAGCACGGTCCCAATCATCACGATAATTCAATCCTGTAATTTCTTGTGTTGAAAGGGGCACTGCACCAAATGAATAGGTAAGGTGACGGTAAGCCCAAGCACGGAAAAAGCGAGCTTCGGCCAACACCTCATTTTTACGATTTTCAGCATCAGCACCACTTCCCCAGTTAATGCCATCATTGTCAGCTCTTGAGATAACCATATTGGCAGTGTTGATGATACGATATCCCCACTGGAAAATATTATTCCAAATAGCAAGATCAGTGTAAGTTATCTCTTTGGGATTGTAGAGGAACTTCATTTCCGCATGACTATTATTGGCCCATGAATTATCTACCCCTCCACCCCAGGCAGAATGCAGACAGAGCGCAATACTTCCTCCCATTGCATCAGCACGGCGATACTCTGCACGCATAAGACCATAAAGAGGCGTTATCATCGATTTAAATCCATTGTAATCTACAAGTAAATTTTCAGGATAAAGTGCATCACGAGGATCTTCCTTAAGAAACTTATCCTCATTACAGCCGCCCATAGTGAGCAATAATACTGTAAACACTAAGACATTGAAATATGTTATTTTTTTCATATGTGCAATTTCATTTTAGCTTTTTATGATATATTACTCTCATCAAATATCTAACTTTAGTCCAAAAGTGAACGAACGTACTGGAGGAGCAGCCAATTGATCATTGAGAAATTCCGGATCCATACCTGTCCAGCCAGTTATTGTAGCCAAATTCTTAATGTTCATGTAAAGATTGAGCCGTTTGATGAAAGTACGACGCAACCATTGTTGTGGGAAATTATAACCCAATGTAACGTCGGAAATACGTAAGAAATCTGTCTTTTCATAGAAACTGGCTCCCTCTGGATTCACATCACTATTCAAACTATTTTTCGGATAGCTATTCGTAGGATTCTCTGGAGTCCAAAAATCCACCAAAAAGCGGTTCTGGCGATATGAATTATGGCTTGTATCATACAAGGCATTCAGATGGGTTTGTCCTAACTGAGCCGTTAAGAACACACTCAGAGTGAAGTTTTTGTACTCAAAAGTGTTCATCAAACTCATATTTACTTTAGGAATAGCCGACCCTATAATAGTCTTATCAGCCGTTGTAATATCGTTACCATCTACATCAAGGTATTTCACATATCCAGGATACGAATTACGATAGTTAGGATCTTGCTGCCCTGTCGGGTTAGACGGATCAGCAATCTGCCTAATTTTATAATCATAGTTCACATTGATAGGTTCACCAATAAACCACTTGGAAGCCACATCATCAACCGGCTTTCCATTAGCATCATACAAACCAACATCTACAATCTCCGAACGATAGTGTGAGAGGTTGAAAGAGGTGCTCCAGCTAAAACTCTTATGTGTAATGTTATTAGAAGTTATCTGGAATTCAAAACCACGATTACGGGTCTGTCCACGATTCTCAGTAATAGAGCCAGTACCATTAATGGTAGGAATAGAACGGGAAAGCAGCAAATCTTTGGTTTTAGACCAATAAATATCAAATGAACTCTGAATACGTCCATTCCAAAGTGCAATATCAAAGCCAGTATTAATAGATGTAGTAGTTTCCCAACCTAAACCGGGCGAAGCTAACTTCGACGGATAGAAACCAAACTGTGCAGTATGATCATCATTCAGATAATTGTAAGTTGAAAGATTAGGTAGTGTACTATAAGCACTGATAGCCTCATTGCCATTTTTACCCCATGACAAGCGATATTTCAGATTGCTAATGGTTTCACTTATAGGCTTGTCTTTAAAAAAAGATTCATTGGAAATATTCCATCCAATAGCGGCTGAAGGAAAAACGCCGAATTTAGAACTTTCACCAAAAGCGGAGTAACCATCACGACGAGCAGTAAGAGTCAACAAGTAACGATCATCATAAGTATAATTCAAACGCCCCATTTGTGAAATATGATTTTCTTTATAATAATTGGAATTACCAGACATTGTGGCAGCTTTAGAAATCTGGTAATAATACATCACATCATTGGGAAAATTCTTACCTTCCATTGTATTCTGTTCATATTCCTTGCTTTGAGCAGAATATAATCCTGTGAAAAATATACGATGTTTGCCAAATTCACGTTGATAAGAAATAATATTCTCCAAAATCCATTCTTCTGAATGCCAGTCATCAGTATTCAATACGCCATTAGCACTAGCTCCTTCGTAGGTATCCAAACCTTGATAATTCTTATAGGAGCTGTTTTGGTAAGTGAAGCCTGTATTCAATTTATAGCTCAGCCCTTTAATAAAGGGAAACTTTACCTCAAGCACATTATTAGTGATAACCTTTGCACGAATATCTTTTGTCTTATTATTAAGAGATCCCAACGGATTAATGCTGAAAGCTGAAGAGGAGTCCTCAGTAGCAGAAAGTGTAAGTGAACCATCCTCGTTATAAGCACGTCCCAACGGAACTTGTTTTATAGCCCGCCAAAAAGAAGCACTGCTACCACTACGATCGTAGCGACCTAACTGTGTAGTAGTAGAAAATTTCAACCAACTATTAAACTCCTGATCAAGATTGAAACGTACATTATAACGCTTGAACTCATTGCCTACCGCAGTTCCTTTCACATCCGTATAGTTCAATGAAATGAAATAGCTGGTTTTGTTAGCTCCACCACGGAAAGAAAGGTTATGCTGTTGTTTTATACCGGTCTGTGTTGCCAACTTCATCCAATCAGTACTCTGACCGGCAGCATACATAGCTAATTCAGTAGGAGTAAAGTTATCTAACCAAGGTTCAGGATTCTCTTCTGTAGGAGGAGTAGTATTGGTAGCCTTGAAAGCTTCAGATTTATACTTATAGAATTCTTTGCCATTCATCATACGAGGTAAATTGATAGGCTGGTCAATAGTAACATAAGTATCGTATGATACCGTCAATCTGTCTTTCTTACCGCGCTTAGAAGTAATAAGGATTACACCGTTAGAACCGCGAGCACCATAAATGGCTGCTGAAGAGGCATCCTTCAATACTTCTATACTCTCTACATCATTGGGATTGATTTCCGACCATGGACCATCAAAAGGTATTCCATCAAGAATAACAAGAGGTTTATTATCGGCCGTAATGGAGTTGTTACCACGAATACGTGTAGTAGTAGACGAACCTTCAGCATTACTACCCGTCACACTAATATTCAATCCTGGAACTGCTCCTTGCAAAGATTGAATCAAATTAGCTTGTGGGCGACTTTCAAGTACATCCGAGTTAACTGAAGCAACCGAACCTGTAAGATCACTTTTGCGCTGTACACCATAACCTACTACTACCACCTCATCCAGTGCCTGGTTATCTTCTTTCAGTACAATCTTTAACGATGATGCGTCTTTCACCTGCAATGTCTTGGATATATACCCAATGAAACTTATCTCCATTACCGCCCCCTTAGTCACTGAAGCGAGTTTAAAGTTTCCTTCTACATCGGTAATGGTGCCCGTACCCGTACCTTGTATCACTACATTGGCACCGATTATCGGTTCTCCTTGTTCATCTGTCACATTTCCGTTAATATTCCATGTCTGTGCATGAAGTGAGCTTGAAAGTGACAGCATCCACATAAGACAGACAAGCAAAATACCACTTGCGTCTCTCGATTTTTGTCTGGTTTTCATAAATTACATTTTTAAGTTAATAGGAACTTGTGTGTAAAAAATCTCGAGAGCAAAATTAGACAATGTAACAACCGATTATATTCACAGGTAGAGGATTTGGTAAATTCACAAAGTTATATATTACTGATTATCTTTCAATTACAGACAGACTCAATAGATTTTCAGTAGTGATTTAAATTAAATCGGTAATCAAAAACATGTATATAGATAATTGCCATTCGATAGTATTAAGCTATTGAATGGCAATTATCTATATACATGTGGGTAAAAAATGAGAGAAACGCTCAGTCTTCAAATTACTTTTTACAAACCTCTTTCACAGCTCGAAGAAATTCCTCCTTACTGAGCGAAGATTTATTTAAAGTTATAGAACGATTATTATATACGGTTTGCAGTGAACAGTGCAAAAATTCTGCAATCTTCTCACTATCCGTTACCCCCATTCGTATCAAAGCATGAATACGAAGTTCTGTATTAAGCCGCCCAGACTTCACTTCAATATGTTCTTCGGGACGTAGCAAACTATTGAAGTGCTCTACAAAATCAGGGTATAAATGTAGAATAATGGAATCAAATTTCTCATAAAAATCCTTCATTTCATCGCTCATGGTAGAAGTAGAACTAATCATCTTCTTTAAATCTTCAAGTTGCCCAGCCTTTAATTTACGGTTTAACTTTTTACGATACTCCTCCATACGGCAAATATAGGATGAACAAAGTTTGAATACCTGACCAATATACTCCTCCTTAATATAATTTGTGTCACGTAGAACCAAATTGAGCTTTTGCAGTTCACTATTAAGACTCTTCAATCTACCATTGGCCACATGTAGCTCAACCAAAGCTTTCCTACGTCTTCTTGTTTGCCTTCTCAAAAAGAAAAGAGCTATCAGCAATACAATAGTGAGAAAACTAATAAATAAAAGGAATAGCTTTAGCTGCTTCTGTTGCATATGATCACGTTCAATGTAGCTTTGATGTATCCTTCTCTGCAACTTCTGCTGATGAAGCAGTCGTACACGGCTCTTAAAAGTTATACCGATATCAGAACAATAAGTACTATAACGATAGGCTCGGTCCAACTGACCTTGTTCATATAAATAGGAAGCCAATGCATACAACGAACCAATATCACGATTCACAGCATATACATCAGCAATACCTGAGAGAATCATATTTTCCAGCCACTTGGTATGGTTGTGTTCTTTTTCATAAAGTAGAGCCAAGTTATAAGCTAAAATAGAATAATTACGACTATTAGGTAGAAGACGTTGTTTTTCCTTTTCCAACTCATCCCTAATGGCAATACGTTGTGCACCGGGAACATCTTGATATTTCCACACACGGCTATAAAGGTAGCGTGGCTCGTCAGGAGTGGCCGTCTGCAATACTGAATCTGAATATAACGCATAAAGTTGACCATAATGCTCATGTAATGCATCATCACCTAATGAATAGAGTTGCAACCGCGAGCAGAGAGTACGCATCTGACCATAATAACGCGAACGTAAGTAGCGAGGCATACTGGAAGAACAGAGTGAATGCATTACTTCAGAGGCTTGACTAAGCAAGCCATTAGCCGTATAAACAAAACCAATACCTAATAAAGATTCAATCTCACGATTCTTATCATGATATTGTCGTGCTAAATCAAGGCTTTGTGTAGTATACTTCATAGCCGAATCTGCATCATACACGCGATATTCTTGATAAATAGCCTGATTAAGTTCATACTGTTTCTCAAATGCCTTAGATTGTCTTAGTGAATGCTTCAACGCCTCTATTCGCTCCTCTTTCTGCAAAATAAGTTTATCAGAATTATCTATCAGACTATCTAATTGAGTAAACAATGCCTCATTTGCCTTAGCAGCACTATCTGAGATATGCTGCTTGCATCCAGCACAAAAAAACAAATATAGTAAGAAGAATAGGTTTAAACAAAAATGGTTTTTCATATTTCTATACTCGTTGGTAGAATTCATTTATTTAATAAATGAATTAAAAAAGTTACATACATCTTTGATTTTTAATATCAAAGTTCTAATTACAATCAATTCTACACACAACTTGTATGCAATATTCGCAAGAATTCTCGACATCTGCAAACAATTAACTAGTAATTTGGCTGCTTAACATAGAAATAACCAAATACGAAACACAAAAGCATCCACTCTTCTATTATACTTATATTGTTACTCTTAAATGCTTAACATTAATGATTATTGGGAGAATAAGAGCAATCGCTCTTAGCACAATACCATTCTATTCCAAAACATTTGTAACATTTCTGTAACATGTATGACATTTCCCTGCAACACCAAACTCTTTCC
>ENA-ORLB01000531-ORLB01000531.1-human-gut-metagenome-genome-assembly--contig:-NODE-531-length-15274-cov-3.79236_pt1 | contig 15274 bp, 9 predicted proteins | sample MGYA00243064_ERZ508817 | MGnify/ENA primary metagenome ERZ508817 (study PRJEB26277, sample SAMN04329836) | human gut metagenome | biome: human-associated habitat | host: Homo sapiens | place: USA... | reverse complement strand
CTTGAAAAATATTTACCTGTCCTTTTTCTATGGAGCAAAGATCGGGATCATTGGTTTGAATGGTTCTGGTAAATCTACATTGCTAAAAATTATTGCCGGCGTCGAAAAAGAATACCAAGGAGAAGTAGTATTCTCACCCGGATATTCCGTCGGATATCTAGAGCAGGAACCGAAACTGGAACCGGGCAAAACAGTAAAGGAAGTCGTACAGGAAGGCGTACAAAATATTGTGGACACCCTCAAAGAATATGAAGAAGTAAACGAAAAATTCGGCGATCCCGAAATACTCGAAGATCCAGACAAAATGGACGCACTGATCAACCGGCAGGCCGAATTACAAGATAAGATAGATGCAACTGATGCATGGAACCTCGACAGCCGCCTAGAAAGAGCGATGGACGCTTTACGCTGTCCTCCTGAAGATCAGGTGGTCGATACGCTGTCGGGAGGCGAACGCCGCCGTGTGGCTCTCTGCCGTTTGCTGTTACAACAGCCGGACATCCTATTGCTGGACGAACCGACCAACCACTTGGATGCTGAGTCGATCGACTGGTTGGAGCAACAGCTACAACAATATACGGGTACGGTTATCTGCATCACGCACGACCGTTACTTCCTCGACCATGTGGCCGGATGGATTCTGGAACTGGATCGCGGAGAAGGTATTCCCTGGAAAGGAAACTACTCTTCTTGGCTGGATCAAAAGACCAAACGTATGGCACAGGAGGAGAAACAAGCAAGTAAACGCCGTAAGACACTGGAACGCGAACTAGAATGGATCAACATGGCCCCGAAAGCTCGTCAGGCAAAAGGTAAGGCCCGTCTGAATTCGTATGAAGCCCTTTTGAACGAAGACCAGAAAGAACGCGAAGCCAAACTGGAAATCTTTATCCCGAACGGTCCGCGCTTAGGGAACAAGGTGATCGAGGCCCAGCATGTAGCAAAAGCATTTGGCGACAAACTGTTGTTTGATGACCTAAATTTCATGTTGCCGCCGAACGGAATCGTCGGCGTGATCGGTCCGAACGGAGCAGGTAAGACTACACTGTTCAAGATGATCATGGGAATGGAAAGTATCGACAAAGGTTCTTTTGAAGTGGGCGAAACGGTAAAGGTCGGTTATGCAGACCAGACACATAAAGATATCGACCCGAAGAAGACCGTTTATCAGGTTGTTTCCGGCGGACAGGAGTTCATCCGCGTAGGCGGCAAGGAAGTCAACTCCCGCGCTTACCTCTCCAAATTCAATTTTGCGGGAGCCGACCAGGAAAAACTTTGCGGCGTACTCTCCGGTGGTGAACGGAATCGCCTGCATCTGGCTCTAACGCTGAAGGCCGAGACGAATGTGTTGCTGCTCGACGAACCGACCAACGATATTGATGTGAACACACTCCGGGCACTCGAAGAAGGATTGGAGAACTTCGCCGGTTGTGCGGTCGTCGTTTCTCACGACCGTTGGTTCCTCGACCGTATCTGTACGCATATCCTTTCGTTCGAAGGGGATTCAAATGTCGTGTTCTACGAAGGTTCCTATTCGGAGTATGAAGAGTACAAGCGCAAATTATTGGGCGACGTGGAACCAAAACGTGTCCGTTACCGTAAACTTATTGTTGATTAATCGTATAAATAATTAATATTATAAGACCATGAAAAAAAGAATGTTATCGATGGCAGTAGTAGCTGCCGCCTTTTTGTGTTTCGGAAGTGACGCGAGTGCACAGAAAACAACCAAGCTGTTCAACGGAAAAGACCTTTCCGGCTGGAACTTCGTTGTCGATAAGAACTCCGTCCCAGCCGAACAGGTATATTCCGTGAAAGACGGTGTCATCAACATCACAGGACAGCCATTCGGATACATGTACACGAAAGAAAAATACGGAGATTATAAACTGCATGTAGAATATCGCTGGCCAAACGGCAAGGAAAAGGCGAACAGCGGTATCTTCCTGCTAATTGAAGAACCGAAAAACCCGTTTCCGAACGGTATCGAATGCAACCTGATGCTTGATAATGCCGGCGATTTCGTCCTGCTCGGCGGTTCGGATCTGGCTGAATACCAGAATAAGCCAGGCCAACCCCGCCCCTCTTTCCCGAAAATCCAGAAGGCGAATCAAGACAGCGAGAAGCCTGCCGGTGAATGGAATGAAGCTAATATCTTCGTAAAAAACGGTGTCATCACGGTCTATATCAACGGCGTTTACCAGAACACCGGGACAAACAAGGTAAAGGAAGGTTACATCGGACTGCAAAGCGAAGGCAAGGAAGTACAATTCCGTAATGTGACAATCACTCCGTGGTAAACAACTATACTTATTTTAAAACACCTATGTTTTGCATTCAAAGCATAGGTGTTTTGCATTCAAATCATATATGTTTTGGAAAGGTGTTTCTTGGGTTTCCATAAAAACATATCGTTTCTTTGCTATCTTTACAACATTCTCACGGATATTCCGGTTCTTTTTTAAATTATATCACTATGGATAATCGTTTCTTGGACCTTATAGAGAGAAGCATAAAGGAGCATTGGGACCTCCCCGCCTTCTCCGATTACAATGGACATACCTTCCATTTCAAAGACGTCGCACGGCGGATAGAAAAGTTTCACATCCTACTGGAACATGCCGGTATCAAGAAAGGCGACAAAGTGGCCATCGTCGGACGCAACTCCTCCAACTGGGCAATCTGCTTTTTCGGAATATTGGCTTACGGGGCTGTTGCCGTGCCGATCCTGCACGAGTTCAAACCCGACAATATCCATCACATCGTCAACCATTCGGGAGCAAAAGCCGTACTGGCAGGCTCCAGCAACTGGGAGAACATGAACGAAAAGATGATGCCGGATGTCAAGCTATTCATGATGCTGGACAACTTCTCCATTATCGATTGCAAAAATAAGGAGGTACGCACCATACGCGATCGCATCAACGAATATTTTGGCAAGAAATATCCCCGTTCTTTCACCGCCAACGATGTGAAATATCATATCGAAGACCCGGAGGAATTGGCTGTTTTGAACTATACGTCCGGCACGACCAGCTTCTCGAAAGGAGTCATGATCCCCTACCGCAGTTTGTGGAGCAACACACAGTTCGCCTACGACCGTCTTCCTTTCATACATCCAGGAGACAACATCGTCTGTATGTTACCGATGGCGCACATGTACGGGTTAGCGTTCGAAGTGCTGAACTCCGTCAACAAAGGCTGCCACGTTCATTTCCTGACACGCACGCCGAGTCCAAAAATCATCGCAGAGGCATTTGCGACGGTTCGACCGGCGCTGATCCTTGCCGTGCCACTCATTATCGAGAAGATCATCAAGAACAAGGTCTTTCCCGAACTGGAAAAGCCATTGATCAAATTGCTGTTGAAAGTGCCATACATCGACCAAAAGGTACGCGAGAAGATCGCCCAAAAGCTGGAAGCCTCTTTCGGTGGGAACTTCAGCGAAATCGTGATTGGTGGTGCAGCCATCAATAAAGAGGTAGAGACGTTTCTCAAATCCATCGACTTCCGTTATACGGTTGGCTATGGGATGACGGAATGCGGCCCACTGGTTTCCTACGAACAGTGGGACACGTTCAAGCAAGGCTCGGTGGGCCGTGTCGTCGACCGCATGGAAATCCGGATCGACTCGAACGATCCGGAAAACGAAGTAGGCGAAATCCTGGTTCGCGGCATGAACGTGATGTTAGGCTACTACAAGAATCCAGAGGCAACAAAGGCTGTGATGCTACCCGACGGCTGGCTACGGACAGGTGACTTGGGAACACTTGACAAAGACGGTTTCCTTTACATCCGCGGACGAAGCAAAAGTATGATCCTAAGCTCCAACGGACAGAATATCTATCCCGAAGAGATCGAAGACCGCCTAAACAATATGCTGTACGTGGCGGAGTCGTTGATCATTTCTCAGGGAGGTAAACTGGTCGCCCTGATCTATCCGGACTGGGAACAAGTGGACAAGGCAGGCATCCAACACTCCGAAATCGAAGAGCTGATGCAGCAGAACATCGACCAACTGAACACTGAAATGCCCGCCTACAGCAAAGTATCTTGCTTCAAGCTTTATCAGGAAGAATTCGAAAAGACACCGAAACGGAGTATTAAACGATATTTATATCAACCCGCAGAGGAAAACTAAATAAATAAATCGTACCTTTGTTTTCTGTTAATTTACAAACAGCTCATATGAACAAAGGGAAAATTACTGTTGTCGGCATTGGACCGGGAAATCGCGATGACATAACGCCTGCGGCATTATCAGCCATCAGGCAGTCGGATGTGATCATCGGATATAACTATTATTTCCAGTTTATACAGGATATAATTCACCCGGATACCCAATGTATCGATACTGGGATGAAGCGCGAGAAAATACGTGCCGAAGAGGCCTACAAATACGCTTCGGAAGGTAAAACAGTGACAGTGATCAGTTCTGGTGATGCCGGAATCTACGGGATTGCCCCGTTGATATATGAAATGCGGACGATGAAAGAGGCGCCGCAAGTGGAGATCGAGGTAGTGCCCGGTATCAGTGCGTTCCAAAAGGCGGCTTCGCTTCTGGGGGCACCTATCGGGCATGATCTCTGTATCATCTCCCTCTCCGACCTGATGACTCCCTGGCTACGGATCGAAAAACGCATACGGGCCGCCGCTATCGGCGACTTCGTGACAGCCATCTACAATCCGAAAAGCGAAGGACGCTACTGGCAGTTACATCGTCTCAAGGAGCTGTTCCTCGAAGAACGTGCACCCGAAACACCGGTCGGCTATGTCCGTCAGGCCGGACGCGAAGAGCAGGTCGTCAACCTGACCACGCTGGCAGAGTTCGACCCTGAGCAGGTCGACATGTTCACTGTCATCCTGATCGGGAACTCGCAGTCATATGAGGCCGACGGTAAATTCATCACACCACGCGGCTATTACGGGGAGATCAAGATGAAAACAGATGTCGGGATCGGCCAGGACATCATGATCCGCAGCTTTCGCACCATCGAGAAAGAACTCAAGAACAAAGAAATACCGCTCGACAAGAAATGGGCTTTGCTCCATGCCATCCACACGACAGCCGATTTCGATATGGAAAATATCCTACGGATCGACGATCATGCGGTGGCTTCCCTTTACGGGAAATTCAGCCGGGGCGAGGTGCGCACCATCATCACAGACGTCACAATGGCTGCTTCCGGCATCCGCAAAGGAGCTTTGCAGCGTATGGGAATCGAGGTGAAATGCTATTTGCAAGACGAGCGCACCGTACAACTTGCAACAGAAAAAGGGATCACCCGCACACAAGCTGGCATCCGGCTTGCCGTACAGGAACATCCCAGCGCTTTATATGTATGCTGCAATGCGCCGACCGCATTTATGGTTCTTTGTGTCCTGTTATGGAAATGGAAAGCCATTCCCGCCGGCATTATTGCCGCTCCTGTCGGTTTCGTACACGTACAGGAATCCAAACACATGGTAAAGCCGTTTGTCTCTATTCCTAAACTCATCATCGAAGGACGGAAAGGCGGTAGCAACCTCGCCGCGACTTTGGTAAATGCGATTTTATGCTACAATGATGCAAAACAATTAAAACCAGGTAGAGACGTATGAGAACTCAAGAAATTGTAGAAGCTTACGGCAAAACGCACATCTATATGATCGGGATGGACGACAATCCACAGCCTAAGCATATAGAAGTCATTATCAAAAATGTCAAACACGACAACATCTTCTCCGGAGGGAAGCGGCATTACGAAATTGTGAAACCATTCCTACCCGCCGATGCGGTATGGATCGAAATCAAGGCTCCAATAAATGCCGTCCTTGCGGAATACAGCCGGTTGATCCAGGAAGGCAAAGTGATCGTCTCCTTCGTTTCGGGAGACCCGTTCTTTTTCGGCTTCGCTTCCACCATCCGGAAAAACCTTTTAGGAGTAGGCATGAAAGTGTTTCCCTACTTCAACTCATTGCAGATGTTCGCACACCATGAACAAATTCCGTATGAGAACATGCACGCCGTGTCCGTTACCGGACGACCATGGCACGAACTCGACCGGGCGTTGCTGGAATACCGACCGCTGATCGGTGTGCTAACCGACCGTGTCCATACGCCCAGGGCTATAGCCAAGAGGATGATGGAATATCATCTGGACAGGGATTACACCATGTGGGTAGCCGAACATTTAGGCAACCCGAAGAAAGAGAAAATCTATAAAATCTACTCGATCGAGGAAATCAGCGAAATGAGTTTCACCAATCCGAACTGTGTTCTGCTAATGAAGGCTCCGAACTGCGCATTACAACGACCAGCCTTAGGCATACCTGACACGAAATTTATCTTGCTGAATGACCGGACAAAAATGATTACCAAAGCACCGATACGAGTGATAGACCTAAGCCTGTTAGAACTGCATAACAGCCGCTACTTCTGGGATATCGGCGCCTGTACCGGCTCGGTTTCAATCGAAGCGCGGCGCCAGTATCCTCATCTAGATATCCAAGCTTTTGAAGTGCGGAAAGAGTGCGAGAACATCATCCGGGCAAACACACGGCTGCACAGCGCTCCAGGCATAGACCTGCGTATTGGTAACTTCCTCAATCTGTCAATCGAAAAGAACACGATTGTCGATGCAGTCTTTATCGGCGGTCATGGTGGCAAGCTGAAAGAAATCATCCGCAAGGTAGCTTCCCATTTGAACAGTCTGAACGGCAAGATCGTTTTTAACTCCGTTTCAGAAGAAAGCAGCAAGCTGTTCCGGGAGGCGGTTGCAGAAAACGGTCTGAAACTACATTCAGAAATAAACATTACGCTCGATTCCAATAATCCTATTACAATCCTTTGCGCAACGGGTAAAAATTATGTCTAAAAATACACTGAACATTCTTGTGGTTTCGGCAAGTAGTCTGTCGTTAGCACGCAAAATCCGGGACGAATATCCGGGCAAAACTGTCATCTATTGTAGAGAAGCAGATAACGACATCGAACCAGTCACCTCTTTCAAAGAGCTGACTGGCAATCTTTTCGATAAATCGGAAACGATTGTGTTTATCGGGGCGATGGGTATCTGCGTACGGAGTATCGCTCCCTACATCAAGAGCAAGTACACGGACCCGGCAGTCATCTGCCTCGACAGTACCGGCAAATATGTCGTATCGGTACTATCCGGTCATATCGGTGGGGCGAACGAACTGACACATGAATTGGCCCGCATACTGGACGCCGAAGCGGTTGTCACGACACAGAGTGACAACCAGGGACTTTGGGCACTGGACACCTTCGCGAAACAATATGGCTGGGAACAGGATGTCTACAACCCACAAGAAGGCATAATCAGTTTCTTCCAAACCGATTTCGAGAAGATAGACGAGGAAACGTTCAATGCATCGAGGGAAAAGGCCATGAACGAATGTGTCGCCCGTTTCGTCAACTGTCGACCGACCGCCCTCCTGCTCGATATCCGCACGGAGGAGACGGACTATATGAAGGAAACCTGTCCCCCGCACGTCGATGTCTTCTATAAATATAAAGATATCGACCTCGAAAAATACGAGCTGCTGATCACGGTCAGTCCCACTTACTACCACAAATCCCCTATCCCCTGCCTATCATTCTTCCCGAAAGTGCTTCACTTAGGTATCGGATGTAAAAAGGGATTGACAGACATGAAGTCCGTCCTCACGGACCTGTATATCTGCTCCATTTTCTACAGGTTCAACCTGAAGAGCATAGCCGACGTCTCCTCCATCGACCTAAAGAAAGAAGAACCGATATTAGAGGAACTGGCAGACACCTACCTGCGCAGCCCGTTCAAGACCTATCCGGCAGAGGTACTGGACAAAATCCCCGTACCCCATCCTTCTTCCACAGTAAAGAAAGCCACCGGGTCGGGAAGCGTCGCGGAGGCAGCGGCCATCCTGAGTGCGGAAGGAGGCCCATTATTGGTGGGAAAACAAAAGGGGCAGACGAAAGACTTCACTTATGCGATAGCCATCAGCAAATCGGCAATACAGGACGAAGAAGATAGTCAGCAAAAAGGGAAACAGGGACATGGACATATCGAAATTGTCGGAGCCGGACCGGGCGATCCAGAACTGATCTCCATCCGGGGCCGGCGGATGCTGGAAAATGCAGACCTGATCCTCTATGCCGGAAGCCTCGTCCCCAAAGAACTCACCCTATGCGCCAAGAAAGGATCGACGATTCGCAGTTCTGCCGACATGAACCTGGAAGAACAATTCGCCCTTATAAAAAAGTTCTATGACAAAGGGAAGTTCATCGTACGCTTGCACACAGGTGACCCCTGCATCTATGGGGCGATACAAGAACAGATGGCATTCTTCGACCGCTATGGCATGAGTTACCATATCACACCGGGAATCTCCTCGTTCCAAGCTGCTGCTGCAGCTCTCCGTTCCCAGTTCACTATTCCTGAAAAGGTGCAAACCATCATCCTGACGCGTGGCGAAGGACGTACCCCCATGCCGGAGAAAGAGCAGCTGCATAAACTAGCCGCCAGCCAAAGCACAATGTGCATCTTCCTGAGCGCCGGCATTGCCGGACAAGTCCAGAAAGAACTTCTGGAACATTACCCGCCAACGACACCGGTAGCCGCCTGCTACAAGTTGACCTGGAAAGACGAACGCATCTACCGAGGCGAATTGAAAGACCTGGAACAGATCGTAAAAGAAAACAATCTGACACTGACGACCTTGTTAGTCGTCGGTGATGCCATAGACAACCGCACGGGGGTATCACGTCTCTACGCCGAGGAGTTCAAGCATCTGTACCGCCGTTAGTGAGGGACCACCTCCTACCTATGAGGCATGATACCTCATAGCTGCCAGGCAAGTACTCACCAGAGAGAATGACCCCCTGCTATATTACCGGTAAAGACAAGAGAACAACAGAAACATTATGATACTGATCTTAGGAGGAACAACCGAAGGCCGCAAGGCCGTACAAGTCGTCGAGAGCGCTGGCAAACCCTACTACTACTCGACGGTCGGCAACGAACAGGCGATAGAAGCCGTTCATGCCATTCGCCTCACCGGTGGTATGGACGAAGAAGAGATGGCACAATTCTGCCGCGAGAAAAAAATCTCGTTGCTAGTCGATGCCGCCCACCCTTTCGCCATCCGGTTGCATCGGACGCTTGCAAAGGTTTCCTCCCGTCTCCGGATTCCGGTCGTCCGGTTGGAAAGGCAATACCCCGCACATGACAAGCGGTTGATATGGTGCACGGATTATGCCGCCGCCATCGACCGCCTACGTGCGGACGGGATCTGCAACCTGTTGGCCCTGACAGGCGTCAAGACCATTGCGAAACTGCGTCCTTACTGGGAGCAGACGCCCTGCTGGTTCCGTATCCTGAACCGGAAAGAGTCTCTTTCGCTGGCTGAATCCGACGGATTCCCAAAGGAACGGATTATTTTTTTCCATGAAGGAGAAGACGAGAAGAAACTGCTGGATCAGCTTCATCCAGATGCCGTACTGACAAAGGAAAGTGGGGAAAGCGGATATTTCAAGGAAAAGGTCGAAGCAGCACAAGCCTGCGGCATTCCCGTTTATGTCATACAACGCCCTCCCCTGCCTGACAGTTTCACCTTTGTGCAAGGCATGGAAGGACTTCGTAAAGCCATCGAACGCCTCGCTCCCGGCTTCTTCCCGCTCCGGAGCGGTTTCACGACCGGCACATGTGCTACGGCTGCCGCCAAAGCCGCCTTAGTCGCCCTCCTGAACCGAACGGAACAAACCGTTAGTTGCATCACGCTCCCTTCCGGGGAAAAGATCATGCTCCCTGTCGCCGCTACCGAATGGGCGGACAACGCCGCCCTATGCACGGTTATAAAGGACTCCGGCGACGATCCGGACGTGACAAACGGCTGTTCCGTTATCGCCCGTATCGAGTTACAGGCTGGGCAATCCCCTACCCCCGCCTTCCTGTTCCGGGCTGGTGAAGGAGTAGGAACGGTGACGCTTCCCGGCCTCGGCCTCGAAATTGGAGGACCAGCCATCAACGCCACTCCCCGCCGCCTGATTACTGGAGAATTGACAACAATACTGGAGGAAAACGGCCTGTCCGGCAAGATAAAGGAGGTGGTCGTCACGATCTCCGTTCCGGGAGGGAAAGAGTTAGCTGCCCGGACATTCAATCCGAAGTTGGGAATCATCGGCGGAATCTCGATCATCGGGACATCCGGCATCGTACGCCCTTTCTCGAACGATGCCTTTCTCGCCTCGATCCGGAAAGAAGCCGAAGTTGCAAAAGCAATAGGATGTTCTCGCCTCGTCATCAACTCAGGAGCGAAAAGCGAACGTTTCCTGAAAGGCTACCTGTCGGAACGGCTGTCGGAAGAACTTCCTCCGCAAATGTTTGTGCACTACGGGAACTTCATCGGAAAGACACTGAAAATAGCTGCCGAACTGCAATTTGACGAAGTCGTCATGGGAATCATGATTGGCAAAGCCGTCAAACTAGCGGAAGGAGCACTGGATACGCACAGCAAAAAGGTCATCATGAACAAAGCCTTTCTGAAAGAATTGGCTGCAAAGGCGGGTTGCAAACCAGAGTCCGTACAAAAAATAGATTCCCTGACGCTGGCCAGAGAACTATGGGAACTGTTCAGCAAGACCGAACAACAAAGTTTCTTCCCGCTTCTGTTACAGAAATGCCGAGAGCATTGTACCCCCTTGCTTCCCAACGGGAAACTATCCGTTCTGCTGATTTCGGAAAGTGGGGAAATAACCTTTCAAGCGTGATTATTCAAATGTAACATCCTTGTTCTGCACGTAGGAGACATCGATTTTTCCTCCCGCATCACCGTTGCTCTCCTGTAAAGGAAGTACCCTGACACGGCTCAAGAACAGGGTTCCTTTGGTGGCAGAAGTCGGATTCGTAAAGTTTAGCGTGATGGAGGTCGCGCCTTCCTGCGTATTGTTGATATCATAAACACCGCCGCTGTAGGTCAGGTGCACCTGGACATACTCGTCCTTCCCGATCGGCTTTCCTACCCAAGTGATAATGGTTGCGCCATTGCCTTTGACGGATGTCAGGGATTCGGGAAGAGCGATTGGATCGACATCGTCGATAGAGGCCTTGTTTGTATAGACCTGGTCTTTCCAACGGGAAAAGGTGAACGTGACCGGGTCCAGCCCGGATTCCGACAGCATATACATATAAGTTCCCATTCCTAAAAAGTCCGGCACTTTTCCGTTAAAGAGAATACCTTTGGCCGGCAGGCGCAGATTGGCCCCTTCGCTGTTATATTTATTGAAATTTGCTCCTATATGGGTATGGTTCTGCGTAACATTATATTCGACACCCAAATTCTGATAAAAAGGGATCGAGGGGTCGATCCCGTCCGAATCATCGTTATCGCAAGCGGTAAACACGCCAGCGAACAACAGGCAAGCATAAAGGAAATACTTTCTCATATCATTTAATTTTGTCCGAGTTACGAAAAGCATAGAATAATTTACCAATTGCTTCTCCGAGGACTCTATTATTCTTCTTTGATAGAAATAACAAATGAAGTGGGAAAAGTTTTTCCTTTTAGGTTTTTTTGTCAAACAGAAAGCTCCTGCAAGAGAGATTCTATGGTATCGGCCGCCAGCGTACGTCCGTCAAGATGGTGGATCAGGAATGCGGAACCGACAGACAGATCGCCCGTCTCGATCCATACAGGCGACTCCACATGCCGATCGGCACGTATACCGTTCCGCTGGAGTGCCTTGCGGACCATCGCATATTTCTTTCGAATACCGGTTATCGATGCGGAACAAGCCGGTCTCCGTGTCGAACACGATTCCCTTGCGGGCGAAGAAACCGCTCAAGTGGCCGCTCAGGGCGAGGTCTTCGGGCGTACCGGTCGTAATTCCGTTCGTCCGGTCCATCAGCCAAATCTTGTCGGCGATCTGGAGCGCCAGTTCGAGATCGTGCGTGGAGAGGAAAATCGTCTTGTTCGTGCTTCGCGTCAGATGGTGGAGCAATTGCATGATCTCCACCTTGCTCGGAAAATCGAGGAAAGCAGTCGGCTCGTCCAGAAAGATAACAGGTGTTTCCTGAGCCAGTGCCTTGGCGATCATGACCTTCTGCCGTTCTCCGTCCGACAGGGTGTGCACCATGCGGGAGGCCAGGTTCTCAATCCGTACCAAGGCGATCGATTCTTCCACGACCTGCTTGTCTTCCTTGTCCAACCGTCCCCAGAAACCGGTGTAGGGACTGCGTCCCATCTCGACCAATTCCCGCACGGACATATTCCGGATGTCACACTTCTCCGTCAGGACCACAGCGATCGTCGTGCTCAGTTCCTTGTCCGAATAACTGTCCATATCACGTCCCAAGACGTCGATCTCGCCTCCCAGCTTCGGCTGGAAAGCCGACAGCGTGCGCAGAAGCGTCGACTTCCCGACTCCGTTCGCCCCTAAGAGGCAGGTTAATTCTCCGCTATAAATCCGGGCTTGTATATGACTCGCCACCAACTTGGTATCGTTTTTTGTCCGATAACCGATAGAGAGATCGTTTATATGAATCGTATCTTGTCTCATCATTCGTTCAGTTCGTTTTTACGTTTACGGAATAGAACGGAGTCCACTACCTGAGCACCGATTAGGGCAGTCACCGAATTGACCGGCAAAGCCCCTTCGAAGCCGGGCAGCCGGGCAACCAGGTTGCAGACGAGTGCCAATGCGGCACCGGCAAACAGGACGGCAGGCATCAGGACCCTATGGTCGGATGTTTGAAAAATGGCCCGGCACAGGTGCGGGACGGCCAGGCCAAGAAAGATGACCGGTCCACAATAGGCCGTCACGATCGCCGTCAGCACTCCTGCCGAGGTGATCACCAAAAGACGTGCCCGCTTGATGTTCAATCCCAAGTTACGGGCATAGCCGTCGCCAAGCAGCATCAGGTTCAACGTCTTGATCAACAGGAACGACAAAGGGATCAGAATCGCCATGATCGCAACAAACAGCATCATCTGGTTGCCGGAAACACGTGAGAAGCTGCCTAACCCCCAGATCACATAGGCGCGAATATCCTCCTCCACGCTGAAAAACTTCAGCACGCCGATCACCGCATTCGCCACGTAGCCGATCATCACGCCGATAATCAGCAGCGTCACGTTCCCCTTCACCTTCTGCGACACATATACGATTAACGCCATCACCGAGAGCGAACCGATCACGGCTGCTATCGAAAGCGCAATTTCTCCCATAAACCCCAATTTACTAAGCGCAACCCCTCCGAGGCTACCGCTCAGCAGTACCACAAAGGCCACACCCATGCTCGCACCGGAGCTGATCCCCAGCACGGAAGGTCCCGCCAGTGGATTCCGGAAAACAGTCTGCATCTGCAAGCCGCTTATCGCCAGGCCCGCTCCCGCCACCAAAGCAGTCAATGCCTGCGGAAGACGTGATTTCCAGACGATATTCTGCCAGGTCACCGGCTCGTCTCCCAGTCCGCAAATAATGTTCCAGACAGACTTCAACGGGATAGATACCGATCCTAACACCAAATTCAGGAACATCAGGACCAGGATAGACGCTACGATGAGCGACATCAGAAAAGTGGTGGAATGTCTCATTCGTGCAGTTTATTTGAGCCGTGCATAATAAACAGGTGTATGATCGGGCAGCAGGTCCGGATGGAATATATGTAGCAGGTCGGCCAGTACGACTTCCGGCTCGGTCGGCATACTTTCGTAAAAAGGCGTATCTTTCATGTTGCAATAGAAGATCCCTTTCTCTCTGAAGGCACGGAAATCGGCATAACGCGAGTCCTGCTCCTTCAATGCCTCATAGCTGAACGTACCCGGATAGCTGTTCACAATGCGCCAGTAATCGGCTTCGTCACCCTGGTTGTAGACAGTTTCGAAATCAAGTGTCACACCTCCCGAACGTTTGTCGTTTTTGAGGAAATAGTCAGCACCGGCGTCCTTGAAAAGTTGGGCGAGAAAGCTCTCCCCTCCTACGGCATACCAGTTACCGCCCCGCATCTCGCCGCTCAACACGACCGGACGTTTCTTCACTTTTCCTTCCGCCGTCAGCTCCTTCAATTCATTGTAACGGGCCGCGATGGCGTCGAATGTCTCGTTTGCCTTTTGCTCCTGTCCCACCAACAGGCCGACGAACTTCACCCATTCCGCCTGTCCCAACGGCGTCATCTCCTTATAGCCTAAATGCGGGATCAATGGGATACCGACATCCTTCAAGGTCTCATATCCGCCCCGTTTAAAAGGCGAAACAAGGATCAGGTCTCGGTTCATACTCATGATCACCTCGTTGTCGAAATTCCCTTCTATGCCGATTTTGACGGTCTTCTCGCTCTTGAGACGTTCGTTCATCTCCCTATTGAACAGATGCCGGGTACTGGTCACCCCTACGACCTTGTCCAGTTCGCCCATCTTGATAAAATTGGACAACTGCAAAGATGTCATACAGACAACACTTCTGATGGGTGTCTCGATCACAGTATACGATCCGGGGATGCCGGCCGGTTTCGTTCCTCTCCTGACAAGCGCATAATGAAAAGTCGTACTTTCCTCATTCTGCGGGTCCTGGATATCCAGCAAGACATACCCGCTCCGATAGGATAATTCGAAACCACGGGCATACTCGGGTACAATATGGACACCGGAAAACGCGCTTTCTTCCGTCGTTTCCACCTCATCGGTCCGTTGATTGTTTTTGGTCGTACACGAGGATGCGACACACAACGACATAAGCAGGCAGCACCCTGCCAGGCATTTTTTCATATTCAATATTATTTTATTATAACCGGGCGAGCGTTGTCCACCCCACGAGGACGAGACTCTTCAAAACCGAAACGGCAGGTCTTCTGACTTACTTCCATCCCCGGACACCTTCCCGATCCCCCGATCAGTGGCATTGAGTATTGCCGGTATGTTACCGAAGTTTCACAGCAGCGTGGTCTGTCCGGGATTCCCACCCGGTTCCCTTTTCATCCCTGTCCTGTAAGGAGGACAGGGAAACCTGTTTCAAAGGGCAAATATAATAATATTACTTTTTCTTTCAAGAGAAAAGTGGCAGACAAATCAGTTTTTCTTACGAGCCGCCAGATATTCGTCTTCCGGCATGACTTTCAGCACATGGCCGCTTTCGTCGAAAGCGACAACCAGATTCCGCTGGTCAGTCGTCTCGAGAGAGACCTTATACTGGATAGGGCTGCCGCTACCATTCGACTTGTACACCTCTTTGATCAAGCAATTTTCATAAGCGTTGTAAATCGCTTCCTGTGCGGCAAGGTCCACATCGACGATATCG
>ENA-ORLB01000528-ORLB01000528.1-human-gut-metagenome-genome-assembly--contig:-NODE-528-length-15390-cov-3.48177_pt1 | contig 15390 bp, 7 predicted proteins | sample MGYA00243064_ERZ508817 | MGnify/ENA primary metagenome ERZ508817 (study PRJEB26277, sample SAMN04329836) | human gut metagenome | biome: human-associated habitat | host: Homo sapiens | place: USA... | reverse complement strand
TCATTTCTCGTGCCCAGTACTGCGTTAACCAAGGCTTTCCAGAATAATTAAACAGAAAAGCCGCCTGCATACACGGTTGATTACCGTGATTCACATAAGCCGCACTGAACCTATCACCCGGAGGAGAGAAACTGTATTCAGAAGAAATTTCAAATCCTTCATTTAACCGACGGTTAAATTCTTCCCTACCAATCATCTTAACCAACTCATTCATATCATGAGGTACCATCCACGTATATTGCCACGAGTTACCTTCTACAAATCCAGAGCCCAGCCACGACCAACTGGTAGAATGCTCATCTTTATTAATAGGTTCAAAATCCGGCATCCACGTTCCATCACTATATTTCGGCCGGACATATTTCGTTTCCGAATCGAAAACATTTTTATAATTATAAGCACGTCTTGTAAAATAATCATTATCCTCTTCATAGCCAAGAGCCTTGGCAAATTGTGCCGCATTCCAATCATCAAAAGCGTACTCCAATGTATTAGAAGTTGGCCCCTCATAGGTAGTTCCAAAGACATTATGATGAGATTTCTCACCATAAGGCACAAATCCATACTTCAAGTAAACATCCAAATGCCTATTGCCTACAATACCACCAGAAGAAAGTGCTGTTCCCTGTGTTGTCAAGGTCTTTTTAACAGCTTCATACGCTTTATCTACATCATAATTACGAATACCTTTCTGATATGCACTCACCATAAGAGGTATCTCATGCTGAGCTCCCATAATATCACAATACTCCACTCCCGGAGGTCCATTGGGTAACCATCCACCCACTCTGTAATACTCCAATAATGACTCTACCCACTTATTCATAATGTCTGGAGTAGCAAGTGCCCACAATTGATTGAGATTCCAAAAAGTATTCCAAAAAGCATCACAGCCATAAATAGGCGAAGCAGGATCTTTCAATTGTTGTGTTCGCTCATACATATCAACATATTGACCGTCCACATCACTGAAAATAGTCCTTGAACAATAAGAACGATATAAATTCGTATAGAACTTTCGTTTATCTTCCTCAGTTCCTCCTTCAATTTCAATGGTGCTTAAGATTTTTCTCCATTCATTAACGGCATATTTACGGACTGCATCAAAGTTCCAGCCAAAGCCTCCAGACTCCACTTCCAAATTCTTTCGTGCTTGTTCAATACTCACATACGATATAGCAGTCTTAAGCTGGATAATCTCACCCTCCTCCGTATCAAAATTCATAAAAGCACCGATATCATGTCTTCCCCAACAAATGCTTGAAGTAGTATCCACATACCCATTGACCCATGTTCCAAAAGATTTCATCGGTTTATCGACACGAGCAACAAAATATACTGTATAATCATTCAGCAGATTGGTTGGCTCATCATACGACGATTGGGTAGAGAAACCTTCTATTTCATAATCACTGACTTTGGATATAGAAGCCCATCTAACTTCATATGGATATTCCGAACCATTCTCCAAATCAAATAAAATACGGGAACTATCCGATTTTGGAAATGTATACCTTTGAAACCCCGTACGTGTTGTAGAAGTTAGTTCCGCTTTTATATTATAATCATCCAAAAGGACTGAATAATATGATAAAGAAGCTTTCTCATTTTTATGATTAATACGGGAGCGGTAGCAGCTATCAGGTTCGTTTTCTGCTCCCGGCTTAATTTTCAGAGGTCCGGTAACAGGCATGGTCAGTAAGCCCCCCATCGTCCAACTATGTATATGACTAAAACCTATGATCTGATTAATTTTATACTCATAACCACCTCTCCATACATTCCCCTGATTGTCCGGACTAAGCTTTACCATTCCGAATGGCATAGCTGGTCCGGGAAATTGCATCCATCTCGAATCAGAATTTCCAATCATAGAATCAACGTACTCTGTGACATCCCTTGACTGTCCCCAAAGAGAAGAGCTAAAGTATAACACGAACAATAATATCACCTTTTTCATACTTATAAGTATATGAATTTCATATAAATACTTTACATGCCTACCGAACCTCTTTGATTAAGTTCAAATTCAGCTATCAATTAATTCCACCCCATCCCGGATTCTGTACAAAAATATCAGGATTCTTATTAACTTCATCTTGATGGAACGGCCACAAATAGTGCTTAGGTGCCTCAAATACTCTTTCCTCAACCAAAGTACGTTTAAAGAAACTATTATCACGGGCACCAATATCCATACCATGGACCGCTTTTACCTGATCGCTTATCTTCCAACGATTACAATCGAAATACCGATGAGTCTCCAAAGCTAATTCCACTTGACGTTCGCGTCTAATTTTTTGTCTCATTTCATCTTGAGACAAACCTGCCTTCAACCCTGGCAATCCCGAACGTTTACGAATCAAATTTACATATTTATAGACATCATCCACCGGACCAGAAGCCTCATTCAATGCTTCTGCATAATTGAGGTAAAGTTCCCCCAAACGGAAATAATTCCATGTCTTATTTACAAAAACTCCTCTTAAAATATCTACACCATCCTCATCCAAAAACTTACGCATCAGATAACCAGTAGTTGTATAGTCAGGTCCACCAGTACGTCCATCAGGAGCTCCCATACGGAAATCAATCTGACGTCCTCTCCAGTAAGCACCGCTATAAGTAACTGTTGCATAGAATCTCGGTTCTCTGTCTACAAACATATTAAAAGTATTTTCCGGATAATACCCCTCTGCATCTGCCTCTTCCGTAAACCCTTCTTCAGAATATCCTGATTCAGAATTAATTATTGGACTACCATCAGCATTATATCCTAAAATAGGAGTTGTACCATCTGCCATTTCATATGCATCAACAAGCTCCTGAGTAGGACATAAGCCTGACCAACCGCCTAAACTGAGCGGAGCGGCAGCACGTTCCATCTGGTCATAAATCGCCACATTCTTTGCAAAAATAATCTCCTTATTCCAGTTCTCTACAAACAAGTAACGGTAATTCTCCATTGGGTCACCTGACGGTGCATAATACAACCCATAACCTGCCTTTTCCATTTCATCTATACATGTTTTGGTATATTCGGCAGCAATCTTCCAACGTTCCGCTTCATAAGAGAGGGGGAACAAGTGATTTCCTTCTTTATCTGTAAAGTTTGCATAATCAGGATTACCATTCCACAAGGGGCTAGCCCTATAAAGTAAAGCCCTCGCCTTTAATGCCATAGCAGCAGCTTTTGTCACACGACCATATCTGTCTGCTCCTTCTTTCATTTTCAGCATACCTCCAGCCTTATCACACTCGTTAGTAATAAAATCTACACACTGATCTAACGGCATTCGTTTACACAATTCTGAAAAATCTTCATTGGGATCAAATACTTTCTCTGTAATGTGTATCGGCCCATAAATACGCAATAATTGGAAATGAAAAAATGCACGTAAGAAAGTAGCCTCTCCAATCCAACCGGCACGCTTTGACTCATCCATAGGAACCTTAGCTACATTTTCAAGAAAGATATTCGTTTTTCTAATACCCTGGTATGCCATATTGGAAATATCTTTTAAAACATTATCAGGTGTCCAGGACCCATTATTCATGAAGTAGGCAAAACAATTTGTATAAGGATAATCCAGCTCATCTGCCGCACCAACGAATGGATTGTGCCCCCAATCATTCGTGAAATTCAATTCCCAGGGCATATTCCAATAAATGGATGATAAGAATTGCTCTGCATAATTCTCTCGTGTAAACACATCATCAAGGGTCAAATCTTCATCAGGTGCTTTATCTAAGTAATCAGCACATGAAGTATTTACTCCCAATAATATCATCAACAAAGTGATGCAAACTATATTAATACGTTTCATATTCGCTCAAGTTTAATCGTTCTACTTTTTAAAAATCCACTGCAAGTCCAAAATTCACAGCCCGTTGAATAGGATACCAATTATCAGATTCCGGATCAATTGTGTGATTAATCTTATCCCATGTATAAAGGTTAGTTCCGTTTACAAACACTCTGAGATTATTGATCTTCAATTTACTTACAACTTTCTTTGGCAAAGTATAGCCAACTTCCAGATTCTTCAAACGCAAATAACTAGCATCTTTCTGCCAAACCGTCGACCGCCGCATACTTTGTACATTAAAGCCATCCGTAACCACCGGATATTTTGCTGCACCAGCAGTTTCAGGTGTCCAACGATTGTCATAAATTTCCTTGAATACATTGAAAAAGCCCATACCACTAGCAAATGGCCAGAAAGTACGATCTTCGAAGAAAGTACTCGTACGAGCAGCACCTGTAAAATAGGCACTCAAATCAAATCCCTTATATTCAATCGTACCACCAAATCCAAAAACCAATTCTGGTTCACGAGTATAACCTATTGCGCATTGGTCATTTGAATCAATAATATTATCTCCATTGATATCCTTATATTTCACATCTCCCGGTATTGGACGTCCACCCAATAAAGACTGGTCATACCAATTGTCAATATCTTCTTCTGATTCAAAAAATCCAGCAGCTACCAAACCGAACGGTTGACCGATAGGATGTCCTATCTCGGACAAATTTGAATAGAGTGGATCGGCTTTATCATTTTCAAGTACTTTACTACGAGCAAATGTTACATTCCCGCGTAATGAATAGAACAATCCGGAAGAAGTACGATCTTTAAATTCCAACAATGCATCAAAGCCTTTATTTTCTGCTTTTCCCAAATTACCCCATAAAACACTTGCAGCCAAGAAACCTGCTCCCGTTGGTACAGATTGGCGTTGCATTAAAATACCCTTTCTTTTTTCATAGAAAATATCCATCTGTAAACTAAAACGGTCTTTCCACAAACCTAAATCAAGTCCTAAATTCGTTTTAACCGCAGTTTCCCAAGTAACATTGTTGTAGCCAATCTTAGATTCAATAATACCGGGCCATCTAATTTGATCTTGTCCAAAATAGTACACTTGTTCCCAATTCTGATCCATCTTTGTCAAATACAAAAAACGATCACCACCAATTTGGTCATTACCAACTTCTCCATGTGAAAATCTTAATTTCAAATTGCTTACTAAATTATCTTTCCAAAAAGATTCTCCAGAAACTAACCATCCTAAAGATATAGCAGGGAAGAAGCCCATTCGCTTTCCTTTCGGAAAGTTCTCTGATCCATTATAGCCCGCATTAAATTCTATAAAGTATCGCTGTGCATAGTCATAAGTCGCGCGCATCGCCAAACCTTGACTTCGATAAGGTAAATTCATAATAGAAGTCCCAGCAGACAAATTATCATATTGTCGACGATTTAAAAGTAACATACCTGCAACAGAATGTTTATCGAATGTGCGTTGATAATTTACCGAAAAATCCATATAGATAGCACGATTTGAATTTTGTTCGATACTATACCCCATTGCCTTATCGTCCCGGTGTGTAATATATTGATCTTCTCCAGTTTGTTCATTCTTGCCAATATATTGCTTTATACCAAATTCCTTATATCTCAATGCTTTGTTTGCGTGATAAAAGTCAAAAGAGAAATGCCCCTTCACCGATAGTCCTTTTGTTACTAAACGAGATAAGTCCCAGGTTAAACCTGCTGTAGATTGTATAGTAGTCAAATGCTCATCAGAGTAACCCGTTTGCGTAGATTGTCCCCATGGATTAGAGCCGATATACGTAGGCAGACCACTGATACTTCCATCCGGATTCGTCACAGGAAATGCAATAGGTCCAGTATCACGTAAACCATTAAAGATACCTGCTGCACCAGCACCCGGATAATTACGGTCATCAATAATACCACCAACACCCAGCTCTACAACCAAGTCTCTAGTCAAGTTTATATCTACGTTAGAACGATAATTATATCTGGAAACTTTTGCATTCGTATTATGAGGATTACTTTTATCCGTTTTATATATACCTGTCTGCATTGAATATCCCAAATTCACGTAATACCGTACTATTTCATTACCGCCAGTTACACTCAAATTGTTTATTGTCTGATATGAATTTTTATTAAGAACCTTATCTATCCAATCCACATTCGGATATAAATAAGGATCTGAACCTGTACGGAATTTCTCCAACTCTTCATTAGACCAACGAGGAGCCTTGCCCACATTAGCCAATCCCTCGTTCATTAATGAGGCATATTCATAACCGTCAATATAATTACGCTCGGCCAAGCTGGAAAGAATAGCAGATTCTGTTCGGAACGAGACTTGAGGCTTACCTTGCTTACCTCTCTTTGTATTAATCAGAATAACGCCATTAGCACCTTTCACACCATAAACAGCAGTTGCCGAAGCATCCTTAAGTACAGACAAACTTTCGACTTCATCTGGATTTACTGAACTTATAGACCGCTCAATACCATCTACTAAAACCAAAGGTGCCTTTTCTCCCCAAGTTGCAATACCACGAAAATAAATAGACGCTGCATCAAATCCTGGTTCACCAGATGTCTGTTGCAGTTTGCTTAATAGCTTTAGGAGCAATGTTGGATATAGATCCTACTACACTGACCTTTTTCTGAGTACCATACCCTACCACCACAACTTCTTCCAATTGAGTATCTCCCTCTTTCATTATGATTTCCAGATTCTCTTTTCCATTAACTGGCAGTTCAAGATTTCCAAAGCCAACATAAGTAAACAACAATACACCGTCACTAGGAGCTTCTAATGTAAATTGTCCATTAGCATCAGTAATCGTACCGATAATTGTTCCTTTTACTACAACATTTACACCAGGAAGAGTAATACCAGCCTCATCCTTTACGATACCTGTAACTTTAATCCTTTGAGAAGGAGACATAAAAGCAACATTGTCAGTGTCAAAGGAAACAGATTCACCTAATACATTCAAGGGAAATGCCAAACACCCTATAAATGCATACAACTTAAAATTCCAAAGAAAACTCTTTTGAATTTCTGTTCGAACGCTTTTGTTTTTCATAATTTTAAATACCATATTTTTAGTTCAACAAAGAAGTAGATATAGTAATTTACCCATACCTATTACTAAGAGCAAAAGTAGACTATAGAACAGTATTTCGATGAAACAAATGTCTCATTAAATACCATAAACATCCCCTTAAGGAGAAAAAAATAGAATTTTTTTCCTATACAGAACTAATAGGAACTTTGTTGTTTCTTATCAGAATACACAATATATTCCCATGAACGCAATAATGCATTAACATTCTGTTTATCAACCACTACCGTGATATTATGTTTTCCATTGGGCAATTGATAATTCCAGAAAAGATCTAAACGACGATAACGGAAACTTGTTGGAAACTCAGCTTCCTCTACAAAATGATTATCAATATAAAGTTTTGCTTTTATAATATCATCCGGTTGACTATAGTCCCTACGAATCGCCTCACCCCTAATTACAAAACCAACCCCATCTATGTCAAAAGATAAAGTATCAATATCTGTACAGTTCAATCCTTTCTTAACCAGCGGATACACTCCTTCAAAACATTGTTCTAAACGTACAGCAGTAGGCTTTTGTATCGGTAGCATTACCTGATTGTCAAACACCGTCCCTCCATTTTTCTCTATCATTAGAAGAGCATGTCTATAACTAATAGCATATAAATCATCTAAACTCAATGAAGTATATTTAAATTTCTTGGCTTCTGCTCCTCTCAAACCTTGCATCCAATATTCCGGAATCTGACTATAGCCCAGCATCACACCTAAAATACCACCGGCAGAAGAAGGATTACAATCAGAATCTTGCCCAGCACGTGTAGATATTTCCATTGTTTTAGTAAAATCTCCATTACCATACAACAAACCAAGAACAATATAAGCTGCATTTATCTTTGCATCAATATCTAATGGTACAAAAACTCCATCAGGACATCCAACTTCTTCCGAATAATGTTTCTGCAATTCAAACCATGTCTGTTTCCAATCATCCGGGTATTGTTTATGCCATTTTATTACATCCGAAATACATTGATAGAATGTACTTTCAATAGGTATGGTTTTCAAAGCTTCCTCCACAATATACTGAATATCATTTGATATAAAAGCCAAACTATACATCGCACCCACATATACTCCACCATACCAACCATCACCATAACACATAATATGTCCAATCTTATCGCTAATCTCAGAAGCAGAATTTGGCATACCTGGATTCATCAAGCCAGCAAAATCAGCTTCAATCTGATAATCTATATCATCCGCATGGGGATTAAACAACCAATGCCCAGACTCCTTTACCCCATGTAAAATATTGTATCTAGCAGCCTGATTAGCATGCCACAAATTATAGTCTGCCGTCGCAAATGCAATGGCAAAAGAATCAACAGGAGCGTCTAGTCCAACTCTTTCCAATACATCTACAAATGTCAAATCCATATAAATATCATCATACAAATCGGGCCAAGAATCCATTAACTCTTGTACATAGCCTTCATGCCATGGGATAGACTGATAATCTTGTATAAATGTTCCCTGATATCTGAACTCCGTATGACTGCCAAAACTAACTCCAATGGTTTGTCCTGCCCATCCTCCTTTTATTTTATCCAAAAGTTGGCTTGTAGACATGGTATTTGTAACTGACGAAGATTGTTGGTGGCAAGAAGTCATTGTTCCTCCAGCCAAAAACAAGATTAATACAATAACTAATTTTTTTCCGATTGTTTTCATAATATTATCTCATAAGTATTCTGCAAATCCAATAGCCTATAGTATTCTATTGCGCATAAATTCAATTACTTCTTTTTGATAAGGAATCGAAACTTGCGCTCCAATTCTTGTGACAGACAAAGCAGCAGCTGCTGTTGCAAACTGTACACAATCCTGTAAATCTACTCCTTCCACCCACTGAGCTACAAAAGCACCACAGAACGTGTCACCAGCTCCTGTCGTATCTACTGTATTCACTACATATGAAGGAATCTGTTTCTCCATCTCATCCGAAACAATAACCGACCCCTTTTCTCCCAATGTCAGAATTACGACTTGTCCTACTCTTCTCAATAGACTTCGAGCAATACCTATCGGTTCCGAAAAGTCCAATGACTGTCCTGCTATAAGCATAGCCTCAGTCTCGTTCAGAATAAGAATATCCACTTTCTCCAGGATATAAGAAGGTATCTGCTTGGCCGGAGCTGGGTTCAAAATGATTTTAGTGTCAACAGTATGAGCATACTCAATCAACGAAATCACCGATTCATAAGGAATCTCCAGCTGCAGCACCAATGCATCCGCTTCTTTTATAACTGGAAGAATAGTGTCCATTCTTTCTCCTCGCAATAACTTATTTGCCCCTGGAGCCACAGCAATGCAATTCTCTCCATTTTCCGCAACAAAAATAAAAGCAATCCCAGTAGAGTGTCTCACACACTTCTGAATATAATCCACATCAATTCCACTATCTACAAAAGAGGTTATAAGTGTATCTGCATAGGCATCATCTCCCAGACAAGAAATAAATGAGACATGTCCTCCTGACCGGGCAGCAGCAATTGCCTGGTTAGCTCCTTTGCCTCCATATGAAAGGCAATATTCTGCATCTCCTATTGTCTCACCCGGTTCAGGCAGGTGACTGACGCGGGCAATCAAATCAACATTCGTGCTACCGACCACAACTATTTGCTTACATTTTTCCATTTCATCATTTGATATATAAATTACCATTTAAAGTCCCGCATAAATAATCAAACCGATTCCATACAAGAACAGAATGAACATACATGTCAGTAAAGTTCTGTTTATTTTAGGACCTCCCACAAATTCTTTCCAAATAAATACGCCCCAGAATGCAGCCACCATCGTAGCACCTTGTCCCAATCCATATGAAATGGCTGCACCGGCTTTTTCCGTAGCCAACAAACTGAACAGATTGCCAATACCCCAGATTATACCACCCAATATTCCTACAGCATGCAGACGGAAACTACCAGCAAAATAATCCCCATAAGATGTAGATGTACCGACAAAAGGACGCCTCATGGCGGCTGTATTGAAAATGAAGTTACTGGTGAAAATACCAATAGAAAAAATCACCATTGCTGTATAGGGGGTCATCTTACCGACTTCAGGACATTCAAAATTCTGCAAATCCATAGAACTTGCAATAAAGCGGAAAAAGAAAGACATCATAATACCTGCCACTATAGCTATCACAATACCTTTTGTTTTTTGTTGCTCCCCACCTTTTCCCATATTCTTATAGGCCCAAGCATTAAAGACAATCGCCACAATCACCAGCAGAACTCCTAAGAAAAGGAATACCGGACTACCTTGCGGTGCATTAAAATAATTAATGAATACTCCCAGAACCAAAGCCAGCCCTACTCCCAATGGAAAGGCCACAGACATACCTGCAATAGAAACAGAGGCAGAAAGTAGAATATTGGAAAGGTTGAATATGACACCCCCGATAAGAGCCGAAGCCAGATTAGATGCGTCAGCCTGCAACAAATCATCAACAAAACCTCGTCCCAATTCCCCTACGCTCCCCATTGTAAACGCAGCCAGAAGTGACAAAAGTAACACACCTATTACATAATCCCAATAGTAGAGTTCGTATCGCCAGACACGACTGCCCGCCAGCTTCTGGGTATTGCCCCAAGACCCCCAACACAGCATTGTTATAAAACAAAACACTACTGCCAACGAATAATTTTCAATGATAAACATAGTATTAGAATTGATTTATTAGAATTAAATACTCAAACAGTTACTGACCACAAAATTAACCTGCAAAAAGGATTTAGCATATAATAAATGTCCCAATAAATAATACAAAAGTCTCAATCCCATTCCAAACTATTTCACATCTTATATCCTGAGACTATTTTACCTTTTCTACAGTCAAATAGTCCAATCCTATCAATGAATTAACTGCCTTTTCATTTTTATCCAGCTGTACAAGTTTCAAGAAATTCTCCCCTTTCTTCAGCTCCAATATACCTAGTTCAACTGTCATCATGCTCAACTTTGAATTATAAGTATCAACAGAGGGAAGAACCGGACTTTCATTTACCTCAACAGAAAAGCGACCATAATCTGGGGCAATCGTAAACCTGCACTTTACCGAATATTTTCCTCCCTCATCAACCACAAAACCTAAATTAGCACAATCTCCTTTCCTACTTTCTCTCCATATAAACTGTACTCCATTACTCCAATTCATCTCAGGAATACACTGCGTTCGTTCCATGCCACCAGTTACAGAAATATTCATAAATTCTCCCTCCACTTTTCCATTTTTGTCAACAGAGTTACTCACCAGGTCATTCTTATGCTTCGCTATATCAATTACAGCCATCTTTTCTTCTGGTTTCCGGTTCGTTTTTCCTCCCGGAAGCATATACCAATAAGTAGTCGGTGCGTAATTGACATATGTCGCACTCTGATGCCAAAATTCCATATCAAAAACAAGAGATTTCTTAAACGTTATGCCATCCAACCCACGATATCTCAAATTTGCCACGTGTCCAGGCTGATAAGCTCCTGTGCCATCGGGTTGGGCAATAAAAGGATGTTCAAAGAAATTTGGCATACACCAAGCATAACCGTAATAATCCTCCGTCCCGGTCCCAAAATGTGACGGGAAACTTTCTCCATCAATATATACCTTTTCATCCCCTTCACCCCACCAATCACCAACTGTATTAAAGATTGTTATAGCATCACCAACATAAACACCTTGACCAGTTAAAGTTACAAAGTTTATGTCTTCTGCATCCAATGTCCCATTGATACTCTTATGTAACCCTGTATATTTACGATGATATTCCATCCAGCCTACGCCGAAATACATGGTTCTCTCATTCCATTCCCAATCAGACGAATAAACAGTAAGAGATGTACTCACTACTTCAGTTCTCAAATTCTCCAGAGAAATTTCACATTTATCTTTATACGGCATCACCCAATAACAAGTCATCATAGAATCTTTGCTTACAGTAGTATAAAACGAACTATAAGGCGAAAGACGATTACCCGTTCCATAAAAATCACCAACCGGACACCAAACTGTCTGATTACCATCAAAAGTAATTCTAAGTATCACGGAACGTAAAGCTTGAGCCAAATCATCAGCAGATAGTTTAAGTTGTATACCACGTATAGCTCCTCCACCCTCTAGAACAATCCGATTCTCTCCCGATAAATTCGTAATAGCCTTATCCCCAGATACTTTTTTTTGATATTTTCCTTCAAGAATAGGTTGTTCCATCAGTTCTCTCTGTGTACCATCAAGTACATCAGCTTCCTTTTTCAAATCATCCAAAGTAAATGTTTTTACAATACTTCCCTTATCATATGTGCGATAGTTTACACTATAAAAGAAGTTCTCTCCGGGTGGACGATTCCCTGCTGCAGTGATACCAGGAGTTTCATAAGTAATCTTGCAATGCTTTGCATAAGGAATCGGTAAATACAAATCATGTCCCCGTTGTTTATAAGGAGTCAAAGGAGATACAGACGTAGATATAGGCGCATCTGCCAGAAAGTGACCACTGATAAGACTCAGTACCTCACCTTCAATAGCTGGTATATCCGAATCATCCAAATAAAAACGTAATATACCGTTATCATTATAGTTGGCCACCGTAATCCATATACGTACTACAGCACCAGGTCCTTCTGCGTCAAACATAACAAATTCCCTACGTCCATCCTTTTCTTCCGTACGAAGAAACTGGCTAAAATCCCAATTAGCAAACCAGTCATAAGAACCTTTCACTGCATGATCTGAGAAACGGTCATAACTGCTGAACTGCCGCACAGTGTAATATGGAGATGGATAATCAACCAATGACTCACGGTTGGTCATCTCCTGCAACAAAGAGGAAAAAGTTATCTCATTACCATTAGCAAACGAAGAAAGTATAAACACCTGCATCAGCAAGACCAAAAAGAATTTACTACATGTCATTATTTGTCATGATATTAAAATTATACCAGATATTTTCTATACCAATACATAAGCTCCCTTACAGTCCATACATAGTCTTAGTCAGTATCCCGACGTCAAACGTTGGGGTGTATTCAAATATTTATGGACTACCGGATCTTCCAGTGCCTCTGGAGTATTCACAATAGACATCGGAATATAATACGAATCAGCCATATCAGTGAGCTGCTCAACAGACTGTTTCCCTTCACGGTATGTCAAATCAAACTCAAAATTCATTTCACCGGGAGAATCTACACAGAAGTTAACTACCCATAAGTTATTGTAAAGCATACCATAAAGTTCATTTTCTTTTTTAGGAGCATCCTGCAATCGCATCCCCATATGATGTCCTCCAAAACTGACAATTGGAACGTCTCCTGACGACCAGATCCGTGCACCATCCTCCGCTTCATATTTCACCCAGCTGTCTATAACAAAAAAGTCCTTGCATGAGTTAGGTATTTGTTCTTTGTACAGTTCATAAGGAATTCCTCCATTGGTAGCAACCGGTTGTCTACAATCCTGAGGAAAAGGAAACTTAGCATAGAATACTTCTGGTGCTATTGATGAAATTCTGTCAAAGAAAATATTAACCTTCGCTCTCGGAACCTCTTTGAAAATCTCAACCTGACGGTTCATATTCTTCACCCTTGGATGTTCCATATCCTGCGAAACAATCCATGAATAAGGTGTTTCTCTCACTTTAGCCTTACTTTTCGGTTTTGCCCACTCCATTCTAGTAATCTCATTGAACTTCTCTATACGTTGTGCTTCATCCATATGCATATAGATATCACCTTGAGACCATCTGTCCATATCATTGAAGTGTACTACCATGAAGTCGGCAAGCCCTTCCGTAAACAACGGTTCATCCATACCTTTCCAGCGTGCAGATGTCACCCAACCGTTCTTATCAAAAAATAACTCCGGCAAATCTATTTTCTTATCAATAATCTCTACCTCCGAGGTATCAAGTGCAAAACGAGTAAACGAATTAGCCGGCATATCAGATACCCAAAACCATGCCTCAGTTCCTCCGGGAATCGCCTCACGACTAGTATTAAGATTCTCATCAACTACCCAGCGCCAAACATAATCTCCCTCTTTAAACAAAGGATATGACTTTCCATTCTCCAAGTTTCGTACAGATTTATAGTCTACCTCCCTAAAACCGGTAACATCCAGTTTAACCCATCCTGTATAAGATGCATTTGCCGCATTAACAACATACAAACCAGCATCTGCCTGCGCGAACTTATTACGTGCCAGTTGTGCCAGTAAATATTTTCCCCGCTCCCACGGACGATAAGCAAAACCATTCTTTTCATTCAGCTGTCCTTGCGTATATAAACTATAAGGTGCCTCTGAAGTCTCATTAGAACCATATGTATGTTCAAAATAACGGCATAACAAACGGTTAATCTCTTTCAATTCATCTTTAGCTCCACTATTCAGTTCTCCCCATACTGGCGAACTGATCGCTTTTGTATGGTAAACAGCACGACGTGCCACTTCCATCTCGCGTGGCATAGCTGCACCACCAAAAGCCCACCAATCTTGCCACTCACCTTCGAAAGTTCTCAATTGATTTCCAATCTCCTTTTCTATATTCCTCATCGCCTCACCTGCTGTTTTCATACGCAACATAGGCTTGAAACCCATCTCATTCCATTTTTTGATAAAAGCAAGCAACTGTGGCATAGGACCATCATTATCACATCTCCACTCATTGGTAAAAGTCAATGTAAGGAAGGGGTAATCGTACCCTTTTTCTCTCAAATCCTTCAAGCGTTTCACACACACATCATATGCTCCATGCATAGATACATCATCAGTCTGTAGAATATTACCATTGCGCGGCCATGATGTTTGCGTATTGGCATATTCCCGCTGTTGTAAACGCCACTCCTTTTCCGCAAAGAAAAGATAACCTTGCCAATAAGGATATCCTGACCAAACCAAAAGTTTTCTATCATCAGGCATTTTCCACCAAAAAGCACCAGGTTGCTCTACCGGAGAACCACCCCAATGCGGATTAATGCCAGTCCAGATATAATGTATGTCACGGTCAAGTAACCTTGTTGCTGCTGCACGTGGGAAACCATTCACATCATGTTGCATACCCACTTCAATATCCAATTGAGACCACATATCTTTAGGAATCCAGTCAAACATCTCATCCCATTGTTCCTTATTGGCATAAGGGTGTATATGAAAAGGCATAGCATTGATTCCAATCTGTTTGTTTTCAATCATGTCTAGCATTGATTCCCGTCTGTCCTCAGAAGCTGAATTCCACCATGAGTAAAATGGATCTAACGCTTCTACTGTCCATGCAAACCGATTCTCCGGAATTTCATCTTTGGTCTTCAATGCCAAATCCAATGCCACATCAATAAAACGTTTATGCAAATCAACAGCAATCAATGCATGGTCAGTATAGCCATAATCAGTATGTGTGATATGAACAATATCAATAT
>ENA-ORLB01000517-ORLB01000517.1-human-gut-metagenome-genome-assembly--contig:-NODE-517-length-15660-cov-4.4446_pt1 | contig 15660 bp, 9 predicted proteins | sample MGYA00243064_ERZ508817 | MGnify/ENA primary metagenome ERZ508817 (study PRJEB26277, sample SAMN04329836) | human gut metagenome | biome: human-associated habitat | host: Homo sapiens | place: USA... | reverse complement strand
TTCTGGTTCAGCACCCGGGCGCACTTGGCAAGGCACATACTCGCCAGCCCGTAGTCCTGCGTCACAACCACATCTCCCGGTTTTACCCGGTTGACGAGAGCAAAATCCACGCTGTCAGCTCCTTTGTCGAACACCAGCGTCTGCGCACCTTCCCGCTCGATTTGGTGAGCTGTGTCGCACAGAATGATGACCGGAACACCGAACTGTCTTGCAATCTGCAATGTCAGGTCCACCACCGGGCAGCCGTCGGCATCGATCAAAATCGTCATGCTTGTTCCTCCATCACCCACTGAAATGCTCTTGCGGTACGCAAATCGGTGTCTTTGAAATGCCCGCCGCTGTTCCACTCAAGTGTGCAGTCTGCGCCACGCTCTGTAAGCCGGCTGTGCAGGGTACGGATATTATCCCCCACCGCAGTCAGCGTTGCATTTCTTGTGCGCTCTTCCCGGTCGCCAAGGCTCAGGTAAATGCGCTGTGCCTGTATTGGGTGCTGCTGTTCAAACTCCATCCAGCCCGGAAACCAAACAGAGGGCGAGGCGGCAGCGATACCGTAGAACAGCTTTGTCTGGGTGGAGGCCCACAAAGCAAACAGCCCTGCCAGCGAGTAGCCACCCAGAATGATTTTGACGTTCTCCGGGAGATGAAACTGCTGCTTCAGCGTGGGAATGACCTGTTCTGTCAGAAAGCGCAGGGTGTCCCCAGCATTTCCACCGAAACCTTGCTTTCCCTAAACAGCAGGAGCTTCCCACGGGGAAAGTTCATCGTTCCAACTTTCCACCGGAATAGCCGCAAACAAAAAGTGGTGCGCACTCTGTGCAATAGCGATAACCGCACTTTCCATGCTTTGCAGCTCATGTTCACCGGTCATTTGGAGCAGTAGGTATTCTGCATGGCTTCGCCGTAAATGCGGCAAGGTCTGTTCCCGATTTGCATTGTCTGTGCGGTCATTGCGGTATCCTCCCGAAAATTTTCGATAAGCCCAGTATAGCAACTGAAAAATCATTTTGCAATTCAAAAAGCGTTCATAGCCGTAGCAAGCAGTGTCTTCGTATATACAAAGACCATTTTTGCGTTGCAAAATGCTTGTTGGGAAATCCCAAACCCTTGAACTACATCCGATGGATGCAGGCTACGCGTTTTTGCAAAACGCTCTTTCAGCACTCCACAGGAGTGCGCAGCCATCACGGAACGTGATGTTCATAGGGACTGGGATTGCATCCCAACAAGCAGAACACGCACGGCAAATTTTCAATGCCGTGCGTGTTCTCTGGCCTTTGTACGCACAAAGGCACTGCTTGCAGAAACTGAATGAAAAAGCTGAAAGAAAATATTACACTGTTCTTGAATTCAAAATCTTGATGATGGCATTAGCAATAGTTGTTGCTTCATCAAGTGTATTTTGCTTGCCAAAGGAAACTCGAATCGTACCACGTGCATATTCATCGGAAAGATGAATTGCCTTTAGGACGTGCGAGGTCTGGATGCTCTTGCTGTCGCAGGCTGACCCAGTTGAAATACAGATTCCCATCAAATCCAGTCGATGGAGCAGCATTTCGCCGGAGGCATTACGAAATGATATACTTACATTTCCTGGAATATGATCAACATCACCGTTACGAACAAAGTCAAGTTTGGAATTGGAAAGGACATTCAAGAATTTTTGCTCAATTTGAAGCAAATGCTCTTGATTCTGTTTCATTTCATGGCAGTTTTTCTTTAGAGCAGTAGCCATTCCAACAATGCTGGCAACATTTTCCGTTCCGGCTCTCATCCCAGATTCTTGAGCACCGCCATCCATAAATGGATGGTGAGGTGTTCCGGATTTTATGAAAATAAAGCCTATTCCCTTAGGGCCATTAAATTTATGAGCAGATGCGGACAGCATATCAATGCCTAGGCTATTTACATCAATCGGAATGTGTCCAACAGCCTGAACTGCATCCGTATGAAACAGCGCACCGTATTTATGCGCAATGTTTGCAAGAGAAGCTATGGGCTCAATGCTCCCGATTTCATTATTGACAAGCATAATTGAAACCAACCGGGGCTTACAATCCATGGCAGCCTCTAAGGTTTCAGTTTGAACCGTTCCATGACAATTCACAGGAAGATATCGAACATTTACACCAAGATGCTCCATTGCCGCACAAGCATTTAGGATGGCATGGTGTTCAATTTGGCTAGTCAAGATAGGGCGTTTTAAAGAGCTGCTTTTTATAGCCCAGTTATCACTTTCAGTGCCGCCGGATGTAAAATAGATTTCTTCGGGTTTTGCCCCAATGCAGTCAGCAATAGTTTCTCTTGCCCACTTCAAGGCAGTTCGTGGTTCTCTGGCAAAAGAATATGGCTGTGAGGCGTTTCCATACTGCTCAAGAAGAAATGGCTTCATTGCCTCAAAAGAATCCTGATCCAACGGGGTGGTCGCTGCATTATCAGCATAAATCATGAGTAAGCACCTTTGTTATTTGCAAACAATCTCAGGGATGCGCTTGCTTGGAACATCATATTCCTTGGCATCGATGATGCAGAGCTGTTTATAGATCGCAGAGCGCATTTCAATAGCGGGATTTAGACAATAGTCAATAAATTCCTGACGGTCAATATCATTTGGAGTTTGTACATGAGGAAACAGAAGTTTCAAAAACGCGGTACATAACCGCTTGATTGCGGTCATATGGCGTTTATCTGCGTTTGAAGGAAAATCAATCATAGCATCAACGACAGCTGAATATGTGAGATCATCTCGCAAGGTATGCATCACTTCGGCAAAATATTCCGTGTTGATGGCCCAGCCCTTGGCAATCATACCAGTTGTCATTCGAGGAATTTCCCATCCGGGAATAAAACCGTGGAAACGATCCAATGTTGCAGATTCCCCGAACACTTCACTAATATTAGCAACCATATTTTTGTTTGTGTCAAATCGGTCTGCATCAATATTACCAAGAACAATTACACCTGCACCAGAAGACAGTGAGGCATCGAATCCTTTGATCTCGCCATATTCCATGTAATGCTTGAGTGCCTGCTGAATTTGACCGGGTTGTTCAAATGTAATAGACTGAACTTCATCAAACCCAACAAAATCAAATCGTGTGAGAAGACCACCGGTCTTTTTCGCATTGTCGTAAATCAAAGATGCGCGAGATACAGTACCGCCACTAATAAGCCAACCACGCTTGCTTATTTTTTCAAACACATAACTTTTTCCGGTGCCTTTTGGAGCAAGTTCAATCAGATTAACGCGTTTTTCAACGAATGGCAGAAGGCGACGAAGAAAATAAAGTTTTTTGCGTTCGCTCACCTCACCATTCTCATCTAAGTACCCATCAGGATTGTAGTCGATTGCTTCGATAATGACATCAATCCATTCATGAATAGAAAATTGGCTTCGTGCATCACGATAAAACTCAAGATCTATATCGTAAGGGCAGAATGGCTTGTAGCCAATCATTGTGATGAGACCTTTCGGCTTTGATGGAGTTCCATCCATCATCCAGCAGAGGGTTACGATGCCCCAATTTTCACTTTCCCGTAGCAAGGTGTTTTGCCATTTCTCAGCGACATCATAAGCTACAACACCACCTGCCCCACCGCGAGAGCCACCAAAATCAGGCAGTTCAAAGACTGTTTTTCCTGTTTTTACATCAACGGAGACTCGAACCCGAGCCAAAAATTGAACGGTGTCGCCATTAACCATTTGAAATTTGTATTGCTCGAAATCTTCCCGACTTGGAATATAACGTTTGATATATCGTCCAACACTTTCATAATCGATGGTTCCATTGTCATCTGAGAACTTCATAACCAGCCAATCACGCATATAAGAAGGAATGCTCAGGTTGGAAAAATATTCGCTTCTTTGGGGATCTTTTAATACAACCATGTCAGCGAAAATTTCTCTGACTTTATCCTCCAACATACAATCGCCGTCCTCTCACAGAAACAAGGTGCATCCCTGTTCTTTGAATTCTCGAATTTTAATGTGCAGATCATCCTCGGAGCATCCGATATATTCTGCCATGCATGGCAAACAATAAAAATCTTCGGTATCAAGGTCAATCAATTTTTGAGAAAGTGCAATCTCATCTTTTGTTAGAACCTTACCACAATCGCAACATACTTTTTTCTTTACTCGCATTAAAGGTCGAAATCTCCTCCCCCAAGAGCGGGCTTTATTTCCAGTGATGGAACATGGACAACTTTTCCATCGGCTATAATAATCGGATCGTATTTAAAATTCTTTGTGGCTTCAGCCTTGTTTTCAGAAAAAACTATCATCCATTCCTTACCAACTGTGTCTATAGGAGTGCAGATACCATCGACACTTCCAAGACTAGCTTGAACATTTTGAACGGGTTTATTGAACAGAATAACTGGTTTGGCTTTTTTCATAGAAAACTTGATAGAATCTTTTTTCCATGTCGCAGTAAGTGGTAGTTCGTGGATGCTGTCAAATACAACCACAGGAACAAGCAACTCTTCAGGTGAAGCGCCGCCATGAAGTTCGCCGTATTGTGCATTTTCATCATCGCCGCCGGCGGCAAAGCCAGACTGCTTAAAATGATCGTAATTTTTGAAAATCAGATATTGATTTCCATCTGAGTCTTTAGCGATCACTTGATTGGAGCTAGCAATGATTTTAGCTCCATTAAAAATACAAAATCGACCATGACTGCACACCTGAGAAGATGCTGGCGCAGGGTAGCCCTCCCTTGCATGGAAAAACCTCGCAGCAAGGCGACTGCTTCCGTGATCTCCCGTAATAATTACCCGATGGTATTTTTGGAACAGCTCCTCAACCTTATCGACGACTTTGGAAAAGAACGAAAACTGTTCCTGAATGCAGGCATAATAACTTGGATCATCAATTACGCCATGGTGCGCCAACTTGTCCAACTTATCAAGTTTGTCATGCGGCGTATCCATTTTATTCCACTGGTCATTGTATTCCGTTTCCGTTGGCAAGCAGCTCTGTGCCAGAGCAACGGATTTTATTTGACCATTATTGTCTTTTTGCAATGTCCAGCAAAGCAAGGAAAGCCATTCGTCGCCAAGTGCATCAATCCATAAAATAACGCTGTCCGTTGTTATCGAATCGCTAAGCAACGTATAGCGATAGGGATAAGAATTTATATCAAAGTTTGAAAAATAAATATCCTCAGGAATCAAAGTACCGCTCAGAGTCACTATCCTTAAACAGTTCAGTGTGCTGTAGATAGGCATAAAGCTCAGGATAAGCAGACTGAACCTCCGAGCAGGACAAAGCCTGTTGAGCGTCCATCCTCAGCCATTCTCCAATCATATGAATCAGATAAATGCGTTCAGCCTGGGTATTTCCTGTCAGATAGCAGAGCCGAAGCTTGTAATCAGGGATTTCATCCAATGCCTTGAAAAATGCGGGATCTTTAGACAGGTTCAGTGCAGACATCAACTCCTGACTTTCTTTTTCCCATTCAGGATGCCGGAGACGAAGAGAGAAAATGTCATGATAAATATTATCTACTAGATCATTTGCATTTTTTGCCTTGCGGACGCAATAAGAGAGATAGTCGTCTTGCTGATGTAACTGCATCCAAAGCATGGCAAGTTGTTTTTGACCGTTATTCATCGTTGCCCATTTTCCCATGACATCTGTATTTTGAAAATGAACAAGATTCAGGCAGTTGAGGATAGCTTCGTCAAGATTTCCCTTTTGGAGCGCATAAGGAAATAACAAATTGACTGATTCATCCGGGCAGTTTTCTGAAGTTAATACTTCTCCTCCCTGAAGATAAGCACGGATAAAAGACAATGTATCTGGTAAAACATGAACTGAGATATCTCCTGCCGTAGATTGCATATCGCGCAATCTCCCGGTGATTAGGACATACTCTGAATACTGTACAGACGGGTTCGACCAGTATTCATACCAGCTTCGTATGCCAGAAAATACTTTGTTGGCTGCGTTTACAAGGGTGTTTTGATATTTGTCAAATTGCTTTGACAAAACGAGAATTTTCAGGGTTTGTGGGTCGGATATGTCGGTAGTACAGTCAAAGAAAAAGTCTTTCTGCCGTTCATCACCATCGAGGTGAAGGTCTTTATCATGCCATTGGGCCCTACATCCCCAGAGAGGAATGATGATTCGACCAAGATCAGAGCCATATCCCATATAACGCCAGAGCTTTGTAAAGCGTTGACGCTGAGTCTCACCTCTGGAAAAAAGCCGAAGGTATTCGCTCACGCCGGGGAGAATCAACCATTTGTCTTTATATTGGGAATCCATAAGACTGTCATAGGCAGGTAGCACATCGGCAGAGGAAAACAGCACGTCTGAAGGAACCACTTCCACATTGGGAATTGTTTTCAGCTTTTCCAGAAGATCGCAATATTCAGCAATATTTCCGACCATGATAGCACGGCAAGGAAAACGGCTGGGCACACGTTGCTGCTTTTCCAATTTCAACGTATCAATGACTTGATCTACCGTCATAGTTTTGCTCCTTTCCTTATTTTAGAAACTCATCGCAGTATTCAGGGTGGCTATCCAGAAAACTGGCGATATTCTCACGCAAACGACTTACAGGCATTTCAGCAATTTCATTCTTAGTATTCTGCAATTTTTCCTGTCGAGCCTGCTGTTGGATGGCCGACTTCATCATAGATTGAAGCCGACTGAGTTCTGGTGCTTCCCAAGTACTCATATCATTTCCGTGGGACAGCTTCAACTTGGCAAGCAATTCTGGGCGATGTACCTTAAAATAGGTAACATACTCAGAGCCAACGGTTTCATAAAGAGCGGCGTATACCTTTTGGGCATCCGTCAAAACACGAGCTTTCTCATTCTGCAAAGCATCAATTGCAGCAATGACCTCTGTATCACGAGGAGTAGTTATACCGCTCTGAAGGTCAATGACCGTGTGAATCGGTTTGCGTAGCTCTTTTGGAATTACCCAGAAAATAGGTGTCGAGAAAGAGTCGCACCATGCCTTGACAGACTCCTTCCCTGTAACGCTTTCCCACAGTGCCTTCAGCTTACTGCGATTGCGAGCTTGTCCGATACGAGCAACCTGCTGATCCAGTAGATGATTGAATTGGGTGAGGGTCGCATCAAACGGCGTGCTCTTCAGGCCGGTGTAAATAGCGTCCAGTTCCTCAGTAGTGCAATTTACATCACGGGCATCCAGAATATCAGCAAGTGTGGCCTTGCTGTCGGTCAGGAAGTCATTTGCTGCCTTACCATAGCTGCGCAGAGCGGCAGCGTCCGCATCGCGTTCCTCAGCGGTCAGGTGAGTGGCTTTTCCAAGAGATAGTGTGCGGAGAGCCTTTAATGCAGGATGCCAAGGTTTCTGAATATCCTCAACTGCGGTGAAGGGAATACGCTGATACTTGAAGCGGTTCGCCAAATCTTTGCGGGCATCTTCCAAATTGCGGTAGTTTTGTCCTAATGCATGGTCAACCTCAACCAGATACTGATATTCATTCACGATGTCAGCCAGCTTATCCGCAACTTGCTGCTCGGTCCATGTATAAATTTCACCCTGCATGCTGAGATGCAGGCGATCACTCAAATCCACCGGCTGGATGGAAAGCGTTGTGGCAACATCGGCCAGTGCGGGGGAGGAAGAATACAAGAAATTGCGGAATGCAGTAGACATGACAGCCTTATCCTGAAATGCCTTTCGCATAGCAACCTTGACTTTTCCGCGACTCTGGAAATTCAGAAGGACATCGTTCATAATAGCTTCACGGTCAATATCAGCCGAAATAAACTGCTGCATTTCGTCGATGATCGTGTTTGCTTTATCAGTGTTGGGTCCATACGTTCCGTCCGGGAGATACTTCAATGCCCAGAACGGTGCGCCAGACTGGGTAATAGCGGCGCGCATATTACGGCAACATTCAGCTTCTGTTGCAACCTGTGCATCGGTCAAATTTATAATGTCTTTAACGTAATCGCGGAAGTGCTGGAACGTGATACTGCCGGCAGATAGATAGTCCGAGTTGAGGGAACCTTTGCACATGGACAGAATCATGCTCTTGAGAGTTTGTTCGTTCAAAATGTGCGTACTCTGGACGCTATCCGTCCAGCTGAAGGCTGTGTTTTTGTAGCAGGAGAAGATCAGGCCATGCAGGATGCCGCAGTCAATCGTATTATAATAACCTTACAGCGGCTCCTGCAGTTCACGCCACAAGTCGCTCAGAATCACACGCTGACCGGAATCCATCTTATCACGAATGACCTTTGCGAGTGCAGCAACAGCCGTTACAGTTTTATCGCCCGTAGCGTTGGCTATTCCGTCAATCTCCGTAAATTGCAGAATTTCCGGAGAGATGCTGTTCAAAACGCTTTGCATCTGGGTGGTTGCGCCTTTACGAGCAATACCCGCTGCCGATGCAGCATCGTTGCAAGGTTTATAGGCGGTAACCATTTTGACGATCTGTTCCGGGGCATAGGGGAAAACATTGTTCAGAACCTGTGTAATGATGGTATGGCGCAAATTTGCCGTGCCATAGAGATTGTTGAACACATTGGTGCCATTCCATGCCACGAGCTTACCGCCGCTAGTAGCCTGTGCAGTCCATGTGTTGATCACTTTTTCGCTTTCCAGTTTGTAGCCATTCGCAGATGCAGTCTGCCCGCTCTCGTTAGCAAGCTCCATTTTGGTGAGCTGCGTCAGCCATGCTTTACGGTTCTCGTCACTGAGAGGTGTCTTGAGCAGAGCAATCGTCAACCGTGGTTCATTTGCATCGGCTGCAGCGTGAGCCAGCGTATTCTGAATCGCACTATACTGCGGATCATCCTTTACCGTGACGATCAGCAAACCCAGCTTATAGGGCGATTTTATCAGTTCCGCCTTTACCTCGGCAAGACGATTATTGATAGAATTGGTCTCTGCACAGCAGACAGCAATCTTCATGCGTTTGAAGGTTGCATCGCTTTCGTCCCAGACCTTCTTTTCCAGCTCATTGGAGAAGCGGCCATCCTTGGCAAACATCTGATACCGAGAATATTTCCGGTCGTTATTTTCAAACTTGACCCGGAATGCATCGCCGGAGCCGCCCTTGAACGGAAGCTGAAGCCGAATCGTACCATTGGCAGCCTGATCCTGAAGTACCAGCTTGCTTTCCTCCAAAGTAGCAAGCAAATCACGCACCTTGTCCTTGCTGAGTACGCCAGCCACGCAGTTTTCCAGACAATCCAGCGTTGCAGCAATGCCACCCTGCATATGACGCACACCATATGCGCCTTTGGTGGTGGAAGAAACAGCAAGCAGCAGCATCACGATTTTGAACAGGCGCAGCGCATCCTCATCACTTTCAACAAGATGCAGGCTTTCCTCATAATGCTGGATATAAGGTGCAACTTTCGTATCTTTATCGCTAAAGTCGCTTTCGCGGGTGAAGAAATAATCCCACAGCCATTCCGGGGTGAGCCAGCGTGCTTCGTCATCCGGGCCGTAGTGGTTGATATACCCAACAAACCCAATCTCGGAATTCGACTGATCCTTCATAAAGCGGAACATAGTACGCTGCGCAGCGGCAAAGCTCTCCGCTACACGAGAAAGCAACCGAATCGTCATAGGGTGGATGGGGCACAGCTTGTCGATCATTTCGCCGGTCTTGTCATCCAGACCAACCAGATCTGGCAGGAATTTCTTGAAATCGTTGACAACCTGATTGCGTTCATCAGCCCATGCGTTCTGCATACCGTTGCGCACAACAATAGAACCCGCAATCAGGTCCAGCGCAGCAGATGCACTGATGTGGAATTCTACTGTGTGGAAGCGGTTGGTAATCATCTGATAGCGGTCCATGCCCATGCTATCGACCATCTCATCCGAACGATGGACAACATAGAGCATAAAGAACGGCTTGACCTTGCAGAATTCAGAGAGCTGTTGCATGATGGTGTGGTCATCGCTATGTGCAACGTACTCGGTGAACTCATCCCAGATAAAGAAGATGCCACTCTTGGCAAGACCATTGGCATCAATGACTTCTGTCAGCCAATTTTCAAACGTGTCCAGATTGGAAATCAGGCCAAACTTCATGTCCCGCAGAACCATGGCAGTCGTCTGGATGGCAGACAGCTTGCCAGAGGAAACCGCAGCGCGCAGTTCTTCCACCGAAGAATAATCATCACTCAGAATCGTATTTTCAATCACATGATCCCAGTTGATGGACGCATCATCCAACCTATCGGTCACCGCACTGATCAACGATGCGCCACCCAGATCCGCTTTATCGCCAAATTTAGCAACCAGAGCTTCACGGACAGCCTGCTCAGCTTCCACCAGCATCATGTCGCCGGTGCGGATGCCCGTGCAGCCTGTCTTCCAGATCACCAGATAATCGCCCTTGTTGCGGCACTTCATAAAGCGATTGCGATATTTGGACAGCCGAGAGGACTTCGACAGGAACTCGTCGATTACTTCCGGCTTTTCTTCCAGCAGGTGCTTTACAAAAATAGCTGCATAGCTTTTACCAGTGCCGTAAGAGCCATGCACCCAAAACGATCTCCGGGCATCCGGGGCCTCATTGCCAAGCGACTGACATAGAACATCCACCAGATTTTCCATGTCGTCGCCAACAATATATTCCCGCCACAGGTTTTGATTTCGCTTATCCGCATCAATGTCCACAACCGACTCGAAGTTGGGGCTGATTTCAAGGAAGTCCTTGTACTGCTTGTTCTATGCCATGACCGCAAACTCCTCTCGATTTTTTATTCCTCGGCCAGATCAATAATATCGTCGGAAGAATAATCTTCCAGAATGATGTTGTCCAGATTTGCCACAAAGGAAACCCGGATGTGCTTCGGGAAACTGATCGCCAAGCCCTGCACATCTTCGCGGAACTTCTTCACATCAATGCCGTAGATATCCGCAGGAGAGATTCCCTTTGCATCCGGATTGCTGTGTGCATTGACCAGCTCAGAGAAAGTAAAGCTCTTACGGCCAGTATGCTCAGCATAGAGATAAAGTGCATACAGCAAAGCAACCGCATGGGGGTATTCCCATCCGGCACGGTAGTAAGAATATGTTGTTTTGGACAGCTCCATGGGAATTCCCTGCTGGAGAGCACTACCAATCGGAGACTGACGAAGTGTTTCAAGCAACGATGTTACAGCATTGTCTCGTGTTGACTTTGAGTATTCTTCTCCAATCATGACAACGAGGTCACCTTTTTCGTATGTTGCGCCAATTTCGGTGTTCAAGCAATACCACCGACAAATCGTTGAATTATAGGCAAGATTTGCCCAAATAATGGCCCAAACAAATGGATTATACGAACCCCGTTGAATGAGTTTTTCTCCCAAAGAAGTGACCGAAATGGTTTTGTCTTTATTGGATTCAATGATGCCGGCATCTCTAAGCCAGACTTTTAGAGCATCATACTGACGATTTCCCAAAACGCCCTGACCGAAGCAATTAACACCATCGGCCATAAAATGCTCGACCCATGGCTGTCTTAATCCAAAATGCTGGTACGCATTCATGCCTTTCATATTCATATTACTTCCTCCTCCGGTTGTACTTAGCGATTTTGCGGCCAGACAACTCTTTTCACAAAATGTTAGGCAGTTAGAACAGTGACAGCAAAGATTCTGTCGAATCAAAATTTGCCCATTGGACTGAATGGTAAATGCACCCGTTGGGCATTGGACTTCGCAGGCTTTGCATCCCTGACAATATGCTACTTTATTGGCAATGCCTCTAAGATGACTGATTGTAAACCTATCCATCTTAGAAAATGGGCTATACGTTACGCACAACTGGCCATCGCCTTTTTTGAGGCGGTAATCCAAGCTGACATTATTGATTTTTTGCACACCGGAATCACGATTCTGTTCTGTAATAGGTCCTAATATGGGTGCGACATTAAGCCACGGCTGCGTAGGATGTTGGATCGTGAAACTGATTTGATTATCGGAGATTCGTTCCACAACACGATTTCCACCGTTTGTCAGCCCGCGACCACCCATTCTTGCTTTCCAACCGCCGCCCTCAATATACTTTTTAACCTCTTTTTCAGGCTTTGTGTTTTTTGCATATTGTTCTACCCGTTGAAGAAATGGAGCCATTTCCTCTTTATAGTGATAATTGGCAATTCCATCCCACCAATCAGAAGAAAGCGGGCATACCATACACCCTACTCTGAACAATCCCAGCTTGTAGGCATTATTTAACATAAGATTGTTCTTTAGAATGTGACAATAGAGTTCGGCTGTATTCCATTTATGAATAGGGCTGGCATTTACTTGACTGATGTTTTTCTTTCCTTCACTTACCTCATCATATTTGGAACGTCTTGCGCTCTCCTCGGCACGGACACCATCATAAACAACAGCTTTCGTATTATAAAAACCTGTTATTTCCCGAAGTTTTAGGAGCGTTGGAACAGATTTGTGTACCTGACAGCACCATCTCATACGTCGTCCCGGAGGACCGAATTCGTCCCACGTTTCCGTGGGGTCCATATGGCATTTGGCTTCTTCAAAGCGCAATTCGGGCCACCGTTTTTTTGCTTTCTGGACAGCGTTCAGCGTATCGGAAAGTTCCATGCCGGTATTACTGAACACAACATAATAATCCTTTGGAGCAAGTGCTTTTGTCATCAAGTCGAGCAAGACCAGAGAGTCCTTGCCGCCCGAAAATGCACAGACAAATGAGAACCCTAATGGAAGATAATGCTCGTACTGTGTCTGGATAAATTGGACTGCCTTTTGCTCCAGGCTCAGCATAATTTGCCGGTTGACTTCATAGAGCCGATCTGTATCAATGGGAACAAGTTTCAGACGTTCTTCTGTCAAACGTTTAATCGTCGGTTTTGTATAGAAGCCTCCTCCCTGCGCTTCAGCCACGCAGACACCGTTCAGAACATAGCGGCGAACGCCCTCTGCCCAAAGCAGCGGGGCAGTTGTATCTTTGGGATAATCCCAGTATTGATCCATCCCGAAGAAGTCCAATTCTTCATGGAATACCGGGCGAATTTCTTTTTGAATTTTTGCATTGATCGTCAGCCGGAAGATGCCGTTCTCTTCCGTCCATTCATAACCGTACACGGCGGCTTTTCATTCCTCTCTTGCGCCAGAGATTTTCTGGCGTTCGTTTTCTATTTACAAATTGATCGTCACGGTGACATTGTCTGCACTCCATGCAAAACGGGGATCGTTGGCAAGTGCCTTGTGGAGTCTTCCATACAATTCACTGCCAGCAAGAAGCCCACGCTTGACAAGAAGTTCACGCAGATCTTCTGCTTGGAACCGTTTTCCTGTGATGCCGTCATCGACATACCACGCTGCAACGGCATCCGAAAAAGTCTGGACTTCACTGGAGCCGCTCACCAGCATGGCGTGCAGGGTATCCTTGGATTGGCTGGCCATACCGCAGATCGTTTTGGCATTGCCCAGCTTTTTGCTGTAAAAGCCAAGAATGCTTTGCAGCAGCAAAGGTGTCCACAGTCGGTCACCGGGCAAAGCCGGGAGCAAACTGTACCACCACGGCTGGATATCGCGCAGAACAATGTGATCCCCTAAATCGGAGAACAGCTTATCCAGAGCCTGCTGCGCTTTGGAAAACCATGCATCGTTCAGTTGCAGACTTTCCCCAGTAATCAGAACATCTGGCTGATAGTAGAGGAAAATCGGTTCCTCGTTCAACTTCATTTGACCATGCAGATTACCGGTTTTCAGTCCGACATTTTGCAGGTACTGAACCAGATCCTCCTCCACAAACATTCCGCCCTGTTCCCGTGCATAGCGGCGCATCACATCGAGAACCGAACCGATCTGCTCATTGCCAACACGCGAGATATGAGTCTTGTTGCTAAAGGAGTAATGTTTCCCGTGATATCCGACCTTCTCGAACAGATGACGAGCGAGGTCATAAACCATTGCAGAACAGCTGATGCCATTATCATTCAGGAACATCTGCATTTCGGCACGAACATATTCGTAGAGCTGTGTGTCCGAAACATAGCCGTCATTCCGCTCCATAAGTTTTTCCAAAAGCTGCTCCATCTGACTGGCACCATCATCCCAATCCACAAAGGCGTCCTCGTGGTAGAGTTTACCTGCCAGTGATGCGATTTTGGAAGATGCCGAAACAGCCTCCCGAATGGAATAGTCCGATGCATGGATCTCTCCATAGAGGTCAGACAGCGCAATACCGTCCAAATCTGCATCCAGCACGACCTTTTCAACATCCCGAATCAATTCCTGAGAGACCGGAGAAATGACTGCGGGTGCTTGCATGGGTGTTGCAACAGGCTTAGAAGCGATTGGCCCTTTTTTCGTAGAAGTGCTTTCCGGCACAGAAAGATACTGTATGTATTTTGCCAGTGCGGCCCGCAGCCGATTGTTTTGTCTAGCATTGGTTGCGGCATATTCCTTTGTGGCAGTCAACAGATCTTTTGTGCGTGTTGCAACTTCAAGGGATACGCCATAAAGAGCCGTGCTGTCCAAGCCGATTTGACGAGCCAGCTGTTCACAGTTGTTGATCGCAGAGGCATAGCTCCGTGAGGAGGATTCTGCCAGATGCATCTCGTTCCGCATCCATTGATAAAAAGCGGAACTGTTTGCGTTGGGCGGTGTCCGTACAGCTGTTTTTTCAATAGGCGCAGCAACAGGCTTGGCAATCGGTTTTGCTGGCGCAGAAGAAACCACTTGTGGAATCGAAACGTCGGTCACTGTGACCGGTACATCCGATTCAGCCTTTTTGCACTGAACCGAAAGTGCAGTATGCGCAACTCCACAATGATCCAGGAGCTTATAAAGGCTTGTCATGGCTTCATCCGGGGTTTTCTCGGTTTCCAGATAAAGCCACTGCCCTGCACTGTTTTTGGTGAGGACCTTCAGCCCTTTCAGTTTATGGGCCCGATAGGCAGTTTCAATATAGATACCAGTTTTGTTGTCCGGGTCGCCGATGAGCGAAATGAACTTTTGAGGATAGCGGCTGTACAGTTCCTTAACACCTGCGACATACACATCCTTCCATGTTTTCGCCTCGATGTGTTTGCCATCAAACAGCACTTCAAGAGGATTTGCTCCTGCGCAGGAGAATTTTTCCGGAGAAGAAATTTTCTGCGAACCGGACAAAGCAGGGGCAGGCAACACGGAGGGATGAGAGGTCGAAGCTGTAGCGGGCGGCTGCACTGTTGATGCAGCTTGCGCATTTGCCAGTGCTTTCGCTGAGCTTTCCCGAAATTCTCGATACAGATCAATCGTATGCACGATTTGGTTTTGCTGTCTTGACGAAAAATAGTGCCACTGCGGTGTGCGCCGCAGCGCAGAGAGAATGTATTTGAGTTCAACAGCGCTTGTCACTGAGAAAAGTCGCTTGGCAGATATTTGAAGCCGGTTGATGACTTTTTCCGTCATGGAAAAAGCAGCTTGCGCTTCTGAAGGCTTCTCACCTTTTTGAATCAGCCATTGCACATATTGCTGTTCGGCCGTGGTCACAGTGGGTGTTGCTTTGGGAACTTTTGGTCGGAAGATTTCAGCCAGCGATTTCCGAATCAAAGGAGAATCCGATTTATTGGTGCGCAAGGATACATTTTGCGACTGATTTGCGGAGAAATAGATTACCATTGTGTCCAATGGGTCTTTACAGATCTCCATCAGCTTTTTCAGGCGGAGCAGAATTTGTTGCACATTGAAGTCTGTTTCAGCAA
>ENA-ORLB01000516-ORLB01000516.1-human-gut-metagenome-genome-assembly--contig:-NODE-516-length-15676-cov-3.59561_pt1 | contig 15676 bp, 10 predicted proteins | sample MGYA00243064_ERZ508817 | MGnify/ENA primary metagenome ERZ508817 (study PRJEB26277, sample SAMN04329836) | human gut metagenome | biome: human-associated habitat | host: Homo sapiens | place: USA... | reverse complement strand
CAAAACAATTCATTGTAGCGACGGAAAGTGGCGTTATTCACGAGATGCGCAAGCGGAGTCCGGATAAGGAATTCATCCCGGCTCCTCCGAACGACAGTACTTGCGCTTGCAACGAATGTAATTTCATGCGCTTGAACACGATGGAGAAGCTATATAATTGCTTGAAGTTCGAGATGCCGGAGATATTCGTGGACGAGGAGGTACAGAAGAAGGCCATCAAACCGATCAAGAAGATGTTGGAGATCTCTGAGAAGCTGGGACTCTGATCCAAACAAATGCGGGATAGGTCTCAACCGATAGGCCGGACTTGAGTGATATAAAAGCTAAGCCCGGTCTATTATATGTAAATAATCAAAATTATGTACAATATCTACAACTATCCTTATAATCATTTGATTTTAAAATATTTATCCTATTGTTGTAGATAGGAAAACATCTACAATAGTAAGTCTTTATCTACCATCATTTCCCGCTTTTAGTAAGTGTCTTTGCCATGCCGTCAAAGGAATTTTCTACACTCTACGTATATAATCAGTCCGTTTTTCTTCCTTTCTTTATATAGATAAAATATTAATATATAAGTATTTGTGGTTTTTTATGGTATAAAACAAAAGTTTTACACATGGAAAACATTTGTTTTCATAGAAGAAAACTAAAGTTTTGTACTGAAGAAACTTCTGTTTTCCCATATAGAAACTTTTGTTTCCCTAGGAAGAAACCATCTGCTTCGCTACTCGAACTCGGACGATCCCGGGAAAGAATATATCAAGAATGATCGCTATTAATTACCGTAACATTCTGAATTTAGTTACTTTTGCGTAGAAATCTAATTGTAATTCTCAATATCATGAAAAAGATAGGACTAATGTTGGCCTTATTATGGGTGATTTGTGCGCTCTCGTGGGCTTCTTCTCCGGATGCCCGTATTAAGGGGCAGTTAATAGATGCCTCTACGAATCAAGTGATTAATTATGCGGATATCTTTCTGTTTACGATGGGAAGTGAAAAACCTTTGCAACAGACTTTTCCGGACGATCAAGGACGTTTCTCGTTTACTAAGGTGGCTCCGGGTAATTATGTGGTCATGGTCCGTCTGATGGGATATGATGTGTTTACAAAGAATGATATCATCTTGGATGCCTCGTCTCCGGTGGATTTAGGTAAGTTGATGATGAGTCCTTTGGAGGTAGGTATCGCCGAAGTGGAGGTAGTGGCCGAGAAACGTCAATTGGTTTATAAGTTGGATAAGAAAGTGGTCGAGGCCTCTTCCAATATGATTGGAGGAGGCGGTTCCGCCGTGGATATATTAGAGAATACGCCTTCCATACGGGTAGACGCGGAAGGCGATGTTACTTTTCGTGGAAGCAGCGGCTTTTTGGTTTACATAGATGGTAAGCCGAGTGTCTTCTCGGGTACACAGGCTTTGGAGCAAGTCCCGGCCGGGCATATAGAGAATATAGAGATTATCACGACGCCCTCCGCCAATCATGATACGGAAGGCGACGTGGGTATCATTAATATTATCACGAAGAAGCATTCCCAGCGGGGATTGAGTGGGATGGTGAATCTCTCGGGAAGTACGTGGCTTTCCCGCCATGTCGATTTCTTGTTGGCACAGCAACATCAGCGTTCCCGTTGGTACATCGGCGGACAGTGGACAGACCGGTTGCGCAAGAGTGATTTCGACCAAGAGAAGATGACGGTGGTGGGCGATCAGACCACTACCTCGCATTCCGTCGGGCCTCGTACGGGAAACAGCTATCATTATACGATGAAAGGCGGTTGGAGCCTGAATCTTCCCAAGACAACCATCGCGTTGGATCTGGAGGGCGGCTATGGCGGAAATAAGCGTAAGGGAGAAATGAACTATAAGGAAACCCGTTCGGTAGCGGGCGGCTCTCCGGTGACGGAAGATTATCGAAGCATAGATGATTATGATAATGATGAGAATATAGGTTTGGGAAGTCTGGCGGTACAGCATAAGTTCAACGATAAGGGACACGAGCTTTCCGGTAGTGCCTATTACAAATATGGCGGTCATGCCTTGGAATATTTCTTTAACGACTTGATGTCCTTGGAAGGGCAACGCCAACAGGGGCACCGTGCTTATGAGGCCGAGCACCGGGAAACGATGCGTATCAATCTGGATTACGCCTTGCCTTTCGGAAAAGGAGGTAAGCTAGAGGCGGGTTACCAATATTATTCTTATCTGGAAGACGGCGATTACAATATGGAATGGTGGGACCCCAAGGGACAAACGTTCTTTTGGCGTGATGATATCTACAACACGTTTTATTTTCAAGAAGGGGTGAATTCTATCTATACGATTCTTTCCCATACGTGGAAGAATTTAGAGGCGCAAGCCGGCGTTCGGGGAGAGCATACGCATACGGTCTTGCGAAGTTCCGTGGAGGGAGCGGATCGTACGAAGAATCGTTTTGAGTTTTTCCCATCGGTGCATTTGGGCTATACGTTCCCGAATGAGCATCGTTTGTTGGCTTCCTATTCCCGTCGTACCACACGTCCGCAGCTTTTCTATATGGGGCCGTATATCACGTATCGCGACTTTTATACGGCCGAGATCGGTAATCCGGATATACGTCCGGAGTACATCAACTCCTTTGAATTGAACTACCGGAAGAGTTTCGGGGAAAACACGGTATCCGCCACCGCCTTTCATCGGTATCGGAAGGATAAGATCGAGCGGTTGCGTGTTCCCTATTCAGCTGGTGTAACCTTGGATTCGATGGCGAACGTAGGACATGATTACTCGACAGGTATCGAGCTAAGCGTCAGCCTGCATCCGGTGCGCTGGTGGAATACCACGGTCAACGGAAACGTTTATCACTATAAGGTGAAGAACGAACAGGCCGCCGGTGGAAATACGACCTCAAGCACCAATTACGATATCCTATGGAATAACCTGTTTAATCTGGGGAAATACACCCGTATCCAATTGGATGGTAGTTTTGTAGGCCCTTCCGTAACGACGCAGGGCCGTACGGACGCTTATTGGTATGCGAACGTAGCCGTCCGTCAGCAACTATGTAACCGAAAACTAACCGCCACCTTAGCTTTCCGGGATATTTTCCGTTCTGCCAAATATATCAGCGATATCCAAACGGCAGATTTACGCTCCCTGACACGTATCAAACCCAAATATCCACAAATCACGTTGACGTTGAGTTGGACATTTAATAGTTTCAAAGCTAAATCCACCCAAGCGAAAGAAGATCGCTCGGAGATGTTTGAGGGTATAAAGCATTGATATTGTATCTTTACTATATTGGGTTGTCTTCGGGAAACAACTACGATTGCAAATAAATTCTGCAGTCGTAGTTGTTTCCCTCTTTTACGGATGGTGGAATTTGGTTCTTGGCATTAATCGCTGCGAAAGGAGCGGAGAAGATAACAGATCAGATCATCTGGTCATTGCGTTCTTCTAGGCTTTCTTTTTAGGATGATATAAACAGGGTTTCTCTATGTATTTCCAGGATAACATACCCAATCCGGTGCTAAGGATAGTGGTAAGAGCCAATGTCAATATAAAGCTATACCGATCAAGTCCGTAATGAATGAATATCTGGATGATCGGGAAATGAATCAAGAAGATACCATACGAGAAATTTCCCATCCGATTGAATACATGTAACCACTTGAATCCATAAGCTACCGTGATAATGATAGAGGCTAGAGCGATAGGCTCGAAAATACTCAGCAACAGATACTCTCTACCCAATAAAAGAAATAGGCTGACAGGGAACAAATATCTCATATATTTTCGAAAAATAGGGAAATAGGCAAGTATGATAATACCAGAACAAAAGTACATCATTTGTCCGGGGAATTGTCTTTTCATGAATTCATAAATAGGGTTGTGTGTCATATCATCTAAATAATTACACGTTGTCGAGTAGATGAAAGATAAGATATAAATAAGAAGTAGGCATACTAATTTGTTATATCTTTTCAGTAACCAATAGATAATGGGTATGGTGATATATAGCATGAATTCAACCTTGATAGTCCATAAAGACCCATTCATCGCTTGTAAAGGATTGGTATCGAATACGCCGGGTAAATCCGGCGATAAAAAGTTAAATGTAAGTAAATTACAGATAAGATAGGTGTATAAGCTAGAAGAGGTGAGGTATTCCCTGCAGGATAAGGAAGTAAGGAATAATCCGATTAAGGCACATAATAAAATAGTCAAGCTGTAGGCGGGCATAATACGTTGAATACGTTTACGGAAAAAAATCCGGGTATTAGGCGTACGTAAGAAGCTAAACATAACAAGAAATCCACTAATAATAAAGAAACCTTTCACTCGAAATCCTCCGCTAACAAACCAAAAAGGATCAGTATCTGTCAGTGTGCTGAAATGGTTGAACATGACAGAATACGCAAGAAAGAAGCGAATAAAATCAAAATTATTCGCTTCTTTTACTTGATTTATTAATCTGGAGTTGAGTAAAACTTTCTCTGATTGATTCATTGTTCTATTTGACTACAATGATTTTTGTTACAACGCTCTCTGAGGCTTCCTCTGTGGAAGCTAGTACAAGATATACGCCTGTCGCTACACGTGATCCGCTTGCGTTCCGGCAATTCCAGATAGCTTGCCCCCCCAAGGATTTAGTTTGATAAATAATATTTCCGTTTAAATCCGTGATTTTTACATTCGAATTATCCATTAATCCTACAATCGTTACTTTATCCATATGTTCGGGACGTACCGGATTAGGATATGCGTAGATCTCCGAGTAATCAGATTTACCTTCCGAAGCTTCTCCTTGATAGGAATTTAGTCCTTTATCGGTACCGATAAAAACTTCACCGGTCTTATCGTTTATCTCTATATCGTATATGTTATCGGAAAGGAGCGGGCTATTGGTCGTATTAAATTGATAAACGATTGTCTCATTATCATTATCTAGAACATAGACGCCATTTCCTTTGGTTCCAATCCATTTTCGATTACCTGCGTCTACTTTTAGGGTCGTGACGACAACGTTATCTAAGAAATAAGCGAGATTGCCAGTTTCCTCATTGGTATATTTTACCCTTGTACAACGTGTAGCGGCTTTATCCTCAGCGGAAGAGATCCTAGGTTTAGTGAAGTATACGGCTCCCCGATTCGTACCAACCCAGATATATCCATCCTTATCCTCGGCTACGCATGTATAATTACTAGGAGTCAATTCTTTTCCGTCGGTATCAATAAGTGTAGTAAACTCATACGAGGAAACTTCGTCTAAAGACTCGCTATTCGGTATCATTACAAGTTTAGGGGTGTTACGAGGCACATAAATCCATTTGTCGTTAGTGGAGGTTATAAGTATATCGTTTATTGTATAAACTCCTCTAAGTTGCTCGATATCCAAACGATGCCATGCTCCTGCTTTGTCAAGAACAAGTACCGCATGGTTAACCTCTGAGCTTGTCATCCACAAATTTCCATTTTTATCAAAGGCCAGTCCATCTATATAACAATAACCGGACCCATAGCCTCCTGCGGTTTCTTTAAAGGCATTCTTTTCATTGTATGACTGGACGGGAGTTCCATTCTTATATTGGATAACGCCATCACCCATGGAAGAGGCGTATACGATCTCATCATTAGAATCATCGGTCGTTACGGCTATACTTGTATAGTCTCGTGGATTTCTTGGTAAATTGAGTTTCTTTTGGGCTTCTTTAGGATCGATAAAAGACCATTTATCATAATCGTATGTAAGAATATAACCTCCTTTGTCGAAGCGCTTACCATTTAGGAGGTCTTTACCTCCTATGATCATATATACTTTATCATTTTTACAAACAATATCGAATGCGCTATTGCTGTAAGGTCCGTCTAAAATGATAGGTTCATTAAGAGCCTCAAAACTATTTGATCCTTTCCGTTGGATAGAACGTAGCCCTTTGCTTCCTTCCGCTATCCAATATTTGTCTGTTTGATAGGTACTGATATCATTGATACTTAAGTTTATTTGGTCAAACTTTTGCGTATCGGATACGATGAAAACCCTTGAGTTATCTATACATGCTAATTTTTCGCCTATTACTTTCATGTATTTTAGGGTTGAGCTATTTATTATTCGGGAAAGCTCTCCATTGTTTTCATAGAAGATACCTTGCTGACTGACCAAGTAGAACAAAGTATTCTTGAATGAAGCGATAGCTGAGATCGTATGACTATCGGAAAGGTTTGATAATCCATAGGGCTTCCAGTTTGCCTTATCCAGTAGGTTCTCTTTTAATGAGGCGTATATAATCCCCGAAGATACTTCTGCCTTATTGGTTGTAGAGGCATATATATTGCCATTCTGTATGGCACACGATGTTATATTTAAGGAAAGCTTGTAGGTATCTTTTATTTCCTTTTTGGCCATATTGACCACGACGATACCAAATGCTGTCGATAAATAGGCATATTCATCATGTACCAATACTGAATTGATTTGTTTGTCTCTTATGGACGTACTGGTCGACAGATAAGGTAGATTTGTCGTCACTCCTCCCTCAAGTATATCTATATTTGAATTATCATAGATAATAAGGAGTGATTTTGTTTGTTTATTATAGCGGATCAAAGAAATCGTATTATCATTTAATCCGTTTCCTTTATAATATTGCTTAATACTATTATCTTCTTTTCCATACGTATAAAGAGATCCTTCCGCTACCACAAATACTTGGTCGTTCGATTCCTCTACGCTGTTTGTGTTATTGTAAGAAAGATACGTTTTCCATCCGGTTGTATTAAAATTCGCGGCTAATACAGTGAATGAAAAGAATGAAAATAGAATGATAGTAAGTATATGTCTCATATTAACAATTGTAATCAGATAAAAATGATGTTAACTTCATGACGGCTTTCGCACGATGGCTGATCTGGTTTTTTGTATCGTTACCCATCTCGGCGAAAGTTTGTGTATAGGTATCAGGCATGAATATAGGATCGTATCCAAATCCGCTATCTCCGCGTTTTTCGGTAGTGATAGAGCCATTCACGATACCGTCGAAGGTATATTCTTTTCCGTCAAGGACTAGAGCTATGACCGTGCGGAAACGTGCTTTTCTGTTTTCTTTATGATTCATTTCGGACAACAGCTTGTTCATATTAGCTTCCGAGTCGTGCTCTGTTCCTGCGTAACGAGCCGAATAGACTCCCGGAGCATTATTCAATACCTCGACTTCTAATCCCGTGTCGTCAGCGAAACAATCATATCCGAATTTCTCTTTAATATAGCGGGCTTTTAGCAAAGCATTTCCCTCTAAGGTATCTGCCGTCTCGGGGATATCGTCATGGCAATCGATATCGGATAAACTTATGATTTCCGCGTATCCGGCGGTTATCTTGCGGACCTCGTCCCGTTTGTGTTGATTATTTGTCGCGAATACAAGTTTCATATTTCGTAATCTATTAAATAAGAAAGCATTTCTATACGGTAGATATATAACGTATGGAAATGCTTTAAATTGTTTGTATATTCTTTTTTAAGTCTTTATCTGATCGAACCCCTCACCATATACCCCTCGGACAATGCTTTGGGAGATGAACGCTTGGTGGTCTATCCGTTTCACGATCCGGAAGATGGAGACGGATTCGGATTTCTTGGCGAGTAGTACGACTACCTTGACGGGTTTGCGGGAATAACCGCCCTCGCCGTCCAGTATCGTACAGCCACGGCCTAAGTCATGGATGATGCGATCCGCTATCTCGTCGTACTTCTGGGAGAAGATGAGGAATTGTACGGATTGGCGGTTACCGTTCAATACCATGTCGAGAACGTAATTGCTTATGACCATCTCCACGAAACCGAAAACGATCTTGTCCACGTTATGGAACAGGAAGAAAGAGGAACTGATGATGAAGAAATCGCAAAACAGAAGGATACGTCCGATCGATATATTCTTATATTTATTGATTACCGCACCGATAATATCCGTACCTCCGGTACTACCGTTCGCCGAGAATACCAATCCTAGTCCGGCACCACACATAAACGCTCCGATTATGATAGCCATAAACGGCTGGTCGTGCAGTATAGGTTGTCCTTTCAGCAGCCACTCGAAGAGAGAGAGAGAAGCCGAGAGTGAGAAAACTCCGAAAATAGTTTTTATCAAGAATTTTAGACCAAGGATCTTTAAGGCTACCACCAACAAGGCTACGTTGATGACAAAATAAGATACGGATACCGGGATCAATCCATTGGAGGCAAAGAAGATCAACGCACAGATACCACTTACCCCACCTGTCACGATCTCGTTGGAAAGGATAAAGGCGTTGAATCCGAATCCGTATAATAAAGTTCCGAACAGGATCATTAGATAATCCTGTACGGAAAAATAGATTTTTGTGAGTTTTAAGTTCATCCCACTACGATATTAACGATTTTGCCGGGAACGACAATAACTTTCTTAACGGCCTTGCCTTCCATCCACTTCGCTGAGTTCTCATGATTCAAAGCCGCTTTCTCGGCGTCCTCCTTAGAAATATCCGCCGGTAGCTCTAGGTTGTAGCGAGCTTTACCATTGAATGAGATCGCGTAAACAACGGATTTCTCCTTGAGATATTCTTCGTTGTGTTTCGGCCACCGGGCATCGCAGATGGTCGTATCATGTCCTAATTGATGCCATAGCTCTTCCGCTATATGAGGAGCGAACGGAGCCAATAAAGTGATCAGCGGCTCCAAGATGGCGCGCTTGCTGCATTTTAAGCTCGTTAACTCGTTCACGCAAATCATGAAGGCGCTAATGGACGTGTTGTATGAGAAATGCTCGATGTCGAACGTTACTTTCTTGATCAGCTTATGCAAGGATTTCAATTCGTCGGCCGTAGGCTCGGCATCGGTAACTTGCAGGGTATCCGTATTGCCGAAGAACAAGCCCCAAAGCTTCTTTAAGAAACGGTGTACGCCATCGATACCGTTCGTATCCCAAGGCTTGGATTGCTCCAACGGGCCTAGGAACATCTCGTACAAACGTAGGGTATCGGCACCATATTTCTCAACGATCATATCCGGGTTCACTACGTTGAACATGGATTTGGACATCTTCTCGACCGCCCATCCGCAGATATATTTACCATCTTCCAATACGAACTCCGCGTCGTTGTATTCCGGACGCCAGTTCTTGAAAGCCTCTATATCCAACAGATCGTTAGATACGATATTTACGTCTACATGGATAGGGGTGACCTCGTATTGGTCTTTCAAGTTCAAGGAAACGAATTTATTGGTTCCGTTGATGCGGTACACGAAGTTCGAGCGTCCTTGGATCATACCTTGGTTGATCAATTTCTTGAACGGCTCTTCCTCGCAAACGATACCCAAGTCGAACAAGAACTTATTCCAGAAACGGCTGTAAATCAAGTGGCCGGTAGCGTGTTCCGTACCACCGATATATAAACCCACGTTTCGCCAATAGTCAGCCACGTCTGCAGCGACCAAGGCTTTATCATTATGCGGGTCCATATAGCGCAAATAATAAGCGGAAGAACCGGCGAAGCCCGGCATCGTACAAAGCTCTAGCGGGAAGATCGTCTGGTTATCGATCTTCGATACCTCGGTGACTTTTTGGTTTACCGTGTCCCAAGCCCATTTAACGGCGTGTCCTAATGGAGGCTCGCCCGTCTCGGTAGGCAAGAATTTATCTACTTCCGGCAGCAACAGGGGCAGACATTCTTCCGGCAACATCTGAGGCATGCCATCGGCGTCGTAATATACCGGGAACGGTTCGCCCCAATAACGCTGGCGGCTGAAAATAGCGTCGCGCAAGCGGTAGTTTATCTTCACACGTCCCAGATCGTGATCTTTTACGTATTTCTTGGTAGCGGCTATCGCTTCCTTGATCGTCAGTCCGTTCAAGGAAAGATCGCAATAAGGAGTAACGCCGGCTCTCGGAGAATTGCATACGATACCTTCCTTGGCATCGAAACTTTCCTCGCTTACGTCGCAACCTTCCACCAAGGGGCGGATTTCCAGTCCGAAATGCTTCGCGAAAGCGTAGTCGCGACTATCGTGCGCCGGAACCGCCATGATCGCTCCCGTACCGTAGCCGGCCAATACATAGTCGCTGATCCAGATGGGAACCGCCTCGCCCGTAAACGGGTTAATAGCATAGGAACCACTGAATACACCGGTTACCTGACGGTCGGCGATGCGCTCGCGCTCGGTACGTTTCTTGGTACGATCTAGGTAAGCGTCTACTTCTGCTTTTTGGTCTGCCGTAGTTAATTGTTGAACCAATTCGCTTTCCGGAGCTAATACCATGAAGGTAACACCAAACATCGTATCGGCACGGGTCGTAAAGATCGTGAATTCCTTGTCGCTGTCTTTTACCTTGAAGCGAACCTCGGCACCTTCGCTGCGTCCGATCCAGTTCTTTTGGGTCTCTTTCAAGGAATCCGTCCAGTCGATCGTATCCAATCCGTCCAACAGGCGTTGCGCGTAAGCGGATACACGTAAGCACCATTGGCGCATGATCTTTTGTTCCACCGGATAGCCTCCACGCTCGGAAACACCGTTCACGACCTCATCATTCGCTAATACGGTACCCAAGGCGGCACACCAGTTTACCATGGTCTCGCCTCGATAAGCGATCCGGTAGTTGAGTAATATCTCTTGTTTTTCTTTATCGCTCTTGGCTTTCCATTCCTCGGCGGTGAAACTAAGTTCCTCTCCGCAAGCTACGTTCAGACCTTCCGTACCACTGGTCTCGAAAGCCTGTATCAACTCGCTGATCGGGCGGGCTTGCTTCTCGTCGTTGCAGTAGTAGCTGTTGAACATCCGGATGAAGGCCCATTGCGTCCATTTGTAATATTCGGGATCGCAGGTACGGATCTCACGGCTCCAATCGTAGCAGAAACCGATCTTTTCCAATTGCTCCCGATAACGGGCTATATTATTTTTTGTCGTGATCTCCGGATGTTGGCCGGTCTGGATGGCGTATTGCTCGGCGGGCAATCCGTAAGCGTCGTAACCCATCGGGTGCAATACGTTAAAACCTTGCAAACGTTTGAAACGCGAATAAATATCAGAAGCTATATAACCGAGCGGGTGGCCAACGTGCAATCCCGCACCGGAAGGATAGGGGAACATGTCCAATACATAGTATTTAGGCTTATTCGTGTCTTTTTCGACTTTATAAACCTTTTCGGCAATCCAGTAGTCGTGCCACTTCTTCTCAATCTCTCTGAAATTGTACTCCATGATCGTTTATCGTTTTTGTATCGTTTTCTATTTAAGGCCACAAAGTTAGTGAATTTATTTATTTTATATGAGTTATTTACATGAACTGTTTATTTCACGTAACCAATCCGGGGGCGAGATTGATTCTCGGTTCTTTTCGCTTGTAACTCAGCGAGTGACAGATTGATTAGCTCAAGTTGCGTACGGGTATCTTCGTTGATGTCGTTGTAATCGGCAAATGCTTCTTCGATATACGCTTTGAGTTCCTTTACTTCTTGTTGGAGTTCAAACAAAGGGGAGGAAGAACTTATTATTTGTCGTATGCCGACGAAAGCACGCATGATAGAGATATTGACTTTAATGGCTGTATCGGATCTGAGTACAGAAGAAAGCATTGCTATACCTTGCTCCGTGAAAGCGAATGGAGCATATTGGTTACCTCCTTTCTTTGAGATGCCAATTTGGCATACCATATTGTTTTTCAAGTTGTTAAATTCTTGAATTGTTAATGTGAACATAAAATCATCAGGAAAGCGTTCTATGTTTCGTCTGACCGCACGTTTCAGTTGGGCGGTTTCTGTTCCATACATTTCCGCCAGATCAAAATCCAGCATGACTTTTTGCCCTCTGATCTCATAAATCTTGTTTTGTATCGCTTGTAATTCCATAGTATAAGAACTTATTAGTTTACTTTATTTGATATAACCAATTTTAGGTCTTTTAGCATTGTTCTTTTTCTTTGTAGCCAGTTCGGAAAGAGCTATGTAAATATCATCCAAAGACTTTTGGGTATCTTCACTGAGATCATTGATAGCGCAAAGCGTTTCCTCATTAGCCATTTCAAGAGATTTGATACGTTCTTGTAGCTCTTTAATTTCGATGGAACTAGTGATAGTTTGTAAGGTATAATTCCGGATAGCGACAAAGGCTCTCATAATGTTTCTGTTGATTTCGATCGCAATGTCTGAGTTCAGCACACTACTTAGCATTGCGACTCCTAGTTCCGTGAAAGCGAATGGCATATATTTAAAGTTATTACCTCTACCTTTATTCAAGGTCACAAATTGTGATCTTGAAAGTTCCTCCTTGGTCAATTCAAACATAAAATCATTTCCCTCGAATCGTTTAGGATTACGCCTGACTGCCTGTTTAAGTACCCTTGTCTCTATTCCATACATTTCCGCCAGATCAAAATCCAGCATGACTTTCATACCTCTGATCTCGTGAATCTTGTTTTGTATCGTTTGTAATTCCATAGTAAAGATTTTAGTTTAATATTATGGTCGCAAAGGTTTGTAAAATAATTGAGATAAGCAATAAGCTAGTTGGATATTTATGATTGGTTGCATTTGTAAGTTGTACAATGAGTTATTGCTGATCTGGCTTATTGTCTATTTTTTATGTGTTCTTATTTTCCTTATAAGATTTCCGGGAAAAACACGTACGTGATTTATGAAAAACACGTACGACTTTTTGGAAAAACATGTACGTGTTTTCCGGAAAACATGATGATGTTTTTATATCACTGATATTCATGTATATATAACTTGATACCTTTGCATGGACTTATTGTGTGTTTTTTCTTCTTGTATTTGTTATTTTGTTGTTCTATCGTTTGTTTATGAATTAAAAATATTTAATTTTGCTTATCTATAATAAAGGATGAAGTCATTTATATATATACTATTAACTTCCTTGACTTTCCTTGTGGTAGGATGCCAAAATGAATCTGAGGAAATCCGTTTGATCAATCAGGCGGAACGTTTGTTTGATGCCTATCCGGATAGTGTAATCACTACATTGGATTCCATTCCGCTCCCGGAAGAGATGAATCCCCGTTTGATAGCCCGTTGGTGTATGTTGTACGCACGTGCCGCCGATAAAATAGAGGATGAGATGCCTTATACGAACCAGCTTGAGATCGCCTTGAAATACTATCAAAAGAAAAAGATGCGGGAAGAGGAGGCTGAGATCGGCCTTTATCTGGGGCGTTCGTATGTGGAGGATAAGGAGTACGAGAAGGCAATGAGGGCTTACTCCGATGCGCTGGAGGTAGCGTTGGCGATTAAGAACTATAATCGTGCCGGGTATATTTGTAGTTATATGGGGGATTTGTATGAACTGGATGATCGTTATGTGTTAGCTGCAAAAAAATATAAGGAGAGCGGACGGTATTTTCGATTGGCCGGTAATATGAAAAGCTATGTGCGTTCGTTTGTGAATGAGGGAAGGAGTTATATGGATGTTGATTCTAATTATTTAGCTTTAACTATATTGAAGCGAGCAGAAGTGATAATAGATTCCTTGAGAGTAGATGAGGTTAGAAATTATGTATACAATGGTCTAGGTAATATATTTAATGTTTTGGAAAAATATGATTTAGCTGAAAAATATTTATTGAAGAGCATAAAAGAGGATTCGAGTGATACTGCTTCGGATTATTTGACCTTATCAGATCTTGAGCAAAAGCGTGGAAATTTAGAACAAGCGGAAAATTATCTTCAAAAGGCTAATAGTGTATCCATAGATAATGATTTTGTACCGGCTACTATTGCTTATCATTATTATAAAATAAATAAAGAAAGAGATGATTATAAAAGAGCTTTGTCTTTTTATGAAGAATATGTAGCAGCAGAGGATTCCCTTATGAATATAAGTAAATCTGTCGATATATATGATACAGAACAAAAATATGAACATTTGAAATTGCATAATGAAAATATAAGATTACTATTAAAGGGGCAAAGGAATTATACTTTTATATTGATATTGTTATTTTTATGTGCTTTACTCATTATTGTCTATTTAGCTACGATAAGAAGAAAGAATCGTTCACTTTTAAAACAACAAGAAAAAATTAATACTTTGAATCAAAGCATATATCAATTATATGCAGAACTTCGGAGAAAGAGTGATGAACTAATCCAATTGCAAAATACTCAGTATTCTTCGGTGAAAATGCAAGTGGAATATGAAAATGTACAGAAAGAGGTAGATAGCTTGAGATCTCGATTATTCGAATTAAGAGAATCTAAAATTCTCAATAGTAATTTAGCTAAAAAAATAAAGAAAATATCTCAAACTGTGCAGCCTAATCATTCTGAAGCACCCGTTTCCGAAAAAATGTGGATTGATATTGAAGTTTTGATGATGGAAGTTTACCCTAGTGTTATAAAGGTACTGAAGGATGCAGGCTTGTCACCATCGGAGATGCATCTTTGTTTCCTTACATTATTTAAACTTGATTCAACAGCTATATCTATCCTTTTAAATATTATTCCTACTTCCGTCGATCGTACACGTTTGCGAGTACGAAAGAAATTAAATTGGGAAGGTAAACAAGGATTGTATGAATCTCTTGTTAATATTTAGTATGTAATAAACCTTCATTTAAGGGGCTCTACGATTGTTTGTCTATGTATTTGTTTTTATAGTATTTGATTGTCAAGTGTTTACGTTTTTTTCTTTGTCTATGTGGATTACATAATTTAACCCCTTTAGATCATATATAATCTCTAGATTTGCAACCGAAACATAACAAAAAAAGAGAGATTATGAAAAATGTAAAATGGCTACTAACAGTGTTGTTTATTTTTTCAATTTGTATTCCATCTTTTGCAGGTCATGTGCCTTTACATGGTCATCTTAAGAAAAAACAGCGATCTGTAAATTTGGATGTACCTATAAAAGCAGACATAGATGAAACTTCAAAAGTTTTGTCTTTGGAGTTTTTAGAATATATAGGAGAGGTACGAGTATCTGTTGTGGATGCGAATGGAAATATCGTTTATGAGGAGATAGTGGATACACAAGATGTTTCTTCTAGTATTATCTCATTAGATGAATGTACTTCTGGATCTTATGGACTTTATATATCAGATTCAGAAAACTACGCAGAAGGTTTTTTTAATTTATAAATAATTCAAATTTTAGAAGTATGGACAAAAAGACAGTGCTTTTAGCATCTGCATGTACTTTATTGATGATATCATGTAGTAATGATGCGGAATTGATTAATGTTGCTGAAACGACAGGATTACAAACAAAGGCTTTTGTTGGTGAAGCAGATTTCCAAATTGTAGATTATGCGGGAGATAAATGTATTCAGTTCAAGAATGATTCCGTCTTTAATGCGATGCTTTGGGAGATGAATGATATGTCAGAAGAAGAGAGAAATAATATTTTCTCGGGGGCAGGTTTCGTAAGTCAATGGCAACTTATGCAAGAAGCAGATCAAGAACAGGAGCTTATTGTAGACAATTATGAGAAAGATCTTAGCCAACCTTGGCCTGCTCATCAAATCAAAGAATTCAAACAAAAATATGATGATGTTTTCATGTTTGAACCTTATGATTCTACAGATTTTATTGCGCATTATAAATTAAAAGGTTCTACATATAGTTCTTTTGTGAATAGAAGGGGGGTGTTTTTGATAGGAGATAGTGTAGCACATGCTCCTGTATATAAGGCTTTAGAGGAAT
>ENA-ORLB01000500-ORLB01000500.1-human-gut-metagenome-genome-assembly--contig:-NODE-500-length-16017-cov-5.08119_pt1 | contig 16017 bp, 10 predicted proteins | sample MGYA00243064_ERZ508817 | MGnify/ENA primary metagenome ERZ508817 (study PRJEB26277, sample SAMN04329836) | human gut metagenome | biome: human-associated habitat | host: Homo sapiens | place: USA... | reverse complement strand
CGGAAGCCAGTGCAGGCGCTTTGTCGCGGGCCGTCCAGTCGTCGCGGAGAAGGTCGTACATTCCCATCTGGCTGTTCACCAGCGGCTCGCCGGGGGCGGGCTTGACTTTCTGGTAGCTGCCGTCCGGCTGCATCTCGCGGGCGTTGACGTTGTCGCTGAGCTGGAGGCGGAGGATGCTGTCCAGCTTCTCCTTCAGCACGGGGTCTTCTACCCGGACGCCGACTTCCACGCGGCACTCGGTGTTGCGGGTGAGAAAGTCGCCGGATGCGATATAGATGCGGGTGTTCACGCCGTCATAGAAGCTGTAGATTCGGCCATGCTCAAGGTAGCGGCCCACGAGGCTGCGGATGTGGAGGTTCTCGGTCTTGCCCGGCACACCGGCGCGGACGCAGCAGATGCCGCGGACGATCATGTCGATGCGGACACCGGCACAGCTGGCTTCCTCGAGCTTTAAGATGATGTCACGGTCAGAGATGGAGTTATTCTTCAAAATCATGGAAGCCGGGCGGCCCAGACGGGCAGCGTTGATGACCCGGTCCATCTCATCCAGCAGCACGCTCTTGAAGCGGAGGGGTGCTACCAGCATCTTTTCGCTCTCTTCCGTCAGTTTCTGCACAGCAAGGTTCTGGAAGACGTTGGACGCTTCCTCGCCGATGCCGAGGTCGGCGGTGATGAAGGAGTAGTCGGTATAAAGCTCACTGGTCTTCTCGTTGTAGTTGCCGGTACCGATCTGGGTGATGTAGGAGTAGCCGTGGGCGCTCTTTTTGGTGATGAGAGTCAGTTTGGAGTGGACTTTGTAGTCGTCAAAGCCATAGATGACCGTACATCCGGCCTCTTCAAGGTGCTTCGACCAGTCGATGTTGTTCTGTTCGTCAAAGCGGGCGCGCAGCTCCACCAGCGCCACGACTTCCTTGCCGTTCTCGGCGGCTTCCACGAGGGCCTGTACGATTTGAGATTCACGGGCCATGCGGTAGAGCGTCATCTTGATGGAGATGACGTCGGGGTCCTGCGCGGCCTTTTTCAGCATCGCAATAAAGGGGCGGATGGACTGGTACGGGTAACTCAACAACACATCGTGCTTTTCCACCTCGGCGGCAAGGTCATAGTCCTGCGGGGGCAGCATAGGCCGGGCAGGCGTATAGAACAGCTCGGGGTGGCCGTCGGACTCCATGCGGGAGGTGAGCTTGTAGAAGAAACTCAGGTCAAGAGGACTCTTCTGGACGAAGACCCGCTTGTGGGTCAGCTCGAGACGGCTGCAGAGCAGCTGAGCGACCTGCGGTGCGGCGGGGATGACCTGCAGACGGACGGCGGCCAGCTTGCGGCGGCGCTTGAGCAGATCGGCCATGATCTCGCGGTAGTCGATGTCATGGTCCATCATGCCCTCTTTCACGTCGATGTCGGCGTTGCGGGTGACCCGGAAGAGGCACTTTTCCTGCACATTTTCCTTTCCGAAGATGAGGGCCGCATAATGGAGCACCAGCTCCTCCGTCAGGGCAAAGCAGGTCTCATTGTCCTTCCGGACGAAATGCATCCGCTCCATCTGGCTTGAGATGGGTACGATGCCGAGGGTGTGCTCCGAGGTGTGTTTTTCGTGAAGGAGGACGCCAAGATAGATCTCCTTATTGCGCAGGAACGGGAACGGGTGGCGGCTGTCCACGATCTGGGGGCTGAGGATGGGGAAAAGCTCGCTCTGGAAATACTTTTTCCAGAAGTGCTCGTCCTCTTTGCTCAGCTTATCGAAATCCACCTTGCGGTAGCCGCAGGCAGCCAGATTTTCCAGCGCTTTGGCGTAGTATTTGTCGCAGTCCTCCTGGAGCTGAGCGGTCTTGGGCATGATGGCGGCAAGCTGCTCTTCCGCCGTCATGTTCGTCTTGTTTTCCCGCTTTTCCTTCTTGCCGCGCATGAGGTTGGCGCGCTCCTGAAGCGAGCCGACGCGCACCATGAAGAACTCGTCCAGATTGGAGCCGTAGATGGCCAGAAACTTGAGCTGTTCGGCCAGCGGGACATTTTTATCCTTGCCCAGCACCAGCACGCGGCGGTTGAAGTCCAGCCAGCTCAATTCCCGGTTGATAAAAATGCTCTCTTCACTCATGATAACTCCTTTTTTCCGAGAAGGTCTCCCCTCTCAGCTCACATAGGCGAGGCCCTGCCATTCGTCTATCATATCCTGCGTAACGCCCGGCACCTGTGCCACCTCATCGAGGCTCTGGAACCGGCCATGGGCAAGACGATGTTCCAGAATGGCTCTCGCCTTCTTCTCCCCGAGGCCGGGCAGTGTGGTCATAGCGTCCACCCCGGCGGTGTTGAGATCCACGCGGAAGGACTCCCGCAGAGGCTCGACCACCGCTGACGAAGCCTGCGCCGGGGATGGCGGCACGGCATACCAGAACGCCAGACTGACAATGCAGACCGCCGCTGCTGCCGCCAGTGCCAGAAAGCGGCGCTCACCAGGGCTTAACATAGTTTCTCTCATTGTACTCGAAATCCTTTCAAAAAGAAAGTCTCCTGCGGAAAATTTGCAGGAGACTTTACACAATCTTTACGATGCGGCTTCGGCACTTCGCACAAGGCCATAGAAAAACTCTGCGGCTGCGCCGGTGTCGTGGTCGGTCAGGGTCGTCTGGCTGGCAGCAAGGCGCAGCTCCACCGGGGCATCTGCCGGAACGACGCTCTGCTTGGCCTGACGGACCAGCTCGAGCATCTGGCTGCACCCGGCGGCGACGGTGAGCTGGTCAGCCGTGCAGTTGACGGGCAGACAGACCGCGCCCAGCATAGCTTCCGCCGAGACGGCACCCGGTGTCAGCACCATGACATCCATGCCGGTGCGCTCCGAGCGCAGCATGGCGGCATTGTCCCCCAGCGCCTTTTCCAGAAGGGCCTGAATGGGCAGCTGCTGACGGTCCTGATAGAGCAGGATGCGCAGCACGTCCTCACCCTTGACGTCGGCGGGACTGCACAGCGTAAAGGGGGTGAACTCCCGGCGCAGATGGCGCTCGAGGGCGGTGCTCATCCGCAGCACACGGGTAGAGCCGTCGGCCATCTGCAGCGCAATGCCGAGGCCCACAGCTGCGGGCAGCTTTTTGAAGATGGATTCCTCACAGCCCGCGAAGCTGCACAGCGGCTGGCCGCTGCCCTCCGAGAACCGGTAGGCCAGCGTACCGCCGCAGGTGAGCGCGGGCGCAGCAAGGCGCAGTCCACCCAGCACGGCGCGGACGGCCCGGGGCGAACGCTGGCTGAAGACCGTCAGCCTGCCGCCCCGACTGGAAAACAGCTGGAGCACATCCCGCACGACCTGCGGCATGTTGCCGTCACCGGCCAAAAGGAGATGGTCCAGATCGCAGAGTACGAGCGTAGAATCGAGAAGTTTCGTCATACAGTCCCCCTCCTGAGCGATGCAATAAAGTGGGTGAAATACTCCGGAAGCTCCGAGTCGAAGCGGAGATGTTCCCCTGTGATGGGGTGGATGAAGCCCAATGTCTTTGCGTGGAGACACTGGCCGTGGAGCCTGGTGATGCAGTTGTGGGGGCCATACACCGGGTCGCCCGCCACGGGATGCTGGATGGACGCCATGTGGACGCGGATCTGATGGGTGCGGCCCGTCTTGAGGCGGCATTCCAGCAGGGTGAAGCCGCCGAAGCGCTCCAGCACCTTATAGCCGGTGTAGGCATACTTGGTGTGGGGCTCGCTGGCCGGGTAGACCGCCATCTTTTTGCGGTCGGTCTTTGAGCGGCCCAGATTTGCTTCCACGAAGCCCTCGTCCTGTGCAAAGCCGCCGTAGACAACGGTCTGGTAGGCGCGTTCCACGCTGTGAACCGCCATCTGCTGGGACAGGCCGATGTGGGTGGCGTCATCTTTCGCCACCACCAGCAGGCCGCTGGTGTCCTTGTCGATGCGGTGGACGATGCCGGGGCGTATCTCACCGCCGATGCCCGAGAGGCTGCCCTTGCAGTGCCAGAGCAGGGCGTTCACCAGCGTGCCGTCCGGGTTGCCCGGGGCCGGGTGGACGACCATGCCCTTGGGCTTGTTCACCACCAGAAGGTGGTCGTCCTCGTACACGATGTCCAGCGGGATGTTCTGCGGCACAGCCTCGATAGGCTTTGCGTCAGGAATTTCCAGCAGGATGGTGTCCCCCGCCTTGAGCTTGAGGCTCTTGGCGATGCTTTTGCCGTTGCAGAGCACATGACCGTCAGCCACGAGGCCTTGCAGCGCACTGCGGGAAAGGCCGGTGTCCTCCCCGCTGAGGAAGCGGTCGATGCGCTGGCCTGCGGCCTCCGCTTCCACGATAAATTCACGCTGTTCCATGGTTTACCGCTCCTTCGAGGGCTTATCTTCCACTTCTTCCAGCAGGATGACCAGCACCCAGAGCGCTACACCGACGCAGACGAGGATGTCGGCAAAGTTGAAGACTGCAAAGTCGATGAACAGCGGGTTGATGTAGTCCACGACCTCACCGTTCAGCACACGGTCGATGAGGTTGCCGATACCGCCGGCCAGCACGAGGATGAAAGCGATCTGCTGCAGGAGCTTGCCGCGGCTGCGGAAGAACAGCAGGTAAGCCACGAGCAGCAGCGCGGCGCTGGTGGCGAGGATAAGGAAAAGCTGCTTTCCGCTCAGCAGGCTGAACGCCATGCCCTGATTGAGCACGAAGCGCAGCTCCACCACATGCGGGATGACGGTGATGGCCTCCACAGGGGCCAGATACTGGGTAGCCCAGAGCTTGATGGCCTGGTCGATGCCCACCAGCGCGGCCACACAGACCAGATTCAGAATGACATATGCCATAGTTTCTCCTGATTTTTTGAAAAAGGCGGCGCCCCCTTTTGCGCCGGGTGCGCCGCCAGAGATACAAAATGGTTTAGCCCTCCACAACAGCGGCACAGCGTGCGCACAGGGTGGGATGAGCAGCGTGGGTGCCGATGTCTGCGGAGTACTTCCAGCAGCGCTCGCACTTGTCGCCGGTAGCGTGTGCAGCAGCAACGCCCAGACCCTCGACGGCGCTGGCTGCGCCGCCTTCACCCTTGACCAGCTCCACATGGGAGACGATCATCAGGTCGGCCAGCTCGTCCATCGGGATGCTGTTGAGCAGGTCGTAGACGGCGTCATTGCAGTACAGGGTGACGGAAGCCTCGAGAGAAGCGCCGATCTGCTTATCTGCACGGGCCTGCTCGAGGACCTTCTTGACCTCGTCGCGGACAGCGATGAGCTGCGCCCACTTGGCCTTGAAGGCATCGTCAGCTGCGTACTGGCCAGCCTTCGGCATATCCTCGAAGACAACGTACTTGTTCATAGCCTCGGTCTTGGGCAGGAAGTCCCAGATCTCCTGGCTGGTGAAGCAGAGGATGGGAGCGATGATCTTGTCCAGAGCGACGAGGATCTTGTACATCGCGGTCTGCGCAGCCTTGCGGCCAGTGCCGTTGGTGCAGTACAGGCGATCCTTGGTGACGTCCAGATAGAAGTTGGACATAGCCACGACACAGAAGTTGTAGACAGCGTGGTAGACCTTGTTGAAGTCATACACAGCATAGCCAGCGTTGGTGTTGACGATGAGGTCATCCAGCGCAGCCAGAGCCCAGCGGTCGATGTCCTGCAGCTGGTCGTCAGCCACACAGTCAGTGTTGGGGTCGAAGCCGTCGAGGTTGCCCAGAATGAAGCGGGCGGTGTTGCGGATCTTGCGGTAGGCCTCGCTCAGCTGCTTGAAGATGTTCTTGCCGGCACGCACATCGACGGTGTAATCGGAAGAAGCCACCCACAGGCGGATGATGTCTGCGCCGTAATCCTTGATGATCTCGCTGGGCTCGACGCCGTTGCCGGCGCTCTTGTGCATCTGCTTGCCCTGCTCGTCCACGACCCAGCCGTGGCACAGAACGGACTTATAGGGTGCGCAGCCCTTGCTTGCGACACTGGTCAGCAGGCTGGACTGGAACCAGCCGCGGAACTGGTCGCCGCCCTCCATATACATATCGGCCGGGAAGCGCAGCTCGGGGCGCTCTTCCAGAACGGCAGCATGGGTGGAGCCGGAGTCGAACCAGACGTCCATGATGTCGGTGTCCTTCGTCCACTCGGAAGCGCCGCACTTCTCGCAGACTTCACCAGCGGGGATGATCTGCTCAGCGTCGTACTTATACCAGGCGTCGGAACCCTCCTTGCGGAACAGGTCGCTGACAGCCTTGATGGTGGCGTCGGTGATGTGGTAAGCGCCGCACTTCTTGCAGTAGAAGGCCGGGATAGGCACGCCCCAGGTGCGCTGACGGCTGATGCACCAGTCGTTGCGGTCGCGCACCATGCCGTGCATACGGTCGTGGCCCCAGTCGGGCATCCAGGTCACGGTGTCGATGGCCTTGTAGACGTCCTCACGGAACTTGGCGATGGAGCAGAACCACTGCTCGGTAGCACGGAAGATGATGGGATTATGGCAGCGCCAGCAGTGCGGATACTGATGCTTGATGTGCAGCTGGCCCATGACAGCGCCGGCGGCGGTCAGGTCGGCCAGAATGGTCTTGTTGGAAGCCCAGACGCGCTGGCCTGCGTACTTGCCGGCCTGCTCAGTCAGATAGCCGCCGTCGTCCACAGGGACGGTGATGGGGATCTGGGGGTACTTCTGGCAGACGTTGAAGTCATCGACGCCGTGGCCGCCGGCGGTGTGGACACAGCCAGAGCCGCTTTCCAGCGTGACGTGGTCGCCGAGGATGACCCAGCCTTCCTTGGGCAGATAGACGTGGTTATAGCGCATCAGCTCGAACTCTGCACCGCTGACAGGCTCACCCACCACCTCATACTCGGTGATGTGGCAGGCATCCATGACGCTCTTGACGAGGTCAGTGGCCATGATGTGGAACTCGTCGCCGATCTTGACGAAGGAGTACTCGAACTGGCCGTTCAGGCAGATAGCCTCGTTGGCGGGCAAGGTCCAGGTGGTGGTGGTCCAGATGACGAAGTAGGTCTTCTCCATCGGGATGCCATGCTTTGCCAGAACGCCGTTGGGGTCCTGAGAGACGTGGAAGCGGACGAAGATAGAGTCGCACTCGTCCTCGCCGTACTCGATCTCGGCCTCAGCCAGAGCGGTGCGGCAGTCGGGGCACCAGTAGACAGGCTTCAGACCCTTGTAGATATAGCCCTTCTTGGCCATCTCGCCGAAGATCTCGATCTGACGGGCCTCAAACTCGGGCTTGAGGGTCAGATAGGGATGCTCAAAATCGCCGATAACGCCCAGACGCTTGAACTGGTCGCTCATGATGTCGATGTGCTCGGTGGCGAACTTCTCGCAGATCTGGCGCAGCTCGAGCTTGGAGATGCCCTTCTTCTTCTCGCCGACGGAGGACAGGGCCTTCAGCTCAATGGGCAGGCCGTGGGTATCAAAGCCGGGTACATAGGGAGCCTGGAAGCCCTCCATGTTCTTCTCACGGATGATGATGTCCTTGATGATCTTGTTCAGCGCGGTACCCATGTGGATATTGCCGTTGGCATACGGAGGGCCATCGTGCAGGATGAACTGAGGTTTGCCCTCGTTGTGCTTCATGAGCTGGTTGTACAGGTCGTTGTCGTCCCAATCCTTGAGCATGACCGGTTCCTTCTTGGGCAGGCCGGCGCGCATCTCAAACAGGGTCTTGGGCAGGTTCAGAGTACTGTCGTACTGAGACTTATTCTTAGCCACTGGTTTTACACTCTCCTCTATTGGTTTTGCAATCGCAAACAGCGCAGCTACGCGCTTATTTTATCAAAACAGCTTTACGGTACACAAATGATGCATTGCTGTCGATGCTTAGGGAATTCTTCGCTGAAGTTCACGCCCTGAAAGGCAGCGTTGGGGTCTGCCGGGGGCGGGTCGAGCTTGAGCTGAGATTCGTCCTTCTCCCAGAAGTCCTCGCTGGCCTTCTCGGGGGCGGCGTCTTCCGTCTCGGCAGCGTCCGCAGCGGGTGCTGCTTCCTCGGTGGTATCGGCATCCTCGGTTTCGGGCAGCTCAGCCTCGGCATCCTGTGCGGGGGCCTCCTCCTTCTGCTGGAACTCCGGCAGACGGCTCAGGGACTCCACATGGGTGCGGTAAAGGTTCAGCACGTCGGACTTGAAGCGGGTGACCTCGAGACGAACGCGGTCATACTCGCGCTCTTCGGCCAGCTTTTTGTCGTTGGCCTCGCTGATGATCTCGTCGGCGCGGTCGCTGGCCTTCTGCAGCAGCTCGTTGGCATCCCGGATGATGTCGTCGCCGCGCAGATTTGCACGGTGCAGGATGTCTTCGGCCTTCTGGTTGGCCTCGCGGATGACGTTTTCGCCCATGCGCTGCGCATTGATGAGGGCGCTCTTGAGCATATCGCCGTCTGCCTCATAGCTCTGCATATTGCGGCGCAGGGTCTCGTTCTCGGCAGTCAAGTCGGCTACCTGCTTGCGCAGGGCCTCCATCTGTTCCGCATCCTGCCCGAGCTGCTGTTCTACCTTATCCAGAAAGTGGTCAACATCCTCGGTACGGTAGCCGCGGAGGTTCTTTTCGAATTGGACAGAGCGCACGTCCTGCGGTGTCAGCATAATGATCTCCTCCATTTTATCCAGTTGTCCTTCTCAATATTGGAAGAACTCAATGATTTGTCGGTCTTTTTTGCTCTTGCCCGGCAGGGCTGTGAGGCGGAAGCGCCCTTTGCCCCGCACTGTGAACACATCAGATTCGTATACCGGCGCATGGGCGCTGGAAACAGGCAGATGGTTGATCTCTACCCTTCCCGCTGCCACAAGCTCTGCGGCCATGCCCCGGCTGCACCGCAGCATGGCGGCAAGTACGGCATCCAGACGCAGCGACGATACGGTCGCGGTCTGTAACCGGCGCTCTGCCTGTGCAAACTCCGGTACTTCGTCCAGCGCCAGCTGCTGAGCCGTCACCTCGGTGCGGCCCACACTGCGCAGCTCCTGACAGATAAGGGCTGCAGCAGGCTCCAGCGCGAACAGATAAGCGGTACCCGGCTCCTCCGGCGGCAGGACGATGTCGCCCAGCGCCTCACGGCGAAGCTCAAGTCCCATCAGACTGCCCAGATAATCCTTATGGACGGGCAGCTGCGCCCCGGCCAGCGCACGACACCTGAGCCGGACGCAGCAGACAGGGCTTGCAGGGTAGCAGTCTTCCGGCTCGAGGCAGAGCACCCGGCGCTCGGCGTCGGGCCAGCCGCCCTCGAAGCGGCAAATTTCCTCCGGCGCACCGGCACGGTTGAGTGCCGCCTGCGCCAGCTGCTGTTCCCTGTCGCTCAGAAACGCCGAATAACGGGCGATGCCCCGGCCAAAAGCGGCGCGGGCCAGGTCCTCGACATGACGCATGAGGAAGCGTTCCTCATCGTTCTGCGCCGGGACGAAGCCCCGCACGGTACTTTGCTGGGTATCAATAGAACGCGCCATTGTTCTCCAGCTCGTCCAGCAGGTCGCCCATGATGTCTACATTGTAGGGAGTAATGATGAAGGTGCTGTTGGCCACCCGCTTGATCTGGCCGTTGTTGGCATAGGCCACACCGGAGAGGAAGTCCACCAGACGGCGGGAAACTTCCTTGTTGGTGGATTCCAGATTCAGCACGACGGTACGCTTGTTGTTCAGGTGGTCTGCAATGGTGCTGGCATCCTCGAAGTGCTCAGGCTTGACCAGAACGACCTTGAGCTGGGTGGTAGCATGGATGTTGACCACCTTGCCGTTCCGCTTGGGGGCTGCGCCCTCTTCGGGCTCGTCCTCTTCCTCGTCGCCTGCGACGCCGAGACCGCTGTTGTTATTCACCATCTGAGGACCGTCGTCCATGTACTGATCGTCGTAATCGTCCTCACTGCCGAAAAGTCCTTTTTTCAGGCTGTCCACAAAAGACATAGAAACTTGCTCCTTTCATTCGGGCAGCTCACGCTGCCTGGCACCCCTTTGTGAAAAAGAGTTGCTAATAGCTTTTTCTATTATCTGATTTTTTGCGTCAGATGTCAATAACTACAAAAGCTTTCCATCATACAAATTTTGTCCGGAGACGATGATCTCGTCGTAAAGTCGGACTTCGCTGACGGTTTTTGTCTTATCCGAGCTGCTGGGCATGACGATGCGGTACTCGCCGTCCGTCACCAGCGGATGGTCATTATCCACGGGGTCGATCTCGCAGAAACGGGCAAGATTGCCGTATTTGACATAGACGCCCGGGATGTAGTTCTCGCCCTGTGTTTCAGACTCGGTGCCGTCCTCTTTCAGATAGTGGATGGCGTCGATGGGGACGCGCAGGCCGGTGGTCTCGCCCACGATGATCTGGGCGCTGGCCCGGTTGAGGCGGAGCACATCGCCGTTGATGATCTCGCAGGTGATGACGAAGCGGGCCAGACCGGTCGCTTCGTCGATGGTCACCTCGGAGACGGAGGCTTTGAGGGGCGTTTCCATCTGGCCGGGGAACTTTATCTTCACCGAGCGGGTCAGGGGCTTGCCGTTGTCGCCCAGCAGCTTCTCCCCTTCCTTGGCCGAACAGAGGCCGACATACCGCCACGCAAAGCCCGAGACGATCTTGCCCGCGCAGCCGTCCAGCGACAGCTCGGGGTCAGAATTCAGATATGCCTGCAGGTCGGTGGTGTTCAGCGCAAGGATGTCGTCTGCCCCGGCGTTGAGCCGCCCGGTGGCAGAGCTGCGGATGAAGTAACCCGTCTGAGGGGCGGTGATCTGGGTCGGCTCTCCCAGCTGGGCCTGCACCTGCGCCGACTGCTCAGTGAGGGAGGCGATCTGGGCCGAGAAGTCCGAGACTTCACCGGTGATGACCCAGAGCTTGTTCTGAGCGAGGATGTAGTTTTCTTCGCCCTGGGCTGTCTCGTCATAGGCAGAGCTGTCCAGCGCATCCATCATATCATAAAGCGCAGAAGCCCGCTCTTTTTTCAGAGAATCCAGCTGGGTGGCGGTGGTATTCTGAGAGCGCTGCAGAAGCTCGATCTGGTCGTTCAGGCTCGTGAGCTGCTGGCGGAGGCCCGCCTGTTCCGGGCTGCTGTAGATCTCCGCTACTGCAGCCCCCGCCGAGACGCGCTCGCCGTCGGCCGCGAGATAGCCCAGCGTTCCGCCGCCGGGAACATAGACCTCATCGAAGAGGAGAACTCCGTCGGCGTCCACCGTATCCGCCACGGTGGCAAGAAGTGCCGTCTCGTAGGTGTTGGGCGGGAAGAGTACCTGCAGGGCCTGATAGCCCACATAGATGCCCGCCAGCACCACGACGGCGATGACGAAGCCTGCCAGCTTGCCCAAAGCGCTGGACGCGCCGGGATCAGAGCGTGGTCTATCCATCATAAAAGGTCACCCTTTCGCTAAAAATTCTTGGGTCAGCTGCACGGCCCGGGCTGTAACATCCGGCGCAGAGGCGTCCAGCCAGACCACGCCGTCCATATGGCGGAACCAGGTCAGCTGGCGCTTGGCGTAGTTGCGGGAGGCCTGCTTGAGCTTTTCGGTGCAGGCATCCAGCGGGGCCGTCCCCTCAAAATAAGGGAAGAACTCCTTATAGCCGATGGCCTGCGCTGCCGTGCGGTAGGTCTGGCGGTGGTCATAGACCAGCTTTGCCTCATCGAGGAGGCCGGCGTCCAGCATCTTGTCCACCCGCAGGTCGATGCGGCGGTAGAGCTGGGTGCGATCGGGAAAGTCCAGACCCAGCACCAGCGAACGATAGGGCCGCTCCGGCGGGAGTGACTGGGCTTTCTGCTCGCTCAGACGCTTGCCGGTGGCGCGGAAATGTTCCAGCGCCCGCAGGACCCGCACCTGATTGTTCGGATGGATGGCGGCGGCGGCTTCCGGGTCGGCAGCCTGCAGCTCTTTGTACATGGCCTCTGGGCCTTTTTCAGCCAGCTCAGCGGCCAGCTGTTCCCGCAGGCCGTCCGGCGTCTTCTCGGCGGCAAAGCGGACACCGTACAAAAAGCTCTGGACATAGAGGCCCGTGCCGCCCACGAGGATGGGCAGACGGCCCCGGGCGGAAATGTCCGCCTCGAGCGTTCCGGCCAACGTCACGAAATCCGCCACGCTGAAGAGCTCATCCGGCTCCAGAATATCCACCGCATGGTGCGGGACGCCGTGGGTCTCGTCGGGCGCGACCTTCGCCGTACCGACGTCTAATCCTTTATAGATCTGCATCGAGTCGGCGCTGATGACTTCGCCCTCGAAAGCTTCGGCCAGCGCCACGCCGAGAGCGGTCTTGCCGGTGGCAGTGGGGCCGACGACGGCCAGCACCGGATGCTTCTGATTTTTATCACACGATTCGGCCAAACTGCTTTTCCAGCTCCTTTCGGGTAAGTTTGAGAACGCAAGGGCGCCCATGGGGGCAGAAAGGCGGCACTTCGCCGGAAAGAATTTTTTCGGCCAGCGCCATCAGCTCCTGCGGCGAGGTGTGGTCGCCCGCCTTGATGGCGGCGCGGCAGGAGATGGAATGGAGCACCCACTCTGTCCGCTCGTTCAACGCGTCGCGGCTGCCGTGGGCCAGCTTTGCCGCCAGCTCGACCAACAGATCTTCGGCACTGCTCTGCTCCACATCAGCGGGGACCGAGCGCAGGCAGACCGAGCTGCCGCCAAAATCGCTCACCTCGAGGCCGGCGCTTTCCAGCAGATCGAGATTGGCCAGCAGAGCGGTCTTTTCCTCGGCGGAGAGCTCCACCACCAGCGGCTCCAGGAGAAGCTGACTGGGGACATCGCCGTAGTGGGCGGCCAGCTTCTCGAAGAGCTGGCGCTCATGGGCGGCGTGCTTGTCAATGATGCAGATCTCGTCGCCCCGCTCCGCGAGGATATAGGTGCGGAAGATCTCGCCCACATACCGCAGAGGCTCCGGGCCATCCTGAACGTCAAAGCCCAGCTGCTCCGGGGCTGCGCTCTGCTGAGGTTCATCCGAAGCCTCCGGCAGCGGCGGACGCTCCGGTTCTTCCGGGGCAGGCTCCCACGCGGCCATATGATCGCGGGTGACATCCGGCAGATCGATGTCTGCCTCGATGTCCAGCTGTGACTCACTGGATGCAGCCCGGAAGGGCGGCGGCTCAAGGACACTTTCCTTCTGCGGCGGCTCAGGACTGTGAAGGGCAGCGTTCATCGGAAGAGGCTCGAAGGCCGCAACCGTTGTCCATGTGTGTTCTGATGCCGGCGCAGCCTTTTCCGGGGCTTTTACGGGCAGCGGGAGGATGTCCCGCTCCGAGGCAGAAGGCTGTGTCGTGCGGGGTGTCACAGACGCTGCCGGTGCCGCCGGGCGGAAAGGGTTTTCCTCCGGGTGCGGCAGGCTTCCCGGCTCTGCCTGACCCGAAATCACCGCTGAAAGGCCTGTAAAGTTATTGTTCTTTACATCATTTTCTTCTTTATTTCCGTTATTTTCATATTTGTTGGATACATTATTCTCTTTCTCACTGTCAAAGACGAACTGTCTTTCCCCTGTACCAGGCTGGCTCAGCGCCAGCTTGACAGCATGGTAGACGAGGTCGAAGATGTCGTTTTCCCGGGCAAAGCGGACTTCTGTTTTTGCCGGATGGACGTTGACATCCACAAGGTCGGCAGGCATCTCAAGAAGCAAGATCCCTCCAGGAAACTTGCCCTGCATCGTGGTACCCTTGAACGCCATCTCCATGCCCGCCATCATGGTGCGGTTGCGGACATAGCGGCCATTGATATAGAAATACTGCATACTGCGGCTGGCGCGGCAGCTGCGGGGCTGGGTGATGAGCCCCCAGACCCGGTAAACACCCTCACGGTTATCAACCTCCACGAGGTCACGGCTGAACTCCCGGCCCAGCACGGCATAAGCCGCGCTGCGGAGCTGGCCGTCACCGGGGGTGACATACTGCAGTTTGCCTTCGCGGATGAACTTGAAGCTCACCTCGGGGTGGCTCAGGGCCACATGGCCCACGATGTCGGCCACGAAAGTACCCTCGCTGGAATCCTTTTTGAGGAATTTCATCCGGGCAGGAGTATTGAAAAAGAGGTCACAGACCCGGATGGTGGTGCCGACGCCTCGCGCACCCGGCTCGATGGGCTGCTCTTCCCCGCCCTCGATACGGTAGAGGGAAGCGCACTCGTCGGCCTCGGTGCGGGTGAGCACTTCGACGCGGGCCACGCTGGCGATAGAGGCCAACGCTTCGCCGCGGAAGCCCAGCGTGTGGATGCTGGTGAGGTCGTCTTCCGTCCGAATCTTGCTGGTGGCATGGCGGATGAAAGCCGTGGGGATGTATTTTGCCTCGATGCCGGTGCCATTGTCGCTGATTTCAATCAGACGGACGCCGCCCGACTCGATCGAGACGGTGATTTGAGACGCACCGGCGTCGATGGAGTTTTCCAGAAGCTCCTTGACGACCGATGCAGGCCGCTCAACCACCTCACCGGCGGCAATAAGTTCTGCCGTGTGCTTGTCGAGAACGTGTATCTCTGCCATTCGTTTCCCTCCGTTTCAAATAAAATCAGCCATTCAGGCTGCCGCTCAGGGTCTTTTTCAGCTCATACAGGAAGTTCAGTGCCTCGATGGGGGTCAGGGTCTCAACGTCCAGTGCCTCGAGCTTTTCCATCATCTCGCTGGGGACGGCAGGCGAAGAATACTCCTGCAGGGCGTCGAAATCCATCTGCTCCACCTTGTTCTTCGGGGCAGACGCTTCCAGAGTGCGCAGCACCTCGTGGGCGCGGCGCGTCACGGTGCCGGGCAGACCGGCCAGCTTCGCCACCTCGATGCCGTAGCTGTCGTCGGCGGGGCCGCGAATGATGCGGCGGAGGAAAGTGATGTCCTCTCCCCTCTTTTTGACCGCGATGTTGTAGTTTTTGACGCCCTCGATGGCCCCTTCCAGGTCAGTCAGCTCGTGGTAATGGGTAGCGAAGAGGGTCTTGCAGCCGAGGCCCTTGGCCGGGTCAGAGATGTGCTCCACGACGGCCCGGGCGATGCTCATGCCGTCGAAAGTAGAGGTGCCGCGGCCAATTTCGTCCAGCACAACGAGGCTCTTGGGGGTAGCGTTCTTGAGAATTTCGGCCACTTCGGTCATCTCGACCATGAAGGTGGACTGGCCGGCGGCAAGGTCGTCCGATGCGCCAATGCGGGTAAAGATGGCATCCACGACGCCCACATGACAGCTGGACGCTGGGACGAAGGAGCCGATCTGTGCCATCAGGGCGATAAGGGCGTTCTGGCGCATATACGTCGATTTGCCTGCCATATTCGGGCCAGTGATGATGAGACAGCGGTCAGTGGTGCAGTTGAGCCTGGTATCGTTGGGGACGAAGAGGCTGCCTTTCAGCATCTGCTCGACCACCGGGTGGCGGCCCTCGGTGATGGTCAGCTCGTCGCTGTCATCCACCACAGGGCGGCAGTAGTTGTTTTCAGCGGCCACCTGCGCCAGCGCCGCCAGCACGTCCAGCTCGGCCACAGCATTTGCCGTTCGCTGGATGCGGTCGAGCTGACCGCCGATCGTTTCCAGCAGTTCCGAGAAGAGCCGGTGCTCCAGCGCAATGAGACGCTCATGCGCACCTAAAATCTTGCTTTCCAGCTCTTTCAGCTCCTGGGTGATATAGCGCTCACCGGAGGTGAGGGTCTGCTTGCGGATGTAGGTCTCGGGGACCATGGATTTATAGGAGTTGCTGACTTCGATGTAGTAGCCGAAGACGTGATTGTAGCCAATTTTCAGCTTGGGGATGCCGGTCTCCTGCCGCAGGCGCGTTTCCAGCTGGGCGAGGACGCCCTTGGTGTTGTCGCGGATGGAGCGCAGCTCATCTACCTCGGGGTGGTAGCCTTTGGCGATGACGCCGCCGTCCTTGAGGGTGGAGGGCGCTTCCGGGTCGATGGCGGCAAGGATGGCCGTCTTCACGTCATCCAGCAGGTCGATTTGTCCCGCAAGCGCAGTCAACTCCGGGCAGCTGCAGCTCTCGGCCTGCGCCCGCAGTTCCGGCAGGCGCTCACAGGTCTGGGCCATCGTGTAGATCTCCTTGGGGGTGGCGGAGCCGTAGACCGCGCGGGTCATCAGGCGCTCGAGGTCGGCGATGTAGTGGAGCTGTTCGATCAAATCGCCCCGCTGCATGGTCTGGTTCACGAGGCTTTCCACCGCGTTGAGGCG
>ENA-ORLB01000458-ORLB01000458.1-human-gut-metagenome-genome-assembly--contig:-NODE-458-length-17117-cov-5.94819_pt1 | contig 17117 bp, 16 predicted proteins | sample MGYA00243064_ERZ508817 | MGnify/ENA primary metagenome ERZ508817 (study PRJEB26277, sample SAMN04329836) | human gut metagenome | biome: human-associated habitat | host: Homo sapiens | place: USA... | reverse complement strand
CCCCCACAGCCGCCACACCGGCATCAGCCGGGAGGATGTGCTGAACTGCAAGGCTCTGCGCATCCTCGCCGAGAGCGACGAGGCCGGCCCATTCCTGATGAGCACCGAGAATGGACGGCAGATCTTCGTCACCGGCCACCCGGAGTACGACAAGTACACACTGGACGCCGAGTACAAGCGGGATGTCGGCAAGGGCCTGCCCATCGCGGTGCCAAAGAACTATTACCCCAACGACGACCCCGAGCAGCCGCCTCTCTTCCGCTGGCGTGCTCACGCACACCTGCTGTATGAGAACTGGCTGAACTACTACGTCTACCAGAATACGCCCTACGACCTGGGTGCTATCAGCAAGGTGGAGCACGAGGAAGAATAAAATCAGCCCTCTCCGTCTGGTGAGGAGGGGGCATTTTTGCAAGGAGAATACTTATGGGAATCGAAGCAAAATGGAAGAGCCGGGGCATCCGGGTGGGCAAACTGCCCTGTGGGCCGCTGGACAAGATAAGCGATGTGCCGGGCGTGACGGTGGGCCACTGCACACTGGCGGACGGCGAGGTCCAGACCGGCGTGACCGCGCTGCTGCCCCATCAGGGCGATATTTTCCACGATAAAGTGATGGCGGCCAGCCATGTCATCAACGGCTTCGGCAAGACCACCGGCCTTGTCCAGATCGACGAGCTGGGGACGCTGGAAACGCCCATCCTCTTCACCAATACCCTCAGCGTAGGTACTGTGGAGACAGCGCTGGTGAAGTATATGCTGGATAAGAACCCCGACATCTGCGAGACTACCGGCAGCGTCAACCCGGTGGTCTGCGAGTGCAACGACAGCGGCCTCAACGACATCCGGGGCCTCCACGTCACAGAAGAAAACGTGAGGGCCGCGCTGGCCGACTGCCGCGCTGATTTCGCCGAGGGCGCTGTGGGCGCGGGCCGGGGAATGCGCTGCCACGGCCTGAAGGGCGGCATCGGCTCGGCCTCCCGTGTGGTGGAGCTGGACGGAAAACAGTACACCATCGGTGCGCTGGTGCTCTCCAACCACGCCGTCTTCGATGACCTCGTAGTGGCAGGCACCCCCATCCAGAGCCTGCTGGACGCCCACATCCCGCCCCACGAGGACAAGGGTTCCATCATCACGGTGCTGGCGACGGACATCCCCTTGAGTGAGCGCCAGCTGCGGCGGCTCTGCCACCGGGCGTTGGTGGGCCTGTCCCGCACCGGCTCTTTCTGCGGAAACGGCTCCGGCGAGATCGTCATTGCCTTCACCACCGCCAACCGGGTGCCGCACTACTCCGAAAAGGCCATCCTGCCGATGGGTATGCTCCACGACGACGCCATCAATCCGCTGTTCCGGGCGGTGGCCGAGTGCGTGGAGGAAAGTGTGCTGAGCAGTCTGCTCCATGCCGAGACGGTCACAGGCTATCATGGCCGGACGGTCAGATGTCTGAGTGATCTGCTCGACGAGAAATAAAAAAATGGGAAGCACTTTTGTGCTTCCCATTTTTCATAGTATTATCTGCGGGGCTTCCGCGTCGGCTTTTTCTTCCGCACGCTGTAGCCGAAGGTCCCCAGCTTTTTGCCCAGAGCCAGATATTCGCCGTGGCTGTAGACGATGAGTTTGGCCTTGTCGAGGCAGAGCTTACCGTTCTCGTCCAGCAGGCTCTCGTCCACGTCGCAGGCCACCACTTCGGCGAGGAAGAGGTCGTGGCTGCCCAGCGGGATGACCTGCGTGACCTTGCACTCGAGGTTGACGGGGCTTTCTTCGAGGATGGGGCAGTCCGTCAGCACCGAGCCGGGGGCAGAATGGAGTTTGCAGGCTGCGAATTTGTCAAAATCCCGGCCGCTCCTGACGCCGCACCAGTCCACCGACTTCACCAGTGCCTCGGTGGGCAGGTTGATGGCAAACTGCCCGCTCTCTTTGATGAGGTGGTGGCTGTATCGCTCGGGGCGGACGCTGATGGATACCATGCTGGGCTGGGTGCAGATGGTGCCGGTCCAGCCGATGGTGATGAGGTTGGGCTTATCCAGCCCGCCGCAGGAGACCAGCACCGGCGGTTCCGGGTTCAGGAGGGTGCTACCTTTCCAGCTCTGTTTGCTCATCCGTGATACTTCCTTTCGTAGGGAGTCCATGTGCGCTCGCTGATGATGTAGCGGGGGCGGGCCTTGGTCTCCATATAGATTTTGCCGACGTATTCGCCGATGACGCCCAGACACACCAGCTGGACGCCGCCCATGAAGCAGACGATGCAGATGGTGGAGGCCCAGCCCGCCACGGCGCTGCCCAGAACAGCCTGCACGATGGCCCAGATGACGCCGATGAAGCTGATGAGGCTGACCACGATGCCTGCGCCGGTGATGAGGCGGATGGGCTTGTTCGACAGGCTGGTGATGCCGTCGAAGGCGAGGGCCAGCATCTTGCTGAGGGGATAGTGGCTCTCGCCGGCCAGACGCTCGTGGCGCTCGTAGTAGACGGTATCGCTGGGGTAGCCCACCAGCGGCACCATGCCCCGCAGGAAGATGTTCACCTCGCGGTAGTCGGCGAAGCTTTCCAGCACCCGGGTGCTGATGAGCCGGTAGTCGGCGTGGTTGAATACGATGTCTGCGCCCAGCGCGTTCATCACATGGTAGAAGCCCTCGGCGGTGAACCGCTTGAAGAAGGTGTCGGTGTCCCGGCGGCTGCGCACGCCGTAGACTACCTCGGCGCCGTCCAGATACTTTTTGACCATCTCGTCCATGGCGTTGATGTCGTCCTGACCGTCGCAGTCGATGGAGATGGTGATGTCGCAACTGCCGCTGTGGAGCGCCTCCATCAGCCCGGCCAGCACGGCGTTCTGGTGGCCGCGGTTCCGGCTCTGGGAGATGCCGATGAAGTGCTCATCCTCAGAGGCGAACTTCTGGATGAAGGACCAGGTGGCGTCGCGGGAGCCGTCGTTGACGAAGAGCACCCGGCTCTTCTCGCTGACAAGGCCCGCTGCGGCGAGGTCGTTTATCTTTTTCAGGAACATGGGGGCCGTGATGGGCAGTACCTGTTCTTCATTGTAGCAGGGAATGACGATCCATAAAATCGGTTTGGACATGATGAAGTTCTCCTTCTATATAAGGCTCTCCCAAAGGGAGAGGCTGTTACAGCACCATGTGCCGCAGCGCGTCCGGTTCCAGCAGCTTGAAGCTGCTCTTATAGGTCTCGAGCAGGCCGTCCCGCTGCATCAGGCTCAGCTCCCGGGAGAGGGCGCTGCGGTCGCAGTTGAGGTAGTCGGCCAGCTGGATGCGGGAGTAGGGAATGGTGAAGGTGAGGCTGTGGTGAACCTCGGCCTCGCTGAGCAGGTAGGCGCACACCTTGGCCCGCAGGCTCTTGAGCAGCAGCAGGTCTACCCGGCGGGAAAGCAGGAAGTATTTGTCGCTGATGGTGCGCACAAGGTTCTGCAGCACCCGCTGGCGGGCCGGGTCGGCCCCGGGCAGCAGAAGCTTTTCGTAAGGCACCAGCAGCACCTCGCAGGGGGCCGAGGCCATCACCGTTACCGGGCTGGAAAGGCTCGAGCCGCCCAGCACGTCGCCGAACACACCGCCCGGCCCCATCTGGCTGATGGGCAGACGCGCCCCGCTGGCGGCGGGATGGTAGGCCTCGATGGCGCCGGAGAGCACCACGCCCACCCGGCGGTTCGACTGTCCGGCCAGTACGAGGGTCTCGCCCCGGCTGTAGGTGCGCAATACGGCCCCCACTTCGCCCAGCAGGACCCGGAGCGCTTCGGCTTCCAGCCCGGCGAACAGAGAGGTGGATTGTAACAGCGGAAGATAATTTTCCATACCCATTCCGTGAGGTTTTCCCCGGGCCCTCACCGCCCTTCTGCGATTCCGTTGCATGTGCAACGGTATTTTTTCTCTTATTATAGTAAACTTGAGGGCGTAAAGCAAATGGTTTTGCAAATTTTTTGCGGGAAAATTTCTCCCAATGAAAGTGAGGAACGAAATCCTATGAAAAAACTGACATCTCTGCTGCTGTCGCTGGTGCTGATGATCAGCGTGCTGGCCTGCGGAGCATCGGCCAAGACGAGCAAAAAAGTGCGCATCGCCGGCCTGAAAGGCCCCACCACCATGGGCCTCGTCAACCTGCTGAGCATGGAGAAGGACGGCACTGCTTCCCTCGACTATGGCCTGCAGCTCTACGGCGCTGCCGATGAGATCGTGCCGAAGCTCATCAAGGGCGAACTCGACATGGCCGCTATCCCGGCCAACCTCGCCGCGACCCTCTACCAGAAGACGAACGGCGGCATCCAGGTCATGGCCGTCAACACGCTGGGCGTCCTCTACGTCGTGGAGAAGGGCAACACCGTCCACAGCTTTGCCGACCTCAAGGGCCGCACCATCCTTTCCACCGGCAAAGGCACGACACCCGAGTACGTCCTGCGCTATCTGCTCAAGAAGAACGGCCTCGACCCCGACAAGGACGTGAAGATCGAATACTACAGCGAGGCTTCCGAGGTCACGGCCCAGATGGCCGCTGCCAGGAAGGATGCCATCGCCGTCCTGCCTCAGCCCTACGTCACCGCTGCCCAGATGAAGGACAGCGACCTCCGCGTCGTCCTCGACCTGACCAGGGAATGGAACAGGGTCTGTCACACCCAGCTCATCGCCGGCGTCACCGTGGTGCGCACCGAGTACGCAAAGCAGAACCCCGACGTCATCGCAGCTTTCCTGACCGACTACCAGAAGAGCGTCAAGGCGGCGAACGAGGACATCGACGGCACCGCCGCCCTCTGTGAGAAAGTCGGCGTGGTGGCCAAGGCTGCTATCGCCAAGAAGGCCCTGCCCAAGTGCAACATCGTTTACCGCAACGGTCAGGAGATGAAGAAAGACATCTCTGCTTACCTGCAGGTGCTCTACGATGCCTCTCCCGCCGCCGTGGGCGGCAAGCTGCCGGACGATAACTTCTACTACACCGAGCCGTCCGTCCTGCGCAAGGTCATGGCGGCGATCCGCAACTCTGCAAAGTAAGCTTTGAAACAAAGAAGGGGCTGCTGCACATCGTTTTAGCCGAAAGTGCAGCAGCCCCTTTCTTAGATCAGAAGGCCCACGCCGATGCCGATGAGAGCTGGCAGCAGCCAGCCAAAGCCGAGGCTGCTCAGGGGCAGAGCGTTCATCAAGGCGGAGAGGGGGCCGAAGGGCAGGGCAGCAGGGATGCTCTGGATGGCCGTGAAGAGGATGCTCAGCCGCCAGACCGATGTCCGCTGGAACCGCCCGGGCAGGAACTCCACCACGATGAGGACGATGGCGATGGGGTAGATGGCGTTCAGCACCGGGACGGAAAGGCTCAGGATGTCCGCAAGGCCGATGTTCGCCAGCAGCATGCTCATCAGCGCGAAGAAGGCTGCAATGGTGGGGTAGGGCAGCCGGGGCAGAAGCTCGTGGAAGTATTCGCCTACGCTGGCGATGAGGCCGACACAGGTGTTGAAGCAGGCGATGACGAAGATAACGGCCAGAAGCACCTGTCCTACCCGGCCAAACAGGCCGTCGGCCAGTGCCGTCAGGACGGAGGCGCCGGTGTCGCTGCCGGGGAACGCGGCCCCCGAGATGCCGCCGATGTGGGTCAGCATGGCGTAGACCACCAGCAGCATCCCGCCTGCGATGAGCCCGGCCCGGATGGTGCCGCGCCGGACGGCAGCTTCTTCCGTGATGCCCACCGCCTGAATGTTCAGCGCGATGACCGCGCCGAAATTGAGCGCTGCCAGCGCGTCCATGGTCTGATAGCCGTCCAGCACGCCCTGTGCGGCGGGGAGGGCGGCGTAAGCCTCGGCAGGCGTGCCGTAGCCGGGCGCGGCCGGGCGGAGGATGCAGCCCGCGAACAGCACCACGATGAGCACCAGCAGGGCAGGGCAGAGGATGCGGCCCAGCCGCTGGGTCAGCTTTTCGGGCTTGAGGGCCACGAAGTACGCCGCAGCAAAGAACACGAGGGAGTAGATGAACTGTCCCGGTGCGCTCCGCCCCACCAGCGGCGTCAGCATCTCAAACGAGGTGCTGGCCGTGCGGGGGATAGCGAGGCAGGGACCGATGGACAGATAGACCAGTACAGCGAACACCTGTGCGAAGCGGGGATGGACCCGCCCGGCCAGCGCAGGCAGACCGCCCGCCCGGGCCACCGCTGCCACGCCCGCGATGGGCAGGCCGATGGCGCTGACGGCAAAGCCCACAAAAGCGGACCAGAGCGCCGTCCCGGCCTGTGCGCCGAGGAAGGGCGGGAAGATGAGGTTGCCTGCTCCGAAGAACATCGAGAACAGGGTGAACCCCACCAGAAGGAGCTTTTTGCCCCGGAGGGCCTGAGCGGAATCGTGCATGGTCATCTCTCCCAGCTGTGCGCGGAGGCACGTAGAATAAGGATTACTTTATTCCAGTGTAGTGTTTTATGACCTTCATGTCAAGAGAAGAAAAGATGAAGGATTGTATTCTCATACATGATGTGATATTCTGAAAGCGAGAAAACGAACAGTAGCAAAGAAATACATGGATAAAACAAAAAAACGCCGCATTCAAATCTTAGCGGCGTCGGTGTTCTGGCTGGGCGTCTGGCAGGCGGCGGCTGTGGCCATCGGGCAGGAAGTCTTTCTTGTCTCGCCGGTGCAGGCCATCGGTACGCTGGTGGAGCTGCTGCCGCAGGCCGAGTTCTGGCAGCGCATCGGTTTCAGCGCCGGGCGCATCCTGTTGGGCTTCGGGCTGGGCGTTCTGTCCAGCGCGGTGCTGGCGGTAGCCGCCGAAAAGTGGGAGTGGGTGGACGCCCTTCTCGCCCCCGTGATGCAGCTGGTCAAGGCTACTCCGGTGGCGAGCTTCATCATTCTGGCGCTGGTGTGGGTCAGCGGCTCGTCGCTGTCCGTCCTTATCAGCTTTTTGATGGTGCTGCCCGTCCTCTACAGCGCAGTGCGCACCGGCATCGGGAGTGCTGACCGCCAGCTTCTCGAAATGGCGCAGGTGTTCCGTCTGCCTCTGGGGCGGCGTCTGCGGGCGGTCTGGCTCCCGGCGGTGCTGCCCGCGTTCCGGCAGGGATGCAGCGTGGCGCTGGGCATCTGCTGGAAGAGCGGCGTAGCAGCAGAGGTCATCGGCCTGCCGGACGGCAGCATCGGCGACGCGCTTTACCGGGCCAAAATTACCCTTTCCACCGGGGAGCTGTTTGCCTGGACCTTCGTCATCATCCTGCTGAGCGCCGTATTCGAAAAGCTGTTCCTCGCTCTGCTGGATAAAGCGGTAGCGGCAGTTCTGGGCGAAGAGGGGGCTGAAAAATGAGTGAAACCAACAACAAACTGGAAATAAAGAATCTGTCTAAACAATTCGGAGAGAAGATCCTCTTCGAAAACCTCTCGCTTACCGTGGACGGCCCGGCGGTGCTCTGGGCGCCAAGCGGCTGGGGCAAGACGACCCTGCTCCGCATCCTGATGGGGCTGGAAGCGCCCACCTCCGGCAGCGTGGAGGGCGTGGGGCGGGTCGGCGCGGTCTTTCAGGAAGACAGGCTCTGCCCCCAGCTGACCGCCGAAGAGAATGTGGCGCTGGTGCTGACCGCAGAACAGTACAAGGTCAAAACACAATACAAAGAGCAGATACGAGATGGCCTTATACAATTAGGACTGGATGACGAGGCCCTTGCCCTGCCTGCCCGGAAGCTCTCCGGCGGACAGAAGCGCCGCACCGCCTTGCTGCGCGCTCTCTGGGCCGAGAGCGACACCCTTCTGTTAGATGAGCCCTTCACCGGCATGGACCCCGCCGCCATGAAAAAAGCCGCAGCCATGCTCAAGGCACGCTGCGGCACAAAGCCCACCCTGCTGGCGACCCATGATAAAGAAGCCATCCGGGAGCTGGGGTGGAAAGTAATCGAACTGGGCTGAAACGAAAGGAGTCTGACCATGGAGAAAAAGACGAGCTGCCTGCTCTGCGTTCTTACCGCGCTGCTTCTCGCTGTGCTCTATCTCTGGGCCGCCCTCCGCCCGGGCGTCTGGCTGCGGGATGCCTTTTTGTATCGTCAGGCCGACGGCAGCTTTTCGGGCAAGGATGCGTATGCCGCCTACACCATGCAGATCGCCCAGACGGAAAACGGTGCGGAAGTGGATTTCACGATGGACGGAGAGACGCGGCACTATTGGCTCGAATCGAAAGCCGAGGGCATGAGCGACCCGGGCGTAAAAATTGAGCAGGACGGAGTGGTCATTTTTACCGGGACCGCGCTGGGCGACCCCGGCGACGCCATCCTGTGGCGGGAAGACGATGGGGGCCTTGCCGACGAGGTGAACGTCATCGTCAACGGCGAATACCAGAAATCCGACCTCTGGCCCAGTTGTAACTGGCTCTATAATGTGGCCGTCGGCGGGCGGCGGGAGACCCGGGGCAGCGTGGCGTTCCTACTGCCGATAGGGGCGCTGGTGGTGCTCCTTGTGCTGGATGTCCGGTTCCCGCTGCTGTTCTGGAACCTCCGCCACGGGCTGGAAGTGTACGGCGGTGAGCCCACCGACTGGTATTACGCGATGCAGAGGGTGAGCCGCATTACCAGCATCATCGGTGTTTTTGTGCTGGCGGCGATGAGCTTTGCTGTTCACTGAGGCTCACAGCAGCTCGGCAAGGATGCTGTTCTGTACGATGAGCCCGGCGGGCGTGAGGGCGAGGGTGTGGCCGTCAAAGTTGGCATAGCCGCTTTTCACGCAGTTTTGCACAAAGGCCAGCTGTGCGGTGGAAAACTCCCTGCCATAGCGTTTTTTGTATTCGTCGAGGCTCAGACCTTTGCGCAGACGCAGCTGCAAGATGAGATAATCCTCCGCACCGCAGCCGCCGTCCATGACGGGCGCGGCCTCGTCCCGCAGAAAGGCTTCGGTGTCGGCGGGGTAGTAGAACCGCTTGCCGCCCATGCAGGAGTGGGCCGCAGGGCCGATGCCCAGATAGTCGCCGCAGTCCCAGTAGATGAGGTTATGCTTTCCCTCATAGCCCGGGCGGGCGAAGTTGGAGATCTCATATTGCCGGTAGCCATGATGTTCCAGCTGCTCGACGGCGTAGAGGTAAAAATCTGCCGCCTCGTCGGAGGTGGGAAGACCCTCGGGGGGCGTCCGGCCAAAGGCGGAGTCGGGCTCGATCTTCAAGAGGTAGGCGGAAATGTGGGCCGCACCGCCATCCTCGATAAGCTCCAGCGTCTCGTCGAACTCGGCCTGCGTATAATGGGGCAGGGCCAGCATGATGTCGCCGCTGATGTTCTCGAACCCGGCACGGCGTGCGGCGGCGAAAGCGGCCCGCGCCTGCTTTGCCGTGTGGGGGCGGCCCAGCGTCTTGAGCTGGCTGTCCCGGGCCGACTGGACGCCGAAGGAGATGCGGTTGACGCCCGCCTCCCGGAATGCCCGGAGAGAGTCTTCGGTCACGGTCTCAGGGTTGGCTTCCAGCGTGATCTCGGCCCCGGGCAGGGGCTGCGCGGCGGCGATGAGCCGGGCGGCGTCTGCCGGGTCCAGCAGACTGGGCGTTCCACCGCCGAAATAAAGGGTGTCCGGCCGCAGGGGCGCGTCCGGCGCAAACCGGGAGAGTTCCCGTAAAAGGGCGTCCACATAGGCCCGGGGGACGCCGCGCTGGCCGGGGGCGGAGTAGAAATCACAGTACCGGCATTTGGAAAAACAGTAAGGAATATGCAGATAAAGTCCGAGGGACATCAAATATCACAGCCTTTTTCATGAATCGTTCATTTCTATGCAGTATACTATATTTCGTAGACCGGGGCAAGGCCGAGGCCGATGCCCTGATTTTGAATGGAGGATTCCTTATGGATTACAACAACTATGACCGCGGCTATGCGGAGCCTTCGATGAGCGCATCGGACTATATGACCCGCACTTACCGCTGGATGGCCGGCGGCCTGCTCGTCACCTTCGCAATGGCCTATATCACAGCGACTACGCCCCTTATCTATCTGGTCGATTCGCTTTACTTCCTGCTTACCATCGGTGAGCTGGCACTGGTGTTCATGCTCAGCGCCCGGGTGCAGAAGATGTCCATCGACGGTGCAAGAGCCGCGTTCTTCGGATACGCCATCCTGAACGGCATGGTCCTGAGCTACTACTTCCTGATGTTCTCGGTAGGTACGCTGGTCATGGCCTTCCTCGCCACGGCGGTCTACTTCGGCCTCATGGCTGTGTACGGCACCACCACCCATAAAGACCTCACCGGCTGGGGTCCCCGCCTCATGATGGCTCTGGTGGCCATGATCGTCACCAGCCTCGTGGGTGCGCTCTTCGGCTTTGGCTTCGGCACCTCGGTGCTCTACTGCGGCATCGGCCTGGTGGTGTTCATGCTGCTCACCGCCTATGATACCCAGAAGCTCCGCCAGATCTACGCCTACTATGCAGGCGACGCTGAGCTGGCCGAGAAGGCTTCCATCTATGGCGCACTGACCCTGTATCTGGACTTCATCAACATCTTCCTGTACGTCGTCCGTCTGCTGGGCATGAACAGCCGCAGCCGCAACAATTAAATCAAATTTTTCGTAGCCGCCGTGCAGAGCGTTTGCACGGCGGCTCTTTTTTGTCAGAATGCCTGCTTTGAATCATGATAACTGTGCGATTTGCCAAAAATCGAGGGAAAGGTTGACAGAATGCCGGGGGGGGTAAAATTTGTGTGGTGATGCGGCAGACGATGTTTGCGGCAGCAGCACACAGAGCTTATTTTTATTGAGGAGGGGTTTCGAATGAAACTGTTCAAAAAGGTTCTCGCCGCAGCCCTCGCGGGCGTGCTGGCACTGTCCGTCCTGACGGGCTGTAACAACAGCAATAGTGTGGCTACCGTGAAAATGCTCGATGCGCTGAATGACTGGGCGAAGGTCTATGGTGTGGATACTACCTTCGAAAAGGGCAATAAAGAATTGCAGGAACAGGTAAACGCACTGGTGAAGACCGTGGATGAGGTCGGCAAGGGCATCGATTTTGGAGATGCCAAGGACTTCGATGATGTGTACAACGCCATTATGAAAGATAAAGCTGCAAGGCTGAAGCTGGGGGCTTGGGCAGCGAAGTTTACTCAAGCAAATGTTGGTGATGGTTCGCCGCTGTATGAGTGTGGCTTTGCCGATATTAGCGCAACGCTGTCTGCAAGTAGCAATAAGAACATTTACTATGCAGGTCAGCTGATGACTTCCATAGGCCCCATCAATGCTCCTGACACGAAGTGGGATAATGGTGAGCCTAATTGGACTGTGGGTGACAAATCTTATGTTGCCGTTGCGACCGGCGAGGTTGGCGGTAAGAAGTACATGATCGCGCTCTTCCAGACCACTGCTGTAACGAATCCGAAGTATCAGCCGGGTGACAATGGCATGGGCGAAGGTGCTAGTAAGGATTGAGCCTCAGCCGCAGCAATGCCCGCCCACTGAATCATGAACCCGTTAGGCCCCGGTCATCCGGGGCCTTTTTGTGTCCTTTCTAATAAAGGATGAATAAACCCCGCTCTGCCGCTCCAAACTACCACCAAAGAAACGATTCCGTACACAAAATGGATTGGAGTAACGAACGATGGAGCAATTCAGAAAGTTTTTGCGGGACAAAGCCTTTGCGCTGGTGCTTACCGCCTGCCTGCTGGCGGCGGCAGCGGCCGGGGTGTGGGCTGTGCGCACGGTGCGCAATGAGCTGAAGCAAGATCTGGACGCGGTGCGAAGCCCGTCCAGCACCGCCCCCGGCATCGACGAGGGCATCAACACATCGCCCGGCGTTGCCGGAGAGGAGGAAGCCGAATGGCAGCAGCAGAACGCACCCGCAGCAAACAGCGTGGCCAATGTGCCAAAAGCGGACAGCTCGTCCGGTGGGGCTGCGTCCTCTTCTGGTGCGCAGTCTGGGTCTGGTTCGGTGCGCGAACCCTCCGCGCTGCAAACCGAGTCCTTGCCTGCCAGCAGTTCGGCTACGCCTGCCTCCACGCAGCCTGTCTCGGGGCGCGTCTTAAACAGCTACAGCGGCGATGAGCTGGTCTACAGCAAGACGCTGGGCGACTGGCGCACCCACAACGGTGTGGACTACGCCGCCAGCAGGGGCGCGGAAGTGACCGCCCCGGCGGCAGGCAAGGTGGTGGAGACCGGCACGGACGACAAGTGGGGGCCTGTGGTCGCCATTGAAGACGCTTCCGGCAGAATCTGGCGGGTCTGCGGTACGACGGACGCCAAGGTGAAGAAGGGCGACACCGTCTCGGCCGGGCAGATCATCGGCAAGGTGGGCAGCGTGAGCTGCGAGTGTGCCGAGGAGAGCCACATCCACTTGGAAGTCATGGAGGGCGAAAAGTATCTCGACCCCATCAAGGCCATGAAATAAGCAAAATTTTCCGGGCAGGTGCAGCAGAACGCTGTACCTGTTTTTTTCACATTGCTTTTGGCGGTCGATTCTGGTATGATAAACTAGAATAAGTGTGAAGACAGAAGAAAAAGCGGAGGAAACGAAACATGAAGGTCTTAGTGGTAGGCGGCGGTGCTGCCGGCCTGATGGCGGCGGGCGCGGCCCTGCGGCAGGGGCATGAGGTGACGGTGCTGGAACATATGGAAAAGCCGGCTCAGAAAATTCTCGTCACCGGCAAGGGCCGCTGCAATGTGACCAACGACTGCACCGCAGAGGAATTTCTGCACCATGTGCGGACGAACCCCCGCTTTCTGTTCTCGAGGCTGGGGGCTTCCCCGCCGGCCAAGACGATGGAACTGTTTGGGGCTCTCGGTGTGGAGCTGAAAGTGGAGCGCGGACGCCGGGTGTTCCCGGTGTCAGATAAGGCCGAAGAGATTCGGCAGGCTCTTCTGCGGTACGCAGACGGAGCGGACATCGTCCACGACGGGGCAAAAAAGCTGCTGCTGGAGCCGCTGGCCCAGCCGGAAGAAGCGCCTGCCGCGCCGGAAAATCCGCGCCACCCGAAAAAGAAAAAGCCCGGCCCGGCCTATCGCTGCGTGGGTGTGCGGGGAACTTCGGGCCGGGAGTACAAAGCGGACGCTGTGCTGGTGGCAACGGGCGGCCTGAGCTACCCCACCACCGGCTCCACCGGCGACGGCTACAAGCTGGCCCAGCAGGCGGGCCACACCCTCGTGGAGCCTGTCCCCAGCCTTGTCAGCCTCGTGAGCCATGACGCCGACTGCAAGAAGATGATGGGCCTCGCCCTCAAGAACGTGACCCTCACCCTCCACGAGGACGGCAAACCTATCTTCGAGGAGCAGGGCGAGATGCTGTTCACCCACTTCGGCATCAGCGGGCCGCTGACCCTCAGCGCGTCGAGCCATCTGGGCGACATGAAAAAGCACAAGTACGAAGCTTTTATTGATTTGAAGCCTGCCCTCAGTGAGGAACAGCTTTATGACCGCATCACCCGGGACTTTGCCCTTCTGGCGAACCACGCGGCGCAGGGCGCACTGGTGAAGCTGCTGCCGTCCAGTATGCAGCCGGTCATGGTGGCCCGCTGGGGCATTGACCCGGCCACCAGGGCAAACCAGATCACCCGGGAGCAGAAGCGGGAACTGGTACAGCTGATGAAGCACTGGCGGGTGACTATCGACGCCCGGGGCGATTTGGCACACGCAGTCATCACGTCAGGCGGCGTGTCGGTGCGGGAGGTTGACCCCAAGACCATGCAGAGCAAAAAGGCCCTCGGCCTCTACTTTGCAGGCGAGGTGCTGGATGTGGACGCCTATACCGGCGGCTATAACCTGCAGATCGCATTCTGCACGGCACAGAGTTTTGCGAATCATCTGGAATGACCTCTCAGTCTGCTTCGCAGACGGCCCCCTCGTTAGGGCAACAACAACGACTGCCGCCAGCGGTGGAACGGCGTCAGCCGTGACGGAGAGGTTTAAGCGGCTGGAAATTTTAGATTCATAGAGAAGGAGATATAAAAATGATTTCTGTTGCGATTGACGGGCCTGCGGGCGCAGGCAAATCTACGCTGGCGCGGCGTCTGGCTGCGGACTTCGGCTACATTTATGTGGACACCGGTGCGATGTTCCGTACCATCGGCCTTTATGCCCTCCGCGCGGGCAAAGAACCGAAGGACAACGAGGCAGTCGATGCGCTGCTGCCCAATATCACCCTCGAGTTTGCTTTTATCGAGGGCGAACAGCATATCTATCTGAATGGCGAGGACGTCAGCACGGCCATCCGCACCGAAGAGGTGGGAATGGCGGCTTCTGCCGTGGGCGCAAATCCGGCGGTGCGCGCCTTCCTGCTGGAGATGCAGCGGGACATGGCCAAGACGCAGAACATCCTGATGGATGGCCGCGACATCGGCACCGTGGTGCTGCCCAATGCGACTGTGAAGATCTTCCTCACCGCCAGCCCGGAGGCCCGCGCCACCCGCCGCTGGAAGGAGTACCAGCAGAAGGGCATCGATACCCCCTACGAAGATGTGCTGGCCGACGTCAAGCAGCGCGACTATCAGGACACCCACCGCGCCGCAGCCCCCCTCAAGCAGGCAGACGACGCCGTGCTGCTGGACACTTCGGAGCTGAATTTTGAGCAGAGCTTTGAGGCCATGAAGAAAATTATCACGGAGAAGGTCAGATGATACTATATTATATTCTGGTCCCGCTGGCATGGCTGGTGTTCCACATCGGCTTCCGCGTCCGGTGTGAGGGCAGGGAGAACCTGAAAAAAATCGGTACGAAGGGCTGCATCATTGCCCCCAACCATATCTCAGCCATCGACCCGGTGTTCGTCGTCATCGCCCGATTCTGGGGCCAGCGGATGACCGTGTTTGCCAAGAAAGAGCTGTTCGAGATAAACGCATTCCTGTCGTGGTTCTTCCGGTGCGCCGGTGCAGTCTGTGTCCGCGGCACGAAAGAAGAGGTCAGTGTCATCGACGACACCGTGAAAAAGTGTCAGGAGGGCGGTACACTGCTGCTCTTTCCGGAGGGTACGCGGGAGCAGGAGGGAAAGTTCCTTCCCCTCAAGAGCGGCCTCTTCGTCATCGCGGCGGCAGCAAATGTGGACGTCGTGCCTTGCCGTATCTACTACGACACCCCTGATGGTAAGATGAAGCTGTTCTGCAAGGTGCGTGTCATCTTCGGCGAGCCCATGCCCGCTGCACAGTTTGCAATGGAAGGCCGCCGCGACATAAAGAAACTGCGGGAAAATAAGCAGGCCGTTCTGGATGCGTGGAGTGAATTGTGATGAACCTCTCAGTCTCGCTATCGCTCGACAAGGCCGAGTTGCGGCTCCCAGCATCCGCTTCGCATTGCTTGCGTCTCGCTGGCCGCTGCCCCAACAGCGACTCCCTGTTTCCGCCACTGGCGGCGGTCGTCGTTGTTGCCCCTAATAGGGAAGGTGGCATCGCGCAGCGATGACGGAGAGGTTAAATTTAGGAGAGTACAATGGAAATCAGACTTGCAAAGACTGCGGGTTTCTGCTTCGGCGTGGACCGCGCGGTCAAGTTGACCTACGGTCTGCTGGATGAGGGCCGCAAGGTGGCCACCCTCGGCCCCCTCATCCACAACCCCCAGACCGTGGAAGACCTTGAGCGCCGGGGCGCACTGGTAGCAGACACCCCCGCTGATGTCCCTACGGGCTACGAGGTGGTCATCCGCAGCCACGGTGTCCCCCGCAGCATTTACGACGAGCTGGAAGCCCGGGGCTGCACTTATCACGATGCCACCTGCCCCTTCGTGAAGAAGATACAGAAGATCGCTTCCGAGGCCGAAGCCGCCGGTGCAGTGCTCGTGGTGGCCGGTGATGCGTCCCATCCGGAGGTGCAGGGCATCGTCGGACATACCCGGGGAGAGGTATTCGTTTTCAGTGATTTGGCCCAGCTGAAGGCGTGGAAAGGGCCTTCGGACCCCCAAAAGCCCATTTTTGCAGTTGCACAGACCACATTTCAGGTAACAAAATGGCAAGAAAGTTCGGAGTTTCTCAAAAAAGCCTATACAAACGCCCGAATTTTTGATACAATATGTAATGCGACGTGGGCGAGGCAACAGGAAGCGGAAGACCTCAGCCAACAATGCGACATCATTGTTGTCATTGGCGGTCATCATTCTTCCAATACCCAAAAGCTGGTACAGGTCGCCGCAAAACACACGCGTGCCGTAACGGTCGAGACAGCGAGCGAACTTCGGCCGGAATGGTTTGCAGATGTTAAAGTGGCGGGCGTGACAGCCGGGGCTTCAACGCCATCGTCTATTATTGAGGAGGTACTTAACAGTATGAGCGCAGAAATCAATGACAGCATGAGCTTTGAGGAGATGCTGAACGCATCCGAGGAAAAGCGTGTTCATGCAGGCAGTATTGTGAAAGGAATCGTGACCAGCATCTCTGCCAACGAGATCCAGGTGGATATCGGAGCGAAGCAGACCGGCTTTGTCAAGCTGAGCGAGCTGACCGATGATTCCTCCGCCAAGGTCGAAGACCTGGTGAAGGTTGGCGATGAGCTGGACCTCATCGTCGAGAAGGTTATGGATCAGGATGGCGTCATCCAGCTCTCCCGCAAGAAGCTCGCATCTCGCAAGGGCATGGAAGAGATCGCCAAGGCAGCTGAGTCCGGCGAGGTCGTCGAGGGCGACGTCACCGAGTTCAACAAGGGCGGCGTTGTCGTCAACGTCAAGGGCGTCAAGGTGTTCGTCCCCCGTTCTCAGGCCACTATGCGCCGCGACGAGGACTACACTGCTCTGGTCGGCCAGCACGTTCAGCTGGTCGTCACCGAGTGCTCCGGCCGCAAGATCGTCGGCAGCATCAACAAGGTCACCGCTGAGCAGAACAAGGCTAAGCGTGAGGAGTTCTGGGCAAGCGTCGAGGTCGGCAAGACCTACACCGGCGTCGTCAAGAGCCTGACCTCTTACGGTGCATTCGTTGACATCGGCGGTGTGGACGGTCTGTGCCACATCAGCGAGCTGAGCTGGAACCGCATCAAGCATCCCTCTGAGGTCGTCTCCGTTGGCGACACCATCGAGGTGTATGTGAAGGATATCGACACCGAGAACCACAAGGTCTCTCTGGGCTACAAGAAGGCTGAGGACAACCCCTGGGAGCAGCTGAAGAACAACTACCCCATCGGCAGCACCTTCCATGCTCCGGTCGTGTCCCTGACCAAGTTCGGTGCATTCGTCCGCATCCTGCCGGGTGTTGACGGTCTGGTCCACATCAGCGAGATCAGCAATGACCGCGTTGAGAAGGTCTC
>ENA-ORLB01000442-ORLB01000442.1-human-gut-metagenome-genome-assembly--contig:-NODE-442-length-17414-cov-4.63978_pt1 | contig 17414 bp, 9 predicted proteins | sample MGYA00243064_ERZ508817 | MGnify/ENA primary metagenome ERZ508817 (study PRJEB26277, sample SAMN04329836) | human gut metagenome | biome: human-associated habitat | host: Homo sapiens | place: USA... | reverse complement strand
GTGGCACCACTTTTTAAGAAAGAAAAACGATGTAAATCCCTGAATTTCAAAGAAGTTCGGGGATTTTCCTTTTCCAAGAATAGGCAAAATTAGTGGGATTGAAGCAAACCATACGTCCTTATTCAAGGGACTGTTTTTAAAAGCCCGAAATGTTCCACTGCGAGGTATTTACTTCATTCTTTTACAGCACGTTGCACTATTTTACATAACAGGGTTCTCGGTTCGATTTCCTAACTTTGTATCATTAAAAATCGAGCCGTATGGAAAGAAAAAGATTCAGCGTGTTGTTCTTCATCAAGCGTAGCAAACTGTTAAAAAACGGGGAAGCACCCGTGCGTGTGCGTGTCACTTATGACCGCCTATACGTGGAACTTCAACTGAAACGGAGTATCAAAGTCCCACTTTGGTCACAGGAAAAAGAGAAATCGACAGGCAAAGACCGCAATTCCGTGGAACTAAACCATTACATTGACGCCCTGCGTGTGAAATTCTATCAGATTTACCAAGACTTGGAACTGGAGGGAAAGATTATCTCCGCACGTGCCATAGTGAACCGCTATCAGGGAAAGGACGAAACTTTCAAGACATTATATAATGTATTCAAGGAGCATAATGACAACTGCCGGAAGCTAATCGGGACAGACTATGCCGACATCACCGTAAGACGTTACGACAATTGCCTTAAATACCTCATGGAACTGGTTAAACGGGATTACAAGGTAGATGATATGGGATTAAATTTGATTATAGGGAAAGGAGAAGAAGCGGTTTAATTGTGTCATACTGCTAAAGAATGACATACTAAAACTATTTTATCTCCCGTTAATTCTTTACATTTGCCACAAAATTATAGCGATTATGACAGAATGCAAGGATGAACACATATTAAATTCCATTGATTACCCGGAGGATTTGCGCAAGTTGTCCCCCGATAAATTGGGAGAGGTATGTGCAGAGTTGCGTCAATATATAATAGATGTACTATCGGAGAATCCGGGACATTTAGGGGCAAGTCTCGGTACAGTAGAGCTGACGGTTGCACTACACTATGTTTTTAATACTCCCTATGATCGTATTGTATGGGATGTGGGGCATCAGGCGTATGGTCATAAAATACTGACTGGACGTCGAGAGGCTTTTCATACGCTCCGAAAATTTAAAGGAATCAGTGGATTTCCTAATCCTCTGGAAAGCCCTTATGACGCATTTGTTGCCGGACATGCTTCAAATTCCATTTCGGCGGCTATGGGTATGTCGGTCGCTTCTGCGCTGAAAGGGGAAAAAGACAGGCATGTAATAGCTGTGATCGGTGATGGAGCTATGACGGGTGGTTTGGCATTTGAAGGTCTGAATAATGCGTCGGCTAATCCAAACAACCTGCTTATCATTCTTAATGATAATGACATGGCTATAGATCACGCAGTCGGTGGATTGAGCCAGTATCTAGTGGATATCACAACCAGCCAGGCATATAATAAAATGCGTTATGATGTGTACCGCGGATTGCGGAAGATGAAACTGATCAATAATGACCGTCGGGGAAATATCCTTCGTTTTAACAATAGTCTGAAAGCATTGCTTACTCAACAACATAATCTGTTTGAGGGATTCAGCATCCGTTACTTTGGTCCGATCGACGGGCATGATGTCGGTTATATGATCAAGGTTCTGAATGATATAAAGGATATGGAAGGTCCGAAACTATTACATAGCAAAACTAAAAAAGGCAAAGGATTCAAGCCTGCTGAAAAGTCGGCAACGGAATGGCATGCACCAGGGCTGTTCAATAAAGAAACAGGAGAACGGATCATTGTCCATAAGTTGAACGAACCCCAACTTTATCAGGATGTTTTCGGACATACCCTTGTCGAGCTGGCCGAACAGGACGAACGGATCGTGGGAGTCACTCCTGCTATGCCGACAGGTTGTTCTATGACTTATATGATGAAAGCGTTTCCGAAACGGGCGTTTGATGTCGGGATTGCCGAAGGGCATTCGGTAACTTTCTCTGCCGGACTTGCCAAAGAGGGAATGATCCCATTCTGCAATGTCTACTCTTCTTTCATGCAGCGGGCATACGATATGGTGATACACGATGTTGCACTTCAGAATCTTCATATGGTAATCTGTCTGGACCGTGCCGGTCTAGTAGGCGAAGACGGGGCGACCCATCACGGGGTGTTCGACCTCGCTTATCTGCGTCCAGTCCCGAACTTGGTTATTTCATCTCCTTTGAACGAACTGGATTTGAGGAATTTGATGTACACCGGGTATAAGGAATGTAACGGCCCTTTTGTGATCCGTTATCCACGCGGTAAGGGAGAGATGGCAGATTGGAGGAATGAGATGCGTATCCTTCCGATCGGGAAAGGCAAGAAACTTCGTGATGGGGATGATATTGCGATCTTGTCACTTGGACCTATTGGCAACGAAGTGATAAAGGCCATAAAGGAGGTTGAAAGTGATGGTATATCGATTGCCCATTATGATATGATTTTTTTAAAACCGATGGATGAAGAACTGCTGCATGAAGTCGGTAAGAGGTTCAGCCGTGTCATCACTGTTGAAAACGGCGTAATCAAAGGTGGACTGGGCAGTGCTGTTTTGGAATTTATGGCTGATAACGGATATGCTCCTCAGGTAAAACGGATTGGTGTGCCGGATGAGTTTGTCGAACATGGATCGATTCCCGAACTGTATAAGCTGTGTGGTATGGATGCCAAAAGTATTGCAGGAGAAATAAAAAAGATGGTTATCAGAGGATAATATATCCTTATAATTAATCTATTATATAAAATGAAAATTATTATAGCCGGAGCCGGTGAAGTAGGAACCCACCTGGCAAAAATGTTATCACAGGAGAAGCAGGATATTATCCTGATGGATCCGAATGAGGAACGTTTGAATTTCACGAATTCAAGCATGGAGATCCTTCCTATGGTGGGTAATCCGACATCCATTCGGGACCTGGAAGAAGCCGGTATCAGAAAGGCCGACCTGTTTGTCAGTGTCACGCCGGAAGAAACGACCAATGTGGCAGCCAGCATTCTGGCTTCTAAATTAGGAGCACATAAGACGTTGGCGCGTATCAACAATTACGAATATTTGCTCCCTAAAAACAAGGAACTGTTTGAAAAAATGGGGATCGATTCCATGATTTACCCGGAAATGCTGGCAGCCAAAGAAATTGTCACGGCTGTCAGACGCCCGTGGACTCGGCAATACTGGGAGTTGTTCGGAGGCGCTCTGATTCTGATCGGTGTAAAGGTGCGCGATAATTCCCGACTTGTGAACAAACATCTGTCCGAATTACTGAACGAACAGAAACTCTATCATATCGTTGCCATCAAACGGCAGAACGAGACCGTTATTCCCCGTGGTACGGATCGTATAGAATCGGGAGATATCGTTTTTTTTACAACGACTAAAAGCCATATCGAAGACGTCCGGTTGCATGCGGGCAAGCGAGACCCCGAAGTAAAGAAAGTCATTATTATGGGAGGAAGCCGTATTGCGATCCGTACCTGCCAGTACCTTCCGAACAATATCCGTGTAAAAGTAATCGAGACTAACAAAGAAAAGAGTCACCGTATAGCTGAGGTTGTCCCTGGAAATGTCTTGATCATCAATGGAGACGGACGCGATACCGATCTGTTGATGCAGGAAGGGATCAAAGATGCACAGGCATTTATCGCACTGACGGATAATTCGAGTACGAACATCTTGGCTTGTCTGGCTGCTAAACGCGCCGGAGTATTCAAGACTATCGCTAAGATCGAAAATATCGACTACATACCTTTAGCGGAGAGCATGGACATCGGCTCGGTTATCAATAAGAAACTGATTGCTGCCAGCCATATCTACCAATTCCTGTTGGATGCAGACGTGTCGAACGTGAAGTGTTTAACTTTTGCCAATGCAGATGTGGCGGAACTTGTTGCCCGTCCCGATTCGAAAATTACCCGTAAGCAGGTAAAAGATCTGAATCTTCCGAAAGATTTGACGTTGGGCGGATTGATTCGTGACGGTGAGCCTATGATGATCAAGGGTGATACACATATCCAAGCTTATGACCACGTTGTGGTGTTCTGTTTGGATACGGCTATGCGTAAATTGGAGGACTACTTTAATTAATTGTCAATGGACAACTCTGGGTTGTCTCTTTTCTCTGTTCAATGTGTCAATTGTTAATAGCATATTATGCTGAACATTCGTTTTATAATTAAGATGTTAGGGATGATGTTCATCCTTGAGACGTTGTTTATGCTGGCTGCAACGGCAGTCGCTTTCTTATATGAAGGAAATGACTTCTATCCGCTTCTTCAGTCGAGTGGTATCATGTTCGGAACGGGAGTCCTTTTTATGCTGATCGGACTACGAGCCAATGAACATACGGCCGGGCGCAGGGAAGGGATGCTGACTGTTACATTAACTTGGGCTCTTTTCTCCCTTTTGGGGATGTTACCATTCTATTTAGGTGGCTATATAGATAATGTGACGGATGCTTATTTCGAAACGATGTCTGGTTTTACGACGACAGGCTCTACCATATTGACCGATATCGAAGCTCTTCCGCACGGGATATTGTTTTGGCGGAGCCTTACGCAATGGCAGGGCGGTATTGGAATGATCGTGTTTACCGTAGCGCTGATGCCTATTATCGGAGGTGGGGCTACCCAGATGTTCAATGCCGAGACTCCGGGTATCACGCACGAACGTTTCCGTCCGCGTGTTACCCAGGTGGCCAAGCGCCTGTGGGGAGTTTATTTGTTCCTGACCATTATCCTTATTGGTCTTTTATGGGCGGGTCCAATGGACTTGTATGACGCTGTCAATCATGCGCTCACTTGTATTTCTACAGGTGGCTATTCCACGAAAAATGCCAGTATCGCTTACTGGGACTCTGCCTATATCGAATATACAATTACTATTTTTATGTTTATCGGTGCGACCAATATTACTTTGATATATTTCTTTTTTAACGGTAGGCCCAAGAAGTTATTTGCGGATGAAGAAACACGCTGGTTTTTCTGGTTCGTACTGATTATTACGGCAATATCGACAGTCTGGATCATGTATAAAGGAATTGTGGACGATTTTGGTACAGCTTTTAGGCAAACGGTATTCCAGGTCGTGACATTGGTGTCTACATGTGGGTTTGCAACGGTCGATTATATTCCGTGGGGACCGTTTTTCTGGCTGTTAGCGCTAGTTCTGATGGTGGTATGTGGTTGTGCTGGCTCTACTTGTGGAGGTTTGAAAATGGGCCGTTTTGTGATTTTGACCAAGAACCTCTTTAATGAGTTTAAGAAGCAGACGCATCCACATGCCATTATTCCGGTACGAATGAACGGGCATGCTGTTTCTGGTGATATCGTCCACCGGGTATTGGCGTTCGCTTTTGCCTATATTGCTTTAATATTTGTCAGCTGTATGGTGCTGATGATCGATGGGGTAGGATTTGAGGAGACGATCGGGGCTACTATCTCTTCGATCAGTAACGTTGGACCGGGACTTGGTAGTCTGGGACCGGTCGGAAACTATGCTGATGTTCCGGTGGTATCGAAATGGTTCTTGTCTTTTCTGATGATGGTCGGACGTTTGGAGATCTTTACGGTGCTGACAATCTTGTTGCCGGGGTTTTGAAAACAATAATACCAAAAAAGATAGTTCGGATATACGCTTTTGTCTAATTTTGCGTTATAATAGGTGCGAATCATAAAGACGTAAGATACATGATAGAATATATCAAGGGAGAGATAGTAGAACTGACACCGGCCAGGATGATCTTGGAATGTGCCGGAATCGGTTATGAACTGAATATCTCCTTGAATACATATACTTTTTATAATGGGAAACCGACCGGGAAGATTTACGTGTACGAAGTGATACGTGAGGATGCCCATTTGCTTTTTGGCTTTGCAGGAAAAGATGAGCGCGAACTGTTTCTGATGTTGACTTCCGTGTCGGGAGTCGGTCCCAATACTGCCCGGATGATCCTTTCTTCCCTGTCACCATCCGAATTGATCCGGGTGATTGCTGATAAGAACGAAACAGCTCTGACGTCAGTCAAAGGAATCGGATTGAAAACAGCTCAACGTATTCTAGTTGATCTCAAAAACAAGGTAAAGCCGATAGAGGGAATGACAGTGACAGGTGGCTCCTCTTCTGTCGCTGCCAGTGGTGCTGTCACAGAAGAAGCAGTGGCGGCATTGGTTATGCTTGGATTCCAGAAGGCCGCTTCGCAAAAGGCGGTTAACTCGATATTGAAAGGTTCGCCTGCACTGGCTGTCGAGCAGGTCATTAAAACAGCCCTAAGAATGCTTTAAGCAATGGATAATTGGCAATTGGCAATTTAGGAGAATTTGGAATTGTCGGTTGTCATTGTCTGTTGTCAATTGTCAATTAACATGAGAAGGACACTGAAATTTATACTCTGGATAACAATTCTACTGTTTGGTGCAGGTCTGTATTCTATGAATACGGATTTTCTGGCCTATGAGATGTCGTTGCCGGATACTGAACAGCTGGTCGTTCCGGATGATACGGTGCCGAAGGTGCGCACCCGCTTTCCGGTAGCTAAGACGGTCCCTGAAGAATATCAGGATCTTACCAAGCAGTCACCTGCTGACTTGAAGACGCCGGATAACGTGAAATCAGTGGTCGAATATGATATCAGAACCGGGACATATGTAGTCCGTACCAAGTTAGGTGATGCCGATCTGACTACTCCTATTTCGTTGACCCCTGAGGAATACCAGGATTATAGTTTCCAAAAATCCGTTCAATCCTACTATCGCCAGAAAAACGAGGAAGAATTTCAAAAGGCGGCTAATAAGCAGTTCAACTTAGCTGATATGCAGTTCAATATCGGTGCGGCGGAACGTATCTTTGGGCCGGGCGGTGTCCGGGTGAAAACGCAAGGTTCGGCCGAAGTGGAGTTAGGCTTGAAGCAGAATAAAACCAAAAATCCCTCTTTGCCGGAACGTGCTCGTAACCGTACCTTCTTTAATTTCGATGAGAATGTTCAATTGAATGTACAGGCATCGGTTGGTAGCAAAGTGAATTTCGATATGAACTATAATACCGAAACTTCTTTTGATTTCGACTCCAAAAAACTGAAATTAGCTTATACCGGGGAGGAAGATGAAATTATCAAGTCGCTGGAAGCCGGAAATGTAAGTATGACAACCAGTAACTCCCTAATCAACGGAGGAGCAGCCCTGTTCGGTATGAAAGCGGATCTCCAGTTCGGGAAGCTGCGAGTCAATGCGTTGTTTGCACAGCAGGAGTCGGAATCGAAAACGGTCAGTTCTAAAGGGGGCGTGCAGACAAAACCTTTCGAATTGACGATTGACCAGTATGACGAGAATCGTCACTTTTTCCTGTCACACTATTTTCGCGACCGCTATGATGAGGCGGTGAAGAACCTGAATACGATTTCCTCTCCCGTCACGATCAGCAAGGTGGAAGTTTGGGTGACAAACAAACGGGCTACTTATGACCAGGCGCGTAACGTGGTCGCTTTTGCCGATCTGGCCGAGCATGATAATATTTCGAATACGGCGGTCGTTTCTCCTTCGGGGGCGCTGTCTATCCCCTATAATAATACGAATACATTATATAATACCCTTAACCAACAATTTACCGGTGCTCGTGATATCAGCACGGTAAATCAGGCGTTGGGAGGAACTTTTGTTAACGGTACGGAGTATGAAGAAGTGGAAAGCGCTCGTTTGCTGGATGCGTCCGAATATACGGTCAATACGAAGTTGGGGTATATCTCGCTGAAAACACAGTTGCAGGCAGATGAGGTATTGGCTGTCGCTTACAATTATACTTATTCGGATGGAAAGACTTATCAGGTTGGTGAGTTCTCGACTGACAATCCTTCATCGGCTGCCTCTTGCCTGTATGTGAAGTTGTTGAAAGGAATTACCATGTCGCCTGATATGCCTTTTTGGGACCTGATGATGAAAAATATCTATTCATTAGGAGCTTACTCTGTCCAAAAAGAGAAGTTCAAGTTGAATATCATGTATCAAAGCGATACAACCGGTACGTATGTCAACTATTTGCCGGAAGGGGCGATTGCCAACCAAATCTTGTTACGAGTGCTGAACCTGGATAGCTATGATTCCAACAATCAGCCGCATCCGGATGGTATATACGACTTTATTGAAGGTGTGACCGTCCTTGCCGATAATGGGAAAATTATTTTTCCAAGTGTGGAACCATTCGGCTCCTATCTGCGTAAAAAGATTAACAATGATGCGATTGCTGACAAATATGTATTCCAGGAACTCTACGACTCGACATTGACTGTCGCCAGACAGATTGCTGAAAAGAATAAGTTCAAACTGGAGGGGGAATACAAAGCCTCTTCGGGTGCCGAGATACAGTTGGGAGCTTCCAACGTAGCGCGAGGTTCAGTGAAAGTAACGGCTGGAGGAGCGATATTAACCGAGAATGTAGATTATACTGTTGACTATACTTCCGGCGTGGTAACGATCCTGAACGAAAGTATTATTTCTGCAGGCACGCCGGTCAGCGTCTCGCTGGAAAACCAGACAGCCTATAACATGCAGCGTAAGACCATGATGGGATTGGACTTGAACTATCAGTTCAACTCGAATCTGATGGTAGGCGCTACCATCATGCACATGTCCGAAATGCCGTTGACCACCAAGACGACGATGGGCGACGAAGCGATAAAGAATACGCTCTGGGGTGTCAATATGGCTTATAAGGGCGAGAGTCAGTGGCTTACCAATATGTTCGACAAGCTGCCGTTGCTGAACCTAAGCAAACCCAGCCAGATATCTTTCAATGCGGAGTTCGCTCATTTGATTGCCGGGCATTACGAAAACAAGAACACGGGTGGATATTCGTATCTGGATGACTTCGAGTCGACACAGAGCAATTTTGACCTCTCCGACCCTTATCCCTGGCAGTTGTCCAGTGTGCCTTATGACGATGGTACGCCCCAATTGTTCCCGGAAGCCGGGCTGACCAATAATATCGATTACGGGAAAAGTCGTGCTTTGCTCGCTTGGTACACGATCGACGGATTGTTCACGCGTAAAAATTCTTCTTTGCGTCCGAAATATATTACGACAAAAGATTTGTCCAACCATTATGTCCGTGCTATCGAGACGAGAGAGTTGTTCCCGCAACGGCAGCAAAGCATGAGTGAAAGTAATACGTTGACAGTTCTGAACATGGCTTACTATCCGCAGGAACGCGGACCGTATAACTTGGATGCCGATAATATTAATCCTGACGGAACATTGCAAAACCCGGAAAAGCGTTTCGGTGGAATGATGCGAAAGATAGACCAGAGTGACTTTGAGACGGCGAATGTCGAATATATCGAATTTTGGATGCTCGATCCGTTCATTTATGATCGTCAGACAACAGGGGGGGATCTGTATTTTAATTTGGGTGAGATATCGGAAGACATATTGAAGGATGAAAAGAAGTTCTTCGAAAACGGATTGCCAATCGATGGCGATACGTCTAAGGTCGATTATACTGTTTGGGGTAAGGTTCCAAAACAGCAGAGTACAGTTTATGCCTTCGACAATACGGCAGGTGCACGTCTGTTGCAGGATGTCGGCCTGAACGGTTTATCCTCGGATGAAGAAAAGGAATATCCGGCTTACCAGGATTATCTGAATAAATTACGCCAGAAATTGAATGCGGTAACCCTAACCGAGATGGAGAACGATCCGTTACAGCTGTCCCCTTTCTTTGATCCGGCCGGTGACAAGTTCCACTATTTTCGTGGTTCGGACTATGATTCTCAGGAGGTGGATATCTTAACACGTTACAAACGCTATAATGGAACGGAAGGAAACTCGAAAGATATCAATGATTCGGGCGAGCGCTACAGCACTTCTTCCAAGACCGTGCCTGATGTAGAAGACATCAATCAGGACAATACTCTGAATAAAAATGAAAAATATTTCGAATACAAAGTCAGGATAACTCCGCAGGATACGGTTGTCGGTGAAAACTTCATTGCGGATAAACGTACTTCATCAGTAAGATTGGCGGATGGTACGACAGAATCCGTTACCTGGTATCAATTTAAGATTCCGGTAAAACAATACCAGCGTCGTGTGGGGGCAATCAATGATTTCAAGACGATTCGTTTCATGCGTATGTATATGACAGGGTTTAAGGAATCGGTCGTGTTGCGCTTCGGTACTCTGCAATTGGTACGCGGAGAATGGCGATCCTACGAGCAGGATTTGTCCGATCCGAAGATGCCGCCTGCAGTGAAGGGTAAATTGGAAGTCTCGACTGTCAATATCGAGGAAAACAGTGACAGGGATCCGGTCAGCTATACATTGCCCCCGGGCGTCAGCCGTGTACTGGACCCGAGCCAGCCTCAGATCCGTCAGGAGAACGAACAGGCGCTTTCTTTAAAGATAACGGACCTTGCCGCTCAAGATGCACGTGCCGTGTATAAGAATACGAATTATGATTTGCGGCAGTATAAACGCTTGCAACTGTTTACCCATGCCGAGGCTCCGAAATTGGATGTAAACGATCTTGCAGATGGCGATCTCGCTGTTTTTATCCGCCTGGGATCGGACTATAAGAATAACTATTACGAATATGAAGTACCGTTGAAATTGACTCCGCACGGGGAGTATAACTATAACAATTCGGAACACCAGAAAATCGTTTGGCCGGCAGAAAACATGTTGAATTTCCGTTTGGAGATTTTGACGGACCTGAAACTGGAGCGTAACCGGGAAAAACGGTCCGGTACGAATGGAGTGTCTTTCCAGACTGTCTATTCTGGTAGGGATCCGGACAACGATGGTAATACGATCCGTGTCAAAGGTAATCCGAGTCTTTCCGAAGTGAAGACAGTCATGATCGGTGTGCGTAACGTGCGTAATAAGTTGAAGAGCGGGGAAGTTTGGGTGAACGAATTGCGCCTGACCGACTTCAATGAAGAAGGTGGGTGGGCGGCCAATGCGAATTTGAATGTTGCGCTTTCCGACTTGGGAACGGTGAATGTGGGCGGACGTATCGAAACGGCCGGCGTTGGTGCTCTTGACCAGTCTTTGAATGAACGCCGGATGGAGGACTTCAAACAGTATAACGTGGCGACCTCTATCGAATTGGGTAAACTGTTTCCGGAAAAGGCGCAAGTCAGTATCCCGTTCTATTATGCTTATTCGAAGGAAACATATGATCCGAAATACAATCCGCTGGATCAGGATGTCAAACTGAAGGATGCTATCGATAAGGCAGAAACAAAGGCTGAGAAGGATTCGATCCGTGATTATTCTCAAGATAGGACGGTTATCAAGAGTGTTTCATTCAATAACGTGCGTGTGAATATCAAGAGTAAGAATCCGATGCCTTATGATCCGGCAAACTTTACACTCGGATATTCGTACAGTATTAATGATAAGAAAAATCCGGAAACGGAATATGAAACGACGAAAGACTATCGTGCTAATTTTGCCTATAGCTATGTGCCTTATGTCAAGCCGATCAAGCCATTCGATAAGTTATTGAAGAAAAACAACGGCTATACGCGCTATGCCAAACAACTGGCGTTTAATGTGGCCCCGTCTATCAACTTCCAGACGGCCAGGATGCGTAATTATTACGAAATAAAATTACGCGATCTGACAGGAGCAGCAACAGGTGTCACTAACGATATTCCGGTGACATTCAGCCAGAACTTCTATTGGGACCGTGCTTTCAGTTTGAACTGGGCTTTTACGAATAACCTGAACATAACGTTCAGTTCCGGTACGAATGCCCGTATCGAAGAACCGTATGTGCAGGTGAATAAGGAGCTGAACCCGGACGGTTACCAGTTATGGAAAGATTCCGTGAAGAAGAGCATCGCTGACCTGGGAACCCCGATGAAGTATGACCAGCAGTTTATGGCGACCTGGCAGTTGCCGTTGCAGCTGATCCCGGTTCTGGATTGGACCAATGCTTCTTTGAGCTACAATGCTACTTACAACTGGGATCGTGGAGCGACGGTAAGCGAAGATATCGAGATGGGTAATACGATCAAGAACCAGCGTCAGTTCGATTTGCAGGCGAACTTGAACCTGTTATCTCTCTACAACAAAAACAAATATTTGAAGAAGATCAACCAGAAGTTTAACAATACCCGGACTACGGCTAAAAAAACGGAGAAGAAGAAAAAGCCGAAATTGGAAAAAGAAATTGTCTTGAGTCCGGACAGCGCTACGGTTGTCGAGCATGGTATGTTTACGAAAAAGGTGCAAATCACGGCCAGAAGAACGGACGGGCGTGTCTACAAAGTCAAGTTCAAGCCGATCAATTTCGCACAAGTTAAGATTTTGAACCAAGACACGGTGCGCTTGAAGTTGACGATCATACCGGGACCGGCCCCTACTGAGGATTTTCTTTACAAGGCGGTTGAACACAGTGCCCGCTTTTTGATGATGGTGCGCCGTTTCAATATTCAGTTTACGAACTCTGCCGGTATGATGCTGCCCGGTTTCCGTCCGGAGATCGGTGATATCTTTGGCCAGGGACGGTCTTCATTCGGACTTTCCCCGGGGATCGGTTTTGCGTTCGGTGACGTGCGTCGTAGCTATATAGACGAGGCATATGAAAAAGGCTGGTTGATTACGGATACCGAGAGAGACGTGAATGCCGCAGTCATGACCAGTACGAAAAATCTGAATATACGGGCGAACCTCGAACCGATCACTGGATTGAAGATCGACTTGACGGCTCTTCGCAACGATACGCGTAATACGGAAATACAATTTATGTATGAAGGTATGCCGGAGATTATGGGGGGAAACTTTACCATGACGACAATCGCGCTGGGAAGCGCATTCGGAGGCAGTGGCAATGCTATGAATAACTATTCTTCGAAAGCCTTTGACAAGTTGTTGGCAAACCGCGAGATCATTGCCCAACGTATCGAAAGCAAGTATTCCGGCTTGAAATATCCGGATGTGGGCTTTATCCATGATAAAGGCTTGGGAGGAATGCCTTATAATCCGGGAACAGATAATGTGAACGGCGTCAACCGGAATTCGGCGGATGTCCTGATTCCTGCATTTCTGGCCGCTTATACCGGTAAGGACCCGAAGAAGGTAGGCTTGACGGCTTTCCCTTCGTTGAAGAGCATGTTGCCTAACTGGCGCGTTACTTACGACGGCTTGATCAAGATTCCGGCTGTCAAGAAATATTTCAAGAGCTTGACGTTGAGTCACCAGTACCGTTGTTCTTATTCGGTAGGTGCTTTCACATCCTTCTTGAATTGGGTGGATGCCGGGCAGGACGGACTGGGATATATCCAGTCGATTCTGAACGATAACCCGACACCATCGTCTCCTTATTCGATTTCGTCTGTCAGCCTTACCGAAGCGTTTAGTCCTTTGTTGGGTGCAGATGCGACGCTGTTGAATAACGTGACGGTTCGGGCGGACTATTCGACTACCCGCAATTTAAGCCTGAACACGACATCCTACCAATTGGTCGAAGCACTTTCCAAGAAAGTGACGATCGGTTTGGGTTACAAATATGCCGAGTTCAACAAGGTTTTGAAGATGAAGAAAACGCGTGATTTCAGCAATGACCTCACCGTTCGCCTCGATTTCTCGTTCAACAAGATGCAGTCGTTGATTCGTAAAATCGACACTCAACTGACGCAGGCTACTAGCGGTAACATCGCAAAGACAATCTCCTTCTCGGCTGATTACGGTTTGAGCCGTGCGTTGACGGTCCGTGCATTCTATGATATTCAGATCAATGAACCGTTGATATCGAGTGCATCCTATCCGACTTCAAACTCAAACTACGGTATCAGTTTGCGGTTCTCTCTTGCACAATAATCCAGTTTCTCTATCACTCTATCACACTTTGTTTTGCAAGCATTGACAAACATGGTGTGCAAGGAGTGATACATACCGGATTCCTGTATCACACTTGTATCACTACCTGCCGTTGAAACGGGTAGCCGGTAGTGTTTACAAAAACGCAGGGAACCGTGCCGATATACATCTGTGTGGAGATAGTTCCCTCAACATAAAGGTCCTTTTTTACTAAAACAAGTAGGAAAAGAACGAAAAGCAAGCAGAAAAGTTTGGAAACATGCCCATCTTCTGCCTTTCTACACCCGGATGTTACCGCTCTCCACACCCGGATGTCCGGAACTCGTACTTCTTACCAATCAATCTTTTGAATACCTTTGCTTTGGAGGAAAGTATTCGCCTTGCTGAAGTGTTTACAGCCGAAGAAACCATGGTCAGCAGAGCGTGGAGACGGATGCACGGTTGTCAGCACCAAGTGTTTATGGGTGTCGATAAGGGAGATCTTCTCTTTTGCATAACTTCCCCACAGCATGAATACCAGATTCTCACGTCCATCGCTCAATTTCTTTATCACTGCATCTGTAAAAGTTTCCCATCCCATATTCCGATGTGAGCCGGTTTCGTGAGCCCGTACAGTCAGGACCGAGTTCATAGGAAACACGCCTTGCTCTACCCAACGGTCCAGATTGCCGGATGTGGGGATCGGTTTGCCTAAGTCTTGGTGTATTTCTTTGAATATGTTGGCCAGTGATCCAGGAAGGGGAACTCCTGGCGGGACGGAGAAGCAGACTCCGTAATATTGCCCCGGATTGGGATAAGGGTCTTGTCCAAGTATAACAACCTTCACTTTCTCGAATGGACAGGCATTAAAAATATGGAAGATCTGGTGTCCGGGAGGAAGCACATGTGCGCTTCTGTATTCGTTCTTGACAAATGTGACCAACTGCTCAAAGTATGGCTTATCAAATTCTTCCTGAAGGCGTTTTCGCCAGCTTTCTTCTATTTTGACATTCATGGCATAGCATGTTAATTGGGACAATGCAAAAGTATATAATTTACAAGAGATTATCAAGAAGACAACAAAGATACGACGGATATCTTATCCGGATATTGACTTAATTCTACAATAAATGTGTATAGTCACAAACTCCCTGAAAATATTTCAGAATAAACACAAACTTATCTTTCAAAGAGATTCAAATTGTATCTTCTTTTTGAAATAAACAAATAAAAAACTGACAGCCACCGATAAGTTAACTATATTTGTCAGCAGATAAGAAGTTACATGCAAAAAAATGACAAAATAAAACTTAATTCCTACCTGGCTCCCCTTTCCTTTTTATATGGAATTGGGATATGGTTGCGAAATCGACTTTTTGATTGGGGTATTTTACATTCCGAACAATATTCTATTCCTGTGATCTGCATAGGAAATTTATCTGTAGGAGGAACGGGTAAAACTCCCCATACAGAATATATCATACGTTTACTGAAAGATAAATATCGCATTGCAGTATTAAGCCGAGGGTACAAAAGAAAAACATCGGGGTTTATTCTTGCTGATTCTGAAAGTTCCAGTTTGGAGATCGGAGATGAACCTTTTCAAATGAAAAATAAATTTCCGGATATACTTGTCGCTGTCGACGCTAATCGCCGCCGGGGGATTCAAAATCTTTTATCCCTCCCTGAAAAAGACAGACCTGAAGTAATTCTGTTAGATGATGCATATCAACATAGATATGTGCACCCTTCCCTTTCGATCGTGTTGAGTGACTACCATCGTTTATTTTATAATGATAAACTAATGCCTACCGGACACCTGAGAGAACCGATAAGTAATATAAACCGAACAGATATCGTGGTTGTTACTAAATGCGACGAAGATATGAAGCCGATCGATTTTCGTATTATTGAAGAAAATATGAAGTTGCGGGCTCACCAGTTACTTTTTTTTACCAGCATCGTTTATGGAGAAGTCAAACCTGTATTCCCCTCGGAAGCTCGTTTCTTAAACCATAAAAATATTGGAAAAGAAGATGATATATTGTTGATATCAGGTATTGCAGTTCCCACTCCATTTATTCGTGAGGCAGAAAAGTATTCAAATAAAGTGTTGCCGGTCGTTTTTCCTGATCATCATACGTTTAGCAAGTCAGATTTCAAGAAATTGGATGTGATATTCGAAAAGATGACTTCACCTGGAAAATTGATTTTAGTAACAGAAAAAGATGCAGCACGTTTAAAAAACAGTCTTCTTGTTCCGGAAAGTTGGAAGAAATATTTATATTATCTACCGATTGTAATCAGGTTTTACAATGAGCAGAGTTTTAATGAGACAATAAAAAAACATATTATCACATTTCCCAAAAATAATATATTACAAAACAAATATGAGTAACAGGACAGAAATATCAACATTAGGCGAATTCGGTTTGATTCGCCACCTAACTGACAGGATTGAAATAAAGAATAATAGTACGATAAAGGGCGTAGGCGATGATGCGGCAATCCTCTCCTATGAGGATAGACAAGTGCTTGTCACCACCGATCTATTATTGGAAGGTATTCATTTCGACTTGACTTATGTACCTTTAAAACATCTCGGATATAAATCGGCTGTTGTAAATTTCTCCGATATTTATGCCATGAACGGCCAGCCTAAGCAGATCACTGTATCACTTGGTATTTCCAAACGTTTTTCTGTTGAGGATGTAGAAGATTTTTATGCTGGGCTAAAGTTGGCCTGTGATGTGTATGGAGTCGATATTGTCGGAGGAGACACTTCTGCTTCTTTAACAGGGCTTTGTATCAGTATCACTTGTATTGGGGAAGGAGAAAGAGACAAAGTTGTTCTTCGCAGTGGAGCCCAAGAAACGGATTTGATATGTGTTTCCGGGGATTTAGGAGCTGCTTATATGGGATTGCAATTATTAGAACGCGAAAAAAGGATATTTAAAGGTGAAAAAGATTTCACACCGGATTTTACAGGCAAAGAATATCTGTTGGAACGTCAATTGAAGCCGGAAGCTCGTAAAGATATTATAGAGATGCTTCGTCATGCGGGGATTATCCCTACAGCAATGATGGACATATCAGACGGTCTGTCTTCCGAACTTTTGCATATTTCAAAAGAAAGTAATGTCGGATGTCGCGTATATGAAGATAGAATTCCTATCGATTATCAGACGGCTGCAATGGCTGAACAATTTAATATGAATTTGGTAACTGCAGCTTTAAATGGCGGTGAAGACTATGAATTACTTTTCACTGTTCCTCTCACTGATCATGATAAAGTATCTGAAATGAAAGGTGTTAAAGTAATCGGTCATATTACAAAACCCGATCTCGGTAATTACTTGGTAGGTCGTGATGGAGGCGAAGTCGAACTAAAAGCACAAGGCTGGAATTCTTTGGAAGAATAAAAATCAGTAAAAAGTAGCTCTGCCTATTGCAAGACTCAAAAAAGATTCATATCTTTGCACCCGTTAAACAAAACAACGGTGCCATAGCTCAGTTGGTAGAGCAAAGGACTGAAAATCCTTGTGTCCCCGGTTCGATTCCTGGTGGCACCAC
>ENA-ORLB01000411-ORLB01000411.1-human-gut-metagenome-genome-assembly--contig:-NODE-411-length-18277-cov-4.65657_pt1 | contig 18277 bp, 9 predicted proteins | sample MGYA00243064_ERZ508817 | MGnify/ENA primary metagenome ERZ508817 (study PRJEB26277, sample SAMN04329836) | human gut metagenome | biome: human-associated habitat | host: Homo sapiens | place: USA... | reverse complement strand
CCGACCGTTATCAGTTACCTGTTAATACCGGTCGGACTAAAATATCTGAAAACCACACTGGTGGCCATCTATGGTTACCTGATCCTGATTGTGGCAACCATTACCTCGCTGGCATTAGGACAAGATCGCTTCAGTTGGTCCCAATTAATAGCTGTCCTCCTGATTTGTTCGAGCGTTTATTTCGTTGAAATAGCAGAAAGTAAGGAAAAATCATAAATTTTTCTCTTTCTTTGTAACAACAGCTTTTCCGTTCCCGTCTACTTAATGAACGCTCTCCAATAGCGCGCGTTGAAGAGCCGGAACTAACGGAATAAGTAACGATTAATACATTAGAAAGATGAAAAAATACATCGCAATCCTGATCCTCATCCTATTCTGCCAAGCAGGATATAGCCAGAGCATGGACAAGCTGTTCAACGACTTTGCCAAGCAAAAAAACGTAACCCACGTAACAGTCGGCCCGTTCCTGATGAAAATAAGCAGCCTGTTCACCGAGACGATGGGTGTAAAAAGCATCGAAGTCCTTTCTTTCGAGGAATGCGGCAATACCGTCAAAGACGATCTCCGCGCTGCTATCAAGAAACTGAAAGACCCGAATTACGAAACAATGGTCAATGCCAACGAAGAGGGCAACCGCACGAAAGTAATGGTACGTATTGACAAAGACATCATCCGCGAACTGGTAATCTTGACAACCGATGGAGGCGACGATGCCCTGATCCGCATCAAAGGAAAGATCAAACCATCTGACATCGAAAAAGTAATAAACGACCACAAAGATGGATGTTGAGAACTTTAAAAGGCTGTTCCTTCCCCTCCATCCCAAGCTCTTCCGGATTGCTTATGCGCTGGTCGAAAACAAGGCCGATGCCGAAGATATCCTGCAAGATGCCTACTATAAGTTGTGGAGTCGGCGGAATGAACTGACCGATATCCAAAATCCGGAAGCTTTCTGCGTGACGCTGGTCAAGAACCTCTGCCTCGATTTCCTTCGCTCACCTCGTGCTAACAGGCGCGACGCAGATGTCACCGAAGCCGTCACTCTTTCTACCGCTTCTTCACCGGACGAAGAGTTGGAAAGACAAGACAAAGTACAGCAAATCCGCCACCTGATCGACCGCCTGCCGGAAAATCAGCGGCAAGTTCTCCGGTTGAGAGGGATCGAAGACTGTTCGATGGACGAGATAGAACAGATCACCGGCCTGAGTGCCGTCAACATACGGGTGCTACTCTCCCGGGCACGAAAAATAATCCGGGAACAACTTGAAAAATATTATACATATGAATATGGACGATAGAAAGATAGATGAACTGATCAATAAAGCCCTTCAAGAGGAACAAGCTTTACCCGAAGGACTTTCCCGTAGACTGGAAAAGCAGATCGACACCTGGGCTTCCACGGAAGAAAAGAAGACCCGTTCATTGACCCGTAGACGGACTTTATATTGGTTAAGTGGAGTTGCCGCCTCCATCCTGTTGTGCATCAGCTTTTTACAATACAAATCGTCGTATCACGCTCACGACCGGCTCAGCGACACTTACACCAATCCGAAAGATGCCGCCGCCGCTGCCGAAAAGGCTTTACTCCTACTCTCGCAGAACCTCAACAAAGGCATCAGCCAGGTGGATAACGCCGGGCAGGAGATAGATAAAGTAAACAATATTTTAAACAAACATTTAAACGATTAATCTTATGAAATTAAAGAATATATTCCTGATCCTGTTTCTTTGTTGCACCAGCTTGTGCTTTGCCCAGGATAAACTGTTCGAAAAATATGCCGATATGGATAATGTAACATCTGTCTTCATCTCCAAGAAAATGTTCGACATGATCCCTAATGTAGAAAGCGGCGGCCTCAACCTGATGAATCTGAAAGGGAAAATAAACAATCTTCAAATCGTCACTTCCGACAAGCAGGAAGTCCGGGACCAGATGCGAAAAGAATTCAGCAGCCTTATCAGCAAATCACATGAAGAACTGATGCGGGTCAAGGACAACGATACACGCGCCTCTTTCTACATCGTCCAGAACGGTGACCTAATCAACGAAATGATCATGCTGGCCGACACAGATTCAGACTATGTGGTCATCCGGATAACAGGCAAATTCACATTAGAGGATATACAAGATGTGGCGAAAAGTTTTTCCCAAAACGATAAAAAAGAGGTAACTATCAGTTACAACTAAAACCGGAAAAGTATAAATATCCCGAAAAGATAATTATGCTTTTGTGAATACCTTAGTTCTGGTAGAACTAAGGCTATTCTTGTCTGTTGTTTGCTACCGTGACAAAATTAGCTATATAAAACTACTAGATGTTTTCAAAAATGATATTAAAATTAGTCAAATTGATATTCTTTCAAAAAAGATATTCTCATTTTTCCCTTCCAGAAGACTCCAATAACCTCCACAGATAAGCCAAAACCGATAATCGAGCCTACTTTTTTACAACTATCCGTACTGTATAGTTCATAGTTCTACCAGAACAAATTCAATTGCAATCTTAAATCATTAGCCTATGGAGAGAAGTAAATAACACACCTAAAAAGTTTTTGTAGAGAAAATTAGAGTATTTCAACTGTTAAATTAAATTTTAATATTATGATCAAATCGATATACAGCAACTTATTGCCTAAAGCTGTACTATTATCAGTATTTTTAAGCCCCGGATATGTGATTTCAAAAGCTCATGCAAACACAGATTCCATCAGTGGTATAGAACAAACGAACGGTAAACTGTCCGGACGGGTTATCGATGCAAAAGGAGAACCTATACCAGGTGCAAACATATCCGTCAAAGGCACCACCATCGGTACCATTACAGACATGGACGGTAATTTTTCCATTGATGTTAACCCCAATCAAATACTCACCATCAGTTTTATCGGATATGAAACAAAAACAATCCCTGTCTCCAACCAGAAAACATTAAATGTCGTTCTGCAAGAAACTGTAAACCAACTGGACGAACTTGTTGTCGTTAGCTACGGTACACAGAAAAAAAGGGATTTGACCGGATCTGTTTCCAAGATAGATGCAGGAGAATTAGAAAGTTTTCCTGTAGGACAATTTGCCCAAAAACTTCAAGGACAGGTAGCAGGTGTACAAATTAACCAATCTACAGGACAGCCGGGTAAAGGTATGGGATTCCGTATCCGTGGTGCAGCATCTATCAATGGTGGTAGTTCACCTTTATTCGTGGTCGATGGAATCCCTATCAATATGGACCTAAGCAGTATCAATCCAGATGAAATCGAAACCTTTTCCATCTTGAAAGATGCCGCTGCCACTTCTTTGTATGGATCACGTGCCGCCAACGGTGTCGTACTGATCACAACGAAAAGAGGAAAACAAGGTAAAACTCAAGTGGATGTGAATGCTTCATTCGGTATTCAGACTTTAAAGGGACTAAAGACTCCGGATGTTATGAACGGGGAAGAATTTGCCCAATACAAAAAAGAATACTACGAAGATGCTGCCAGATATGAAGGTTATACCGGAGGAGTTCCAGAACAATATCAAAATCCATCCCAATACGGTACTGGTACCAATTGGTATGACTTACTGACACGCAATGCCGCCACACAGAATTACAGTATCAGTGTGACAGCCAATAAAGACAAGTTCAATACAGCTATCGTATTAGGCTACTTCCGCCAAGACGGTGTTATGTACAATTCTAATTTCGAACGTTACTCTTTACGTGCAAACAATGATTATCAAGTAAACGACCGCTTAAAATTAGGACTGAACATAGCTCCCACCTTGCAAATCAAAAACAACCAAAATACAGACGGAGGTTGGCAGATATTAAGTGCTGCGTTCTTGGCTGACCCAACTGTAAATCCTTACGATGAAAATGGAGAACCTATTCTTTCTCTAAACTCTCCAGGGATGTTCCCTCAACCTAACTGGATACGTGTTTTACATGAAAAAACAAGTAAAACACAGGATTTGGCCTTATTAAGCAATGCTTTTGCAGAACTGGATATATGGAACGGTATCAAATATAAATTCCAGGCTGGTTTCGATTTAGGTGCCAAGAACTATAGAGATTTTACACCTTCGACAGCCGGTGGAGCCATGTTTACTGCTCCCCCTCAAAAAGCAAGTGGACAATACAACACCAACTTCCACTATAGTTGGACTATCGAAAATATGTTGATGTATAACCATAAATTCGGAAACCATAATATAGATGCACTGGTCGGTTATAGTGCACAAAAATATTCCAACGAATATAACCAGCTAACAGCAACTGACTTTCCAAGTGATGATATTCCTTGGATGGGTGCCGGTGCTACAAAAAACGGTGACAACAACATCGAGCAATGGGCATTAGCCTCTGTCATCGCACGCGCGAATTATAGCTTCAAAGACCGCTATTTACTCCAGGCGACATTCCGCCGAGATGGTTGCTCCCGTTTTGGGGCAGGCAATAAATATGCAAATTTTCCTTCCATATCCGCCGGATGGATTGTATCTGACGAAGCCTTCATGGAACCAGTAACCAATGTTATGAACTACCTGAAAATAAGGGCCAGTTATGGACTAACTGGTAACTACAACATTGGTAATTACCGATATATTGCGGGAGTTAGCACTTATAACTATGTCTTAGGTGGCTCTTTAGCTCCGGGAAAAGGATTAGGTAATTTAGGGAACAATGCTCTTACTTGGGAAGAAACAAAGCAACTGGACTTAGGTGTCGATATCGGTTTCCTAAACGATCGTATCTATTTGATGTATGACTATTATAATAAAAAAGTCGATGGACTTTTGTATCAAGTCGATATTCCAAGAGCTTCCGGCTTTTCCAACATTTATTCCAATATCGGTGATTACAAAGCATGGGGACATGAAATCACTTTGCAATCTCGTAATCTTGTCGGTGATTTCAAATGGACTACCAACTTGAATATAGCCTTCAACCGGAATGAAATAACCAAAATGGGAACAAACAACACCCCAAAAGGTGGATATTCCAATCAGGAAGATTTCAACCGTTTAGCAGTAGGAGAACCTATCGGTATATTCATGGGATATGTATTTGACGGCGTATATATGACCGAAGAAGAGTTTAATTCCCAACCAAAGCACGCCTCATCTGAGATCGGAACGGTCCGCATGAAAGATGTCAGTGGTCCTAACGGTGTTCCTGACGGTATAATCGACAACAATGACCGTGTAAAAATTGGTGATCCGAATCCGGATTTTATTTATGGTATGACAAATGAATTTTCCTGGAAGAACTTCGATCTGAGCATTCTGATCAGTGGACAAGTAGGTGGTGACATTATCAATTCAAACTACGAACATACCTTGAATATCGACGGTTGTTTCAATGTATTGAAACAAGTTGCCAATCGTTGGCGCTCTCCGGAAAATCCGGGTGACGGACAGGTTCCGAGAACAAAAGCCGGTACCACGGAATTATTCCGCTTCAATAATAGCAGTTGGGTATATGATGCTTCTTATTTGACCATAAAGAATATCACTCTGGGCTATACAATTCCGATTAAACCGAGTCAATACCTCTCTAAACTCCGGGTATATGTAACAGCTCAGCAATTAGTCACATTCACTAAATACCCAGGTATGAATCCGGAAATAGCCATGAATGAAGATATGGGATGGAACGGTTTAGGAGTAGATCGTACAACTTACCCGGTTCCAAGAACATTCAGTATCGGATGTAACATTTCATTCTGAAAGAAAAACAAATTATAAATTTAAAGCGAAAGATCATGAAAAAGATATTTAGTTTAGTTGTTGCATTGTTGACTTTGGTTTCTTGTTCGGAAGATTTTCTGAATCTGACGCCTCAATATTATCCGAATGATGCGACATTCTTTAAAACTCAAGAGCAATTCACTCAAGCAGTGAACGGAGCCTATTCCGCTCTACGGGGAGTATCGGCAAGACAAGGATACCTGATGGGAGAAATGCGTTCCGACAATACACATTACACCCGCTATAAAGCAGACCGTGGTCTACACATCTTGTATCGTGAAAATATCGCGGATTTTGTTGTAGATGACCAGAACCAATGGACAAATGAAATGTATTATGCATGTTATACGGGCATTTCAAGAGCCAACACCATTCTGAACCGCATTGAAGGGACGACTTTTCCCGATGATTTCAAAAATAAAACGATCGGAGAAGCTAAATTCATCCGTGCTTTCATGTATTTCCAATTGGTGCAATGCTACGGAGACGTCCCTTTGCATCTGGAAGAAGTGACAGGAGCGGACAACGCATTCTTACCTCGTTCATCTGTTAACGATATCTATACAGCCATCGTTGATGATGTGAAAGATGCCATAGAGAAACTTCCTACGGTCAAATTCCCGCAAAATGGTGCTGCAACCAAAGGAGCTGCCAAAATGCTCTACGCTTATGTATTAATGACAAAGCCAGATCGAGATTATGCAACAGCGGAAACGCAGTTAAAAGATATCATGAATATGGGATATGAATTACTTCCCAATTATGCCGATATATATGACACATCCAAAAAGAACGGAAAAGAATCGATTTTCGAAATCCAGTATCAAATGGGAGATCAGGGACAGCAAAGTGATTGGTTATACTACTTTATTCCCAAAACAACGAATGCAGAAATTATTACAGGTGTTCCGGATTGTAGTACGTTACTGACAGGAGGCTGGAATGTTCCGACACCGGAAATGATCGCTTCTTACGAACCTGGAGACCTGCGTGTCGCCCCATCTATCGCTGTTGCAGTCGGTACACTGGATGCAGCAAACGCCTTAGTCGTAGCTGATGTACTAAAAGTCGGTGATCCCAAGATCAATGATTATCAAGTTAATTATCCATTTATCAATAAATACCGTCACGCACACTCCAAAATAGAAAATACAGACGATAACTGGCCTGTTTACCGCTATGCGGACTGCCTGTTATTGTTAGCTGAATGTCTGGTGGAGCAAGGACGTGCAGGAGACGCAGCACCCTATGTCAATCAAGTACGTGCGCGTGCAGGTTTACCTGCTGTTACAACAATCAATGCCGAGGTAGTTGCCAATGAGCGACGTCACGAACTCGCATTTGAGAACCATCGTTGGTATGATTTATTGAGAACAGGAAAAGCTATTGAAGTAATGACTGCCTACGGAAAATATATCAAAACGATTGATACGGAACTTCCTGAACGTACCTATCAGATAAAGCCGGAATATTTGCTTTATCCGATACCTTATAACGAGTTGCAATTAAATGACCAGCTCAAACAAAATCCAGGTTATTAATTATCATATTAACAAAAAGACCTTTACTTTTGTAGTAGAGGTCTTTTTACTATTAGCACCATGAATACACAACGTATTATCAAAAACTTTATATATACCGTCGTAGGAGGTATCCTGTCTCTCGGAACGACTGGTTGCAGTGGCAACAAAGCGGAAACGACAGACAGTTTTTCCACTTTGGAAGCCCAGTTTTCCAACCCTTCATCCGAGTACCGTACAGCCCCTTTTATGGTTTGGAACGGAAAAGTTACAGAAATTGAAATCGACCGTATGCTGAAAGACTTTAAAGATGCAGGCTGCGGAGGTGCGTTTATCCATCCCCGTCCGGGCATGATCACGGAATATATGTCGGACGAATGGTATTCCCTCTACCGTTATGCCGTCGATAAAGGAAAAGAGATGGGACTGGACATCTGGATTTACGATGAAAACTCCTATCCCAGCGGCTTTGCCGGAGGACATGTTCCCGAAGATATGCCCGAATCCTACAACCAAGGACAAGGACTTGAGTTGACAAAAACAGATCTTCTGCCTGACAAGACAGACGAATATTTCATCATCCTTAAAAAAGAAGGGGACAAATGGGCAGATATCACGAACGCCCTGAGCCAGCATAAAAAAGCAAAAGGAGAATATTACCTCTACAAAAAGACCTATTTAGGCAAATCAGACTGGTACGGAGGGTATTCTTACGTAGACCTGCTCGTACCCGGTGTGACTGAAAAGTTCATCGACCTCACGATGAAAGGATACGAAAAAACAATAAAGGACGAATTTGGCAAATCTGTTTTCGGTATCTTCACAGATGAGCCCAACATCAGCAGTCCCGGAGGCTTGCGCTGGACACCAGACTTGTTCGAAGTATTCCGGAAACAGTGGGGATACGATCTAAAACCACTACTTCCCCTTCTGGACGAAGAGACGGGCAATTGGAAACAGGTACGTCATAACTATATGGAAACCCTGTTGCAAATGTTTGTCGACCGCTGGTCCAAACCTTGGCACCACTACTGCGAGACGAACAACCTGAAATGGACCGGACACTATTGGGAACACGGTTGGCCGCAAATGAACGACGGACCGGACAATATGGCAATGTACGCCTGGCATCAGGTACCCGCTATCGACATGCTGTTCAATCAGTTCGACGAAACCAACCCGCAAGCACAGTTCGGCAATATCCGTGCAGTAAAAGAATTGCGCAGTGCCGCCAACCAAACAGGTTGTAACCGTACCCTCAGCGAAACTTATGGTGGTGGAGGTTGGGACGAAACTTTTAAAGATTTCAAACGGTTAGGTGATTGGGAGTATGCACTCGGGGTCAACTTCATGAACCAACATTTAGCCCATATGACACTAACAGGAGCACGCAAATACGACTATCCGCCGGTATTCACCTATCATTCTCCCTGGTGGCCCGACTACCGCGAACTGAATGACTATTACGGACGCCTTTCATTTGTTATGAGCAAAGGCATCCAGAAAAACGATATTTTGGTTCTGGAACCCAACTCGACTTTATGGAGCTATTACGTCCATGCAGGAAGTTCCCCGAAACTCATGGAGATAGGAACCAATTTCCAAGCTTTTGTTACAACTTTGGAAAAGAACCAGGTAGAATATGACCTCGGTTCCGAAAACATCATCAAAGACCTCGGAAAGGTAGAAAACGGGCGTTTCATCGTCGGCAATGCCTCCTACTCGACTGTCGTTCTGCCTCCCATGATGGAGACCTTAAACAAGCCTACCTTCAACCTCTTGCAACAGTTTGTAGAACAAGGTGGACAGATCATAACCTTCTCCGCTCCCACCCGGATAGACGGGGCTGTCAATGACGAACTGGCCGGACTGTTGACCGGTACAACCGTCACATCACTCCCGGAACTATCCAAAGATGTAATCGCCCGGTATTTCTCTTCCGATAACTTCAGGATTACTTTCAACAGTGGTAACCTGTATCACCATCGTCGCCAGTTTGCAGACGGAGAATTGGTTTTTCTCGTCAACTCTTCTATGGATGAAGTTGTTGACGGCACCCTTTCGACGCAGGGAAAAGCCATGCTGGAAATGGATGCTCTGAACGGGGAAATCTATACATATCCGTCTTCAAAAGAAGGAGACATACTAAGTACATCTTTCCGAATCGAACCGGCAGGAAGCCTCTTGCTTTACTGTTCTGACAAGAACCCTAAAAACTATCCGGAACGCCCCGGAAAAGCGGGAAGCAGCCCGGTGACGGCAACAAGCCGGACCACCGTCAGCCGTTTACGCGACAATGCTCTGACAATTGACTTTTGCGATGTTACGGTTAAAGGAAAGACTTACAAGAAACAACATTTCTCCCGTGCCGCCGATATCGCCTTCAAAGCGCACGGATTCACCAACGGCAATCCTTGGAATACCTCCGTACAATACAAACGGAATATCCTCGACCGCGACCACTTTAAGGATGGCGGCTTCACGGCCTCCTATCATTTTACGGTAAACGATGCTTTCGACTATTCCGGTATCAAACTGGTTTCCGAACGCCCCGAACTATTTACCGTAAAAATCAACGGAAATCTCGTGAACGCTCTTCCAGGTGAATGGTGGCTGGACCGTTCTTTCGGCGTTTATCCGATAGGCGGACAGGTGAAAAAAGGTAGCAATACGGTAGAACTCAGCATCAACCCGATGCGTATTTTTGCAGAGATAGAACCGGTCTACATCATCGGAAACTTCTCGGTCGTACCCGAACAAGAGGGATGGAGCATCGGTGCACCACAGGAATCGTTCACACTGGGTAGCTGGAAAGAACAAAAGCAACCGTTCTACTCATGGGATATGAGCTATAGCAAAGAATATACCCTCGATGACCTTACAGGCAGATATGCCGTCAAACTGAACAAATGGAACGGGACGGTAGCAGAAGTATACGTCAACGGACAGAAAGCCGGTATGATCGCCTTCGACCCCTGGCAACTGGATGTAACATCCTACCTGAAAGAAGGCAGCAACACGATCGATGTACATGTGATCGGCAGTTTGAAGAACCTGTTAGGCCCGCATTACCGGAATCCGGCTCCCGGCCTGGCATCTCCCTGGCATTGGAAAAACGTAGACAAACCGATATCCGGAAAAGAATACCAGATGATGGATTACGGGCTGATGGAAGATTTTGAATTAATTCATTAAACATACACGAAAAGAGGGTGCGTGCTTTTCCGGAAAAGCATGGCACCTTTTTCAAAAAAGGACGGCAGCATGAAAAATAGACTTTTAAACATTTGTATCTTATGTATGGTTTTTCCTTTCTTTCTACAGGCAGCGGACACACATTCCGTTTATAACCTGCGATGCGAACAGGAAGAAAACCCGTTAGGAATCGAAACAGGACAACCTTGTTTCAGCTGGCAGATACAGGCACAACAACGGAACTTCGAACAATCGGCCTGGCAGATATTAGTGGCCGATTCTCCGGAAAAACTACAGGCCGGCAATGGAAATATCTGGGACAGCGGAAAAACGCTTTCTTCCGCCTCGATCCTTGTTCCTTTCAAAGGAAAAGAATTGAAAGCAGGACAGACCTACTACTGGAAAGTAAGGAGTTGGGATAAGGAGGACAGCCCTTCCCGCTGGAGCTGTATCCATACCTTCGGCATGGGGCTTCTTTCGGAAAAAGACTGGAGCAATGCCAAATGGATTGCACTGGAAAAAGACAGGAAAGACGAAATCGTCACGATAGGGCTGCACGGACTGGCCAACGTGGACCGGGAACTCAAAGGCAAAAAGATCGGTATGTACCGCCTCCCCCAATTCCGAAAAGAATTTACGGTTCAAAAACCGGTAAAACGAGCGACCGCCTATGTCTCCGGACTCGGACATTTCGATATGTTCCTGAATGGAGAGAAGGTGGGTAACAACTTTCTCGATCCGGGATGGACAAAATATGATAAATGTGCGCTGTATGTCACTTTCGATCTGTCCGGACAGCTAAAGCAAGGCGGAAACGCAATAGGCGTCATGTTGGGAAACGGCTTTTTCAATATCCCGCGGGAACGTTATTTCAAACTGCTTGCTTCATATGGCGCTCCGCGCCTCTTGATGAAAATACAAATCGAATATGCAGACGGCAGTACGCAGGACATCGTAACCGGTACAGACTGGAAAACAACCGAAAGCCCCGTTACCTACAGCAGTATTTACGGCGGTGAAGATTACGATGCCACGAAAGAACAGACCGGATGGATGCAACCCGGTTTCGACGACCGTACCTGGAACAAAGCCCTCGACACAGGCTGGAAAACCCGGCTCCTCTCCCAACGCTCCGCACCGCTGACCGTACGTGACCGAATCCCCACCGTCCGTCTTTTCAAGACCCGGAAAGGACAATGGGTGTACGATTTGGGACAAAACTTTTCCGGCATCATACGGCTTTCCCTGCATTCAAAGGACACGCATCCGGTTAAGCTCTATCCGGCCGAACTGCTGAATCCGGACAGTACCGTAAACCAAAGCGCGTCCGGCGCTCCTTTCTGGTTCGGTTACACACCGAAAGGAAAAGGTATTGAAAGTTGGCAACCCCAGTTTACCTACTACGGTTTTCGTTACGTGCAGGTCGAAGGTGCTGTTCCCGCCGGACAACCCAATCCGGACGGACTACCTGAAATAACGGAAATCACCGGTCTTCATACTTGCTATTCGGCCGAAGATGTCGGCAGTTTCCATTGTTCCAAACCGTTGTTCAATCAGACATACGAACTGATCGACTGGGCGATCCGCAGCAATATGGCAAGCGTGCTGACCGACTGCCCGCATCGTGAGAAGTTGGGTTGGCTGGAAGAAGCGCACCTGATGCAATACTCCGTACAATACCGCTACAACCTGGCACGCCTGTACGAAAAGACATTCAACGATATGCGCTCCACACAAGCAGCCAACGGCATGATACCGACCATTGCTCCCGAACTAGTCGAATTCGAAGGAGGCTTCAAGGATACGCCGGAATGGGGAAGCACATTTGTCATCAGCCCTTGGTACATCTACCAATGGTATGGCGATACGCGCCCGATCGAAACCTATTATCCGGATATGCAACGCTACATCGACTACCTTTCCTCGAAAGCCGATAACCATATTATCGCCTACGGCTTGGGAGACTGGTTCGACATCGGTCCGGAAAGTCCGGGAGAATCGCAACTGACCTCCAATGGCGTAACGGCAACGGCTATCTACTATTACGACGTCACCCTGATGGAGAAAATGGCAAACCTTTTAGGGAAGCCGGACGATGCACGCAAGTACCAGGAACTGGCGGCCCGGATCAAACAAGCCTTCAACCGGACTTTCTGGAACTCGTCCACCCGGACCTACGACCGCAACAGCCAGGCGGCAAACGCCGTCGCACTCTACATGGGACTGACGACTCCGGAAAACAGGCAGCAGGTATTCGATAACCTGATAGCCGATATCCGCGGACGCAACAACGCCCTGACGGCAGGCGACGTCGGCTACCGCTATGTCTTGCGTGCCCTTGAAGCCGGTGGCGCTTCGGATGTCATTTACGATATGAACTGCAAGTACGACACACCGGGATACGGTTGGCAACTGGCACACGGAGCTACTGCTCTCACCGAATCCTGGCAGGCATACGGCTTCGTATCGAACAATCATTTTATGTTGGGTCATCTGATGGAATGGTTGTTCAGCGGCTTAGGAGGCATCCGTCAGAAAGAAGATTCCTTCGGGTTTAAGCATATTGTCATCAAACCCGAACCGGTCGGTGATGTCCGCGACGCACAGGTTTCCTACGAATCGCCTTACGGACAGATTGTTTCCGACTGGAAAGACAACGATAAAGAATTTATCATCCGAGTGGAAGTACCGGCAAACAGCAAAGCCTCCGTCTATCTCCCGTCTGCCGACACGAAACAAATAACCGAAAGCGGTGTACGATTGGAAGATGTCCCCGGAATCAGTTGCAAACAAGAAGGAAATCGGTATGTCGTAGCAACAACAGGTTCCGGTACTTATACTTTCAAAGTGAAGAAAAATAAATAATGAAGAATACCATGAATACAACAAAAAAGGAAGTTAAAGTCGGACTGATCGGAGTCGGATTGAACACCTATTGGAATCAATTCGAAGGGCTTCTCTCCCGATTGACGGATTACCAAAGAATGATAAAAGAACGTATGTCCGGCTTACAGGCAACCGTGATTGACGGGGGAATGGTAGACAGCCCGGAAAAGGCAGCCCGGACAGCAGAAGTTTTAAAAAGTGAAGACATAGAAATCCTCTTCATCTTTATTTCGACCTATGCCCTTTCCTCAACGATCCTTCCGATCGCCCAGCGCATCAAGATTCCGGTTATCCTGCTCAACATACAACCCGTAGCCGCCATAAATTACGATTATATCAACGGATTAGGCGACCGTGGAAAAATGACCGGCGAATGGCTGGCTCACTGCCAAGCCTGTTCCACTCCGGAATTTGCCTGCGTATTCAACCGTGCCGGCATCAAATACGACATCCTGACCGGTTACCTCGAAGAACCATACGTATGGAACGAAATCGAAAACTGGATCGATGCGGTAAGGGCCGTACAAGGGATGCGTAACAACCGGATGGGTATTCTCGGACACTATTATTGCGGTATGCTGGACGTTTACACCGACATTACCCGGCAATCCTTCACTTTCGGCACTCACATAGAGCTTCTCGAAATGTGCGAACTCAAAGCTTACCGGGATGCTGTAACGGAAGACGAACGAACAGCAAAACGTCTGGAATTTTCCATGAAGTTTGAAGTCGACCCGCATTGTGAAGAATACGAATTGGATCGTGCTGCCCGCACCTCTGTCGCACTCGATAAACTGGCCGAAGCCCACAACCTCAGTTCAATGGCCTACTACTACGAAGGTTGGAAAGGAAACGATTATGAAAATATCGTGACTTCCGTAATAGCCGGCAATACCCTACTTACAGGACGCGGCATCCCGGTAGCAGGCGAGTGCGAAGTAAAGAACGTACAAGCCATGAAGCTCCTTTCTCTTTTAGATGCCGGAGGTTCATTCTCTGAACCGTATGCCATAGACTTCAATGACGATGTTGTTTTATGGGGACATGACGGGCCGGCTCATTTCGCCATTGCTGAGGGAAAGGTCAGCCTCGTACCGCTACCCGTATATCACGGTAAACCGGGCAAAGGATTGTCCATTCAGATGCGCGTCAAACAGGGACCTGTCACTTTTCTTTCCGTATGTGAAAATAATGATGGCGTATTTTTACTTATCGCAGAGGGAGAATCGACCGACGGACCCACCCTGCACATAGGAAACACGAACAGCCGCTACAGGTTCAGTTGCGGAGCCCGCACCTTTATGAACCGATGGAGTAAGGCGGGTCCTTCACACCACTGTGCAATCGGTATCGGACATGTTGCGGATAAACTAAAAAAGATAGCTTTCCTGTTAGACATACCTGTTATCCAGGTTTGTTAAAAGACAAGAAAAAAAGAGAGAGTCTCTTTATCTATCACGATCTTTTAGACACGGATTTCACGGATAAATTATTTTACTTCCGTGTAATCCGTACTTAAATTATGGCTATCAGTATGCAGGATTTTGTTTCGACATACCTCTCAGATAAATACCCTATGCGACATAAGAGAGACCTTATCTTTTATGGTGAGGAGATCCCCAGATAAACACCAGTAGTCGTTTTTATTTCCCAGTAATAATCCTTCGTATCTCACTCAGCTTATTCAACGCTTCCAGAGGTGTCAGGTTGTTGACGTCCAGGTTCTTGATCTCATCCCGCACCTGGCTGAGTACCGGATCGTCCAATTGGAAGAAGCTGAGCTGATAGCCGTCTGCCGATGAAGCGATTCCTTTTACAGGCTTGCTTTTGATACTGCCTTTGCGTTTTTCCGTGGCAATCCCCTCCTGACGGTTTTCCGTTTCCAACTGTTTCAGGATTTCGTTGGAACGCTTTACGATGCTTTTCGGCATACCCGCCATCTTGGCCACATGGATACCGAAACTGTGTTCACTGCCTCCGGGAACCAGTTTGCGCAAGAAGATCACTTTGTTATTGACCTCCTTCACCGAAACATTGTAGTTCTTGATACGCTTGAAAGAAGCCTCCATCTCGTTCAACTCATGATAATGCGTGGCAAACAATGTCTTCGCACGGGCATTGGGATGTTCGTGGATATATTCGACAATCGCCCAGGCAATAGAAATACCGTCGTATGTGCTTGTCCCGCGTCCCAATTCGTCAAACAGGACAAGACTGCGGGAAGACATGTTGTTGAGGATATCCGAAGCCTCGTTCATCTCCACCATGAAAGTGGATTCTCCGACCGAAATGTTATCCGAAGCTCCCACACGTGTAAATATCTTATCCACAATCCCGATACGAGCGCATTCGGCTGGGACGAAACAACCGATCTGCGCCATCAGCGTAATCAGAGCCGTCTGGCGAAGCAAAGCGGACTTACCGGCCATGTTGGGTCCGGTGATAATGATAATCTGCTGCTTTTCATCGTCCAGATAGACATCATTGGCAATATAAGGTTCGCCGATAGGCAACTGTTTTTCAATCACCGGATGGCGGCCAGCCTTAATATCGATCACCTGCGAATCATTCACATCCGGACGGATATAACGATTACTTTCAGCTACCTTGGCAAACGAGAGCAGACAGTCCAGACGACCGATCAGGTTCGCATTCATCTGGATAGGCGGAATATATTCGGAAAGACAAAGCACCAGTTCGTTAAAGAGACGGGCTTCCAACGAAAGTATCTTCTCTTCCGCTCCCAATATCTTTTCTTCGTATTCTTTCAGTTCTTCGGTAATATAACGTTCGGCATTCACCAAAGTCTGTTTGCGTATCCATCCGGCAGGGACTTTGTCCTTGTAGGCGTTACGCACTTCGATATAATACCCGAAAACATTGTTGAAACCGATTTTAAGGCTCGATATACCCGTCTGTTCTATTTCCCGCTGTTGTACCTTCAAGAGATAATCTTTACCCGAATAAGCGATTGCACGCAACTCGTCAAGCTCGGCGTTCACGCCTGTCGCAATCACGCCGCCCCGGTTCAGCAAGGAAGGCGGATCGTTGTTGATCTCTTTTTCTATCCGGTCACGGATCAGGGCACAGGCATTCAACTGTTCGCCGATACGGCAAAGGCTCGGCTCATCGCTTGCCGTACAAGCCTCCTTGATCGGCTCGATGGCACGAAGAGCGACTTTCAACTGTACCACTTCGCGGGGAGAGACGCGGCCGACCGCCACTTTGGAAATAATACGTTCCAAGTCGCCGATCTGTTCCAGTTTCTCTTCCAGCAGCTCCTTCACTTCGGGATGGCGGAAGAAATATTCCACTACGTCCTGACGCTCATGGATCGGTTTCACATCCTTCAAAGGGAACAATATCCAACGGCGCAACATACGCGATCCCATCGGGGAAACGGTCTTGTCCAGCACATCCAGCAAGCTCGTCCCCTCCTCGTTCATCGTGCTGACCAGCTCCAAGCTACGCACCGTAAACTTATCGAGGCGTACATAGCGGTCTTCTTCGATACGGGAAAGAGAGGTGATATGCGAAATATGGGTGTGTTGCGTCTGATCCAGATAATACAGGATGGCTCCCGAAGCTACGACTCCCAATTTCAAATGCTGGACACCGAAACCTTTCAGGTTCTTCGTTTCGAAATGTTTCAGAAGACGGTCGTTGGCAGCTTCCGAAGTAAACACCCAGTCATCCAGTTCAAAAATAAAGAACCGAGGACCGAAAGCCTCTTCAAAACGTTTACGGCTACCCCTTTCGACCAATACTTCTTTCGGTGAAAAATTATTCAGCAGTTTATCCACATAATCAACGGTTCCTTCGGCTGTCAGGAACTCGCCGGTAGAGATATCGAGAAATGCAATTCCACAGACATCCTTACCAAAATGAATGGCAGCAAGGAAGTTGTTTTCCTTATGGTTGAGTATATTGTCATTGATAGAAACACCCGGAGTTACCAATTCGGTGATACCGCGTTTCACTAATTTCTTTGTGAGTTTCGGATCTTCCAGCTGGTCGCAGATAGCTACGCGCTTACCGGCACGCACCAGTTTGGGCAGATAGCTGTCTAATGCATGGTGAGGGAAACCGGCCATCTCGATCGTTTGCCCCGGTCCGTTCGCTTTTTTCGTCTGTACGATACCCAGTATTTCGGCTCCGGTCACAGCGTCTTCGCCATACATTTCGTAAAAGTCGCCTACACGGAATAACAGGATTGCATCAGGATGTTTTGCCTTTATATCGAAATACTGCTTCATTAAAGGTGTTTCCACTATCTTTGCCACTGTTCTTTTCTTTTTATCTGTTCGACTGTACAAAGGTACGATTTTTCATCTTTCAAAAAATTCACGGATTGCTTTTTCATTTATTCCTTAGAAAAAATATAACTTTGTAAGCATCCTAACAAAAAACATATATCATGAAACAGGCAATTCTAATTTCGACCGGCCTTTTGCTGACAACTCCTTTCATTCACGCAGAGAAGAATAAGGACAAGAAACCGAATGTCGTTTTTATCCTTGCAGACGATTTGGGTTATGGCGATCTAAGTTGTTACGGACAAGAAAAGTTCGAGACGCCCAACATCGATAAGTTGGCACAAAGCGGAATGCGTTTTACACAGTGTTATTCGGGGACAACTGTCAGTGCCCCTTCCCGCTCTTGTCTGCTGACAGGCACGCACAGCGGGCATACCCCTGTACGCGGTAATCTCGAACTTGATCCGGAAGGACAGTTCCCGCTTCCCGACGATGCCCGCACCATCTTCGAAGTAATGAAAGATGCAGGATATAAGACATCCGCTTTCGGCAAATGGGGACTGGGCTATATCGGTTCAACCGGCGATCCTAAAAATCAAGGTTGCGATACTTTCTACGGATACAATTGCCAATTGCTGGCACACAGTTATTACCCTGACCACCTCTGGGACAACGACAAACGAGTG
>ENA-ORLB01000410-ORLB01000410.1-human-gut-metagenome-genome-assembly--contig:-NODE-410-length-18278-cov-4.02426_pt1 | contig 18278 bp, 13 predicted proteins | sample MGYA00243064_ERZ508817 | MGnify/ENA primary metagenome ERZ508817 (study PRJEB26277, sample SAMN04329836) | human gut metagenome | biome: human-associated habitat | host: Homo sapiens | place: USA... | reverse complement strand
CGAATGCCGCCGGTTGCTTCTCCGGCAGCCCATAGACCTGCTACGGGGCGGCCGACAGCGCGCATTGCCTGAGCAAGCTCATTAATGCGGATGCCGCCCATTGTGTAGTGAATGCTCATGCCTGCAAAGCAGGCCCAGTAGGGCGGATGATCGAGCGAAAAGTCACCGCGAGGCGCGACTTTTCCTAAAGGATCCTGACCAGTCTTCATGCCGGTGTTGTAGTCGTCGATGGTGGCCTGCAGATTCGCGGCAGGGAGTTTCATTAAGCGAGCTAGATCCTCAATGGTGTCTGCCGTCCACGCATCTCCGGATTCAACCGCAAGCACAGCCTCCTTCTGCATGAGAATGCTTAGGTTTTTCATGCCTTTGGAATCGATTATGGTGTAGGCAACTTTGCCGGGAAGCGCCATTGCCGGGAAGCGCCAATATGGCCCGTGTAACGGCGGCTCGGCTGGCGTCCTCTCGGATGAAGCGGCGCCCGGTTTGGTCAACAAGGATGAACTGATCCACGAGCATATGGAAACGTGCTCGCATGACTCGGCCTGGAGGAAGTCCTGGATTACAGAGCACATCCTCCATATCGACAAGCTCTGCTCCGGCTTTTTGAGCGGCGAGCAGCATCTCGCCTGTCGATCCCGGCATATTGTTGGTCGTGAGTCCCGAAAATTGCGGGGCATAGCGGGCAATCATGGCGGGATTGGCACCAAAACCGCCGCTTGCAACAATGACGCCTCGTTTAGAAAAAATATTTTTTCGTATATTGTTTTCCGCTATTTGTACGCCGCAGACTCGACCGTCGTTATCGGTAAGCAGTGTCGTAACGGGGGTGCTTGTTTTAATGATTACGCCCAGTTTGACGGCAGCTGTGGAGAGAGTTCGGATATAACCTTCGCCATTAGGCATCAAGGGTTTATGACTGCGCGGCCAGCGAGAGCCATATGCTTCAGAAACGGTAGGCTGGAAGCGCATGCCAAGTTTCTCTAGCCACTTTAGGGCAGGCGTGGCGTTGTGTACCAAAATGGCTGCAAGTTTGGGGTTGGCGTGACCGCCGCCGCTCTCGAGCATCTGCGACAAAAAGAGCTGCTCACTGTCTTCAATGCCTTGCCGCTTTTGCCGAACCAAGTCAACACAGGCATAAAATCCGCCCGAAATTCGGGTATTGCCGCCGATATGCGGCATCTTCTCCAACAGCAGCACTTTTGCGCCAGCCTCAGCGGCACTCACAGCCGCGGAGAGCCCTGCGCCGCCTGCGCCGACCACAATGACGTCCCAGACGCGCTGCGCTGCCTGAACGGCAGGAACTGCCAGTGTTGAAAGCAGAAGGCTGCCAAACATTCTGCGAGAAAACCGCCGCATCATGAATTTTCCTTGTGGAAAGTGGAGTCGTTTGGATGACGAAAGAGCGGATGGTCCGTATCGGATTCAGATTCTGCGGCAGCAATAGCACGGCTGAATGCCACGGCGCTGCTGCCGCCGAGTTTTTTAGCAGCACTCCATCGGTGGATGCGTACTGTTTGCTCTGCAATGCAAAGCTCTTTTGCAATCGCTTTATTCGAGAGCCCGGAAGCAGCTAAGCGGCAAACTTCCAATTCCTTGGGGGTGAGTGCTTTGAGTTTTTCAATGGCGTGACGACGCTGAGTAAGCCGCTGGGTGTATTGCTGATGCCAGGCAACGAGCTCATGCGTCAGGGCGGCTAGGCGCTCGGCTTTGACGGGTTTTTGAATGAAGTCAGCGGCACCGCGCTTTAGCGCATCAACGGCCATGGCGACGTCACCATGGCCCGTCAGGAAAAGAATGGGCAGTGATCGGCCTGTTCGGAGCAGTTCTGACTGCAGTTCCAGACCATTCATGCCAGGCATGCGGATATCGAGCACAATGCAGCCGGCACGAGACACATCATCAAAGTGAAGAAAGTCTTCTGCACTGCTGTACTCACGCACATCGAATCCTTCCAGGCGCAAAACGAAGGCTTCGGATTGGCGCACTCGATCGTCATCGTCAACAATGCGCACCAACGGCGGCAGTCTGGGATCGAGCAATTCGTTACTCATGGTGCGTTTTCCTTTGCCCGCTATCTTGGAGAACGGTTGTGCCCGCCTCACTCGGGCTGGTATTTAAAAGGCAAGGCAGCTCGAGAACGGCGATAAGGCCGTTGGGCTGAGCACGAACAAAGTCGATGTGCCCGCGGTGACGTTCGGCAATGCTTTTGGCGAGACTCAGTCCAAGTCCTAAACCGTGAGGCTTGTGACTGACAGTCGGGTGAGAGAGCGTTTCGAAAACCTCGTTCGTTAACGGAGGTCCATAGTCACGAACCCTAAAAACAATGTTGCCGCCAGATTGCTGGGCAGACAAGTGAATGACCTTCTCTGAAACATCCGCCATGGCATCCGCGGCGTTTTTGAGGAAATTGAGAATGACCAATGTGAGCTCTAGAGGATCTCCCAAAACGCATGCATTGGTACGGCAGTCCGTGCGGACGGTGACGCCGCTTGATAAAGCCGAATGGCTGAAGGCGCGGACAGCGGAGGCAATCAGATCTTTGGCGGCAATCGGTATTTTTTGAGCATGCGCCGTTTTATCGTAACCGCGGACACGGTCTACGATCGCTGAGGCGCGTTCTGCTTCTTCGACAATAACGTCGGCGGTCTGGGCAACAACCGGATCGGCCGGATAAGTTTTTCTCATGTACAGGCTGAGGCCGCCGACGAAATTCATAATCGACATCAGCGGCTGACGCAGTTCGTGCGCCACCATGGAAGAGAGCTGCGCGACGATGCCGGCACGCTCCATTTGCGCGAGCATCTGTGCATTTGCTTGATTGGCTTTCTCGAGCGCATCGCGTTCAGCTATCGAGGCCTGAAGCTCTGCTGTACGCCGCTCAACCAAGCGGTCCACTCGAAGCGTGTGAATGATCAAAAGCATGAGGAGTCCGAATGCGGCAAAGATCCATTCTTGATAATTCGCCCACAATGCGGACCAATTTGTGTCATTGAGATAGGAGTAAGGCCCTGTTTTTAAAAGCTTATAGAGGTTGAGTGCCTCGCTGTTGTCAGTGCTGATGCCCCAGGCGCTGCCATTTTCGGACGGCGGTTCGGTGAGCAGCGCCAAAGTAATCTGCTTGGTCAATGCGGGGTCCGCATGGGGAAGCGAGGCGAAAACGGGACCGGGATACAGTGCCGTTGAACGGCGGCAGCGCAGGGCGTTGCTGGTTTGCTCATGGAGTACACGAAAGTCCTCTAGGCGATAGCCGTGCAGCGCCGTTTGTTCCTCCAAGGCGCAGGCTGCCAACAGGCCTGCATCCGTTTCCCCTGCCGAGACGCTGTCGAGAACATTGGGATATTCATATTCGGTGAATAGTTCTGCGCCCCAAAATTTTTTAGGATCAAATCCCGCTCGAACGAGTTCGCCTTGAAAGGTAAGCCAAGAGGTGAAGTCATTGGGATTCTGCGCGGCAATTTTGCGGCCGCGCAGATCGCTAAGCGTCTGAAGGTCATTGCGGTCAGCACGAACAAAAAGCACCGCGCCGGTGCTTTTGGCCGGATCAGAACTAAAGCGGTTTTGCCTTGTCGCTAAATCGTCTGCATGTTCTGTAGAGGCTAGGAAGGTGAATAATCCGCTGTCGGCTATGAAAAAGCTGATGGATTTCGTTTGGATGGCCTGTGACAGCTCCGCTATTGAAAAGGTTTCGGCATGAAATCGGAGATGAGGAAAGCGTTTGCGCAGATGCCGCATTGTCGGCCCTAGGGTGTCGACAAAGAATTCCGGATCAAGCGTCTCTTGAATGCCAATATGGACAACGCCACCGTCTCCTTGTTCTTGGCCCGATGAGGCTGCATCCGCGAAGGGGGCTGAACCGGTCAGGAGCAGAAAAAATCCTAAAAGAAAAGGCAGACGAATCATGGTCAGAGGCGACAGAGCGATCCCATTCATCTTAAGAGCTGTTCGGGTAGCTGCAATTGGGGTTCGGCACGTCTAACAAAATAAAAACTGGAAAAAATCGCCTCAAAGCGTTGAATCTCCTGTCCAAACATGAGAAAATTCGCGCTTCGACTTGGCTGCATCTTGCCCCGGAACCAGACGCAGCTCAAGATTTTCATACATTTCCGGGTCATCACAACTAGGTGTCGAATGCCTACTATCCGCGTTAAAGAGAACGAACCCTTCGAAGTCGCCCTGCGCCGCTTTAAGCGCACCATCGAAAAGTCCGGCCTGCTGACCGAACTCCGTGCGCGCGAATTCTATGAAAAGCCCACCGCAGAACGTAAGCGCAAGAAGGCTGCCGCGGTCAAGCGCCATTACAAGCGCCTGCGCAGCATGATGCTCCCGAAGAAGCTCTACTAATCGCTTCTTCCTCGCCCAGCAGAAGTTTTCTGTTGGTGCTTAACTCCTAGATATCGCTCAAGGATGGTGATGATTAAAGAGAGAATCCGCGAAGATATGAAGGCCGCCATGCGTGCGCATGATGCCGACCGTCTGAGCACGATTCGTCTCCTTCTTGCCGCAGTGAAGCAGCGAGAAATCGATGAAAAGATCGAGGCGACGGATGCGCAGGTCACGGAAGTGATTGCCAAGATGGTCAAGCAGCGCCGCGACTCGATCCAGCAGTATCGTGCGGGCGGCCGTGAAGACCTCGCTCAAAAAGAGCAGGCTGAAATTGATGTGCTTTCGGGATATCTCCCCAAGCAGCTTTCCGATGAGGAAATCGGGGCAATCATCGACGAAGCTATTGCTCAGTCTGGTCTTTCCGGCATGGCCGCAATGGGCAAGGTGATGGGAGCCGTCAAGGCTAAGGTTGCAGGTCGCGCCGATCTCGGCAAGGTCTCTGCACTGGTCAAGGCTCGCCTGACTGCCTAAGTCCAAAGCGTCCCAAAAGGCCGCGCAGCCGAAGACGGAGATTCATCGACCTCTGTCGTCGGCGGCACATATCGGACTGTCTGCGGGCAGTCAAAAGAGGGGCCCTGGTTAAACCCAGGGCTTTTCTTTTATCTTTGGATGAAGTGGGATATCTTGTTGCATCGGAGCTGTGACAATGCGCTCCTGATCAGCAAGTCTGATTTTCTCGACATCTTCTTTACTGTTAAATTTTCATGATTCCTGAGGGCTTCATCTCCAGTCTGCTTGAGCGTGCCGACATCGTTGATGTGATCGGCCGTTATGTGACCCTCAAGAAGAGCGGACGCAATTTCATGGCGTGCTGTCCGTTTCACAAAGAAAAGACGCCGTCCTTTTCGGTGTTTTGATGGACATTGAACACCTCGAGTTCCCCGAGGCTGTTCGTCGTTTGGCCGATATCTACGGCATGCAGGTGCCGGAAGACAACTCGCCGCACCGTCAGGAGGAGCGTGCCCGCGCAAAGACGCTCGGCGAATACATGAAAGAGGCGGCGGACTTCTACAGCGAAACACTGAAGGCAACGCCGCGTGCGATTGACTATTTAAAGCAGCGCGAGATTACGGGTGAAACGGCATTGCGTTTCGGTCTGGGTTTCTCTCCGGATGGCTGGCACGGTCTGCAGGCGATCTTCCCCGGCGAAAAATATCTCGCTAAAGAGCTGCTTGAAGTAGGGTTGGTGCTCGAAAAGAACGGTTCGCGCTACGACGCCTTCCGCGGCCGCATTATGTTTCCGATTCGCTCGCCCAAGGGGCTGGTCATCGGATTCGGTGCACGCACGATGAAGGGTGACGAGCAGCCGAAGTATCTGAACAGCCCAGAAACGCCTATTTACCACAAAGGCAGCGAACTCTACGGTCTTTATGAAGGCCGAAGCGCTGTCATTGACCGTGCTCGGGCGATTGCGGCGCTCGGTACCTCCATTACGCCCGAACACGTCAAGAAGCTTTTCAAACTGACGGATACGGTTTATTTCTCATTTGACGGGGACTCCGCCGGCCGAAAGGCGGCTCGGCGTGCGCTCGAGGCCGCGCTTCCAGTGATTCAGGATGGACAGGCTGCGCGCTTTGTACTGCTTCCGCCCGAACACGATCCCGACAGTCTTATTAAGGCAGAGGGCGCTGAGGGTTATGAACGTGAAATCGAAAAGGCGCTGCCGCTGACGGAGTTTTTGAAAAGCCTTCTCATTGAAGGAAAGTCGCTCACCTATGCTGAAGAACGCGTAAAACTCACGGCGGAAGCAAAACCGCTGATCCTTTCGATGAAGCAGGCGCCAGTCTTAAGACTGGCTTTGATGCGTGAGATTGCCAGATTGGCTCGACTGCAGCTCGAAGACCTCGAACGCGAGTGGAATACTGGCGCGCCGGAACGAACCGTGCTTCCGCCTATGGATATCAGCACGGACTTTGGCCCGGCCGGACAGCGTTGGAACAGCGAACCAACGGCCGCAGGCCGCTTCAGCCGTTGGGGCGGAGCCGGCAGTTATGGCCGCGGCTGGCAGCCTCGGCGGCAGTCTTATTTTGAGCCCCGCGTTCGTGCTAAAGATGTCCGAGAACGCATGCTGCAGTGTTTCCTTGCCTATCCGGCCCTTCTCTCGGATTTCACGCCGCAAATTGAAGATGAATTCGTGACGAGCGAAAGCGCATCCTCGCAGTATATTGTCGAAGTTTGGCGTGCAGCCGCGCACGAGGACGGTTCGGTAACGAATACGGCTGCGCTGCTGGCTTGCTTGGAAAAATCCCCCAACTATGATCACTATGCGAGGCTGCTTGCAGAAGAAATGACCATCGAGACGCCGCAGGAGGCGGCTCGGCTGGAATTGAAGCGCGGCTTTCTGGAGCTCGAACTCGATCAGGTGAAAGATCGGCTTCTGAAACTCTCCGAAGAACCTGCCACAGCAGATACGCTTGCCAAAATGAAGCCGCTCGCGAAGCGAAGCCGAGACATTGAAGCATTGATTTCAGAAGCGGCCGAAGAGGAAAAGGACTGGCGCCGCCGAGCAGAAGAGCAGTCCCGTACGGCTGCTTTTGCGCAGTCGGAAAAGGGGCGTGCAGATGTGGCCTATTCCAATAATCCTAAGGTGCGTGCGCTTCAGGAGCATTTATTCGGCAAGGCAGCAATGGATGAAGCAGCCAAAACTGCTTTGAGTGTGCGGGAGCCGACGGCTGCCCAGACCTCTGTCGCGGCTGTTGCCGCGAGAAATGGCGCCCCAGCCACCCATCCGCCCAGATCTGCCGGTAAGTCTGAAAACACTCAGGTCTCTTCAACGCAAACCAGTGCTGTTGCTGCACGGGCCGCCCGTGTCTTTGGGAGTTTCGGGGCTCCTCCGCCTTCTGGCGGAGCGTTGGGAGTGCATCCTCTGAATGCGGGCGTTTCTGCTCCGGCGGCTGCGGTTCCTGTGCAGTCAGCTCGTTCTCGACGTGATGAAATCGCCGCGGCTCTGACGGCACAGGCAGAAAAACGAACAGGACGCACGCTCCAGACAAATGACGAATTCATGAGTGAAGAGTCTTCGTCGGGCCCCATGCCGGAGCCTCCCAAAGGACTTACGGATCTGCCTTCAGACGCTGAACTTGCAGGTTGGTCTGACGATTGGAGCGAAGCGGAAGAAGCCCAAGCAGAACCGCAGATTCCTGCGGACATGCCGCCGAGCGGGTTGGGACGAAAAGCGCGATAAAAACGAGTTGTGCCGTTTATTGGTGAAATCCCTTATATTTCATAAGGGGTTGTCGTGATGAATGCCAATACAGCGCATTATGGCAACGTGTTGCAATTGGAAACACAAAAAAGACTTGCATATCTTGCAATCTTGGGGTTATCTCAAAGATTTGTTCGCGGCATTTTCCACCCCGTGTGGCATTATTTGATATTGATCTCTCCGCTTTGCAGTGGTTCTGCTTCAGGTCCCCTTATTGAGAAGGCTAGTCAACCCCGACTCAATCCTAAGGATATTGGCAGTATTTGTTTGCAAGCGGCGCTTTTTTTACTTTCCTTTAATGCAGAGTGAATTGAGCGCTGGAGAGCAGATCGCATCGGTGTTCCGTGCAGGATGTACGGAATGCTCCAGCTGAAAGAGAGCTTTCGGGTGCTGGGCCCCCCTCGGGAGAGACGCACATGGCGGTGGCTAAGAAAGCGAAGAAAGACGGCGTGGAAGTCAAAATAGAAACTTCCAATGATGCGCAGAAAGATAAGAAGCACTCGAAGCGCAAAATAAAGACAGCGACCCTCGAGACTTCCGGTCTTACGCTTTCTATCGAATCCGTAGAACCTGAAAAAACGTCCAAGAAGGCCGTAAAGGCAAAGAAAGTCAAAGGCGAAAAAACGCCTAAAACCGCTGAACTTCAGGCAGTGCCTGAGGAGAGTCCTGTTGCTGCGGCTGAACCCGTAAAGCCGACTCGTCTGCGCAAATCAGCCAAGAAGGTCGTTGCCAAGGCGGATGCGGATGATTTGAATACGCCGTCCCCTGCTGCCGATGTGAAGACCAAGCCTGTTCGTAAGACTCGCGCGGCAAAAAAAACGGAGCCTTCGGAAGAGACCTTGCCTGTGGCGGAAGCGTCTGCAGCTGCTGAGGGAAAAAAAGCAGTCAGAGTACGCAAGGTTAAAGCGGTGAAATCCCAAGCTCCGGCCGAAGAACTTTCGACAGAGCAGGCTGAGGCGGCGCCAGTCAAGACGCCTAAATCGAAAGCGGCCAAACCTAAGGCGGCCAAGAGCACTGCAAAGAGCAAAGGACGCAAAAAATCGGCAAAGTCCGTCGACGCTGACAGCGAAGACTTCGATTTTGATGACGACGGCGGAGAAGACATCGCAGGCGTTATTGATGATGAGGATGCCGACTATGAAGACATCCCCGAACTCGATGAGGTCGAAGACATCGAGGCGGTTGAAGATGTCGGTGAAGAGGCTGACGAAGACGGTGCTGCGGATGCAGAGTCTGCGCCTTCTGAGGCTGAGCCCGAAGCGGCGCCAAAAAAGACGCGCCGCTCCAAGAAGTCGCGCGCTGCGCGTGACAAGGCGCTCATGGAAGCCATGAAGCATGGCTACGGGGCGGCTGAAGAGTCTACGGAAGACCGCCGCTCCAAACTGATCAAGCTGATCAGCTTGGGCAAAGAGCGCGGCTACGTCACCTACAGCGAAATCAATGACAACATCCCCAACACGCTGCTTGATGAAGATGCCATCGAAACGATTGTCAACATTCTTGGCAATCTCAACATTGCGGTGCACGAAGTGGCTCCCGATGAGGAGCAGCTGCTCATTCAGGGCGGTGCTGAGGGGGTAAGCGATGAGGATGCCGAAGCGGAAGCCGAAGCTGCGCTTTCGACGGTAGAAAGTGAATTCGGCCGTACGACCGATCCTGTGCGCATTTACATGCGTGAGATGGGATCCGTAGAGCTCCTTTCACGTCAGGATGAAATTGAGATCAGCAAGCGCATCGAAGACGGCCTGAAGCACATGGTTCTCGCCATTGCTCGGTGCCCAGTGACGGTGCACGAAATCCTTGAGAGCGCTGAACGCATCCGGTCCGGTGAAACGCCGATTGATGAGGTGGTTGACGGCATCGTCACGCCCGATGACCAGAAAAACGTCGTTGGTGCTGTGGAGGATGAGACAGACATGGGCGCTTCCGCCATGACGGTGGGGCAGCTCGAAGATTTAAAGGAAAAAAGCCTTGCGGTGTTTGACCGTGTGGAAGCTCATTTCCGTTCGCTCGTTGAAACCTTTGACGGCAAAGGGCCGCATGCGCCTGAACTGGAGGGGCTCAAGGATCAGATTCAGCGCGAACTCATGGAGATTCGCTTTACTGCCAAAACGGCCGATCGACTCTGTGAGTCGCTTCGCCGGACGATTGGCATTGTCCGCGGCAGCGAACGTACGGTTTATGACGAATACGTCCGACACCTCCATCTGCCCCGCGAATGGTTCCTCGCCAATTTCATTTCCAATGCTACCCGCATCGGCTGGGTTGATGAGGTGGCGGCTGCTTATCCCGACAAGGCGCAGGTCATTCTTCATATGCGGGCGACGGTTGAAGAAGAGCAGCGCCGTTTGGCACAGCTCGAACGCGAGTCCCATATGACGGTAGCGGAGCTGCTCGACACCTATAAGCAGATGGCTACCGGCGAGTCCAAAGCGCGCAATGCCAAGCGCGAGATGACAGAAGCCAATCTGCGTCTGGTGATCTCCATTGCTAAGAAGTACACCAACCGCGGGCTGCAGTTCCTGGATTTGATTCAGGAAGGAAATGTTGCAACTTATGCTAGGTGGTGGATTCGTCAGGCCATCACGCGAAGCATTGCCGATCAGGCCCGCACGATTCGTATTCCGGTGCATATGATCGAAACGATCAACCGCATGAACCGCATTACGCGTCAGGAGCTCCAGGAAACCGGTGTGGAACCTGACAGCCGGCGGCTTGCTGAATTGATGGAGATGCCTGAAGACAAGATCCTCAAAATCATGAAGATTGCTAAAGAGCCGATATCGATGGAAACGCCGATCGGCGACGATGACGATTCTCATTTGGGCGATTTTCTGGAGGATACTCAGACGGTGGCTCCGGCCGAGGCTGTGCAGAATGCCTCGTTGTCGGACACGGTCAAGCAAGTGCTCGACAGTCTTTCTCCTCGTGAAGCAAAGGTGCTTCGCATGCGCTTTGGCATTGAAATGCAGTCCGACCATACGCTCGAGGAAGTGGGCAAGCAGTTTGATGTTACGCGAGAACGTATTCGTCAAATTGAAACAAAGGCGCTGCGCAAGCTTCGCCATCCTTCACGTGCCGACAAACTGAAGAGTTTCCTTGACGAAACAGACAATTGATTGCGAAATGCTGTGTCTGCAAAGGTCTCATCCAATCATGGATGATTGGGGGAGGCCGTTTGGGCTGTCCGCCTAAAAAGTGCTGTACTGAATGCGCGCATACGCCTAGGTAAACCGCGCAGGCGGCACAGCCATTTGTCATAGCACAAGCGCTTATTTCCAACGAACTTCGCTGAAAATTTGGGAAATTTTTTCGGCGTAAAAGGTTGAAAAGATATGCTGTTTAGCGTATCCTACATCCCTTTTTCGCCGCATCGTCCGGATTCGATTTCCCTTCGAAGCCTGGAATTTCAAGCGGCCTGCTGCTCGCTCGAATAAATATTAGGGCTGCCTGGCGCACGAAGCTGCGCTGGGAGCATCAACGCGGAATGAATTCTCCGCCTCGAAGCAGACAGGCTGCATTGATTTCCAATGGGCTCCAAGGGTTCAGTTGGATTTAAACGTGCGGCGCCGGACCCGGAAGGATCCCTCAACAAGAAGCCGGACCGCTTTCAATCAGCAAGAGGCTCGAAGCGGTGCCGGAGCATTCGCAGCTGCTCGTTCCCTAACGAAGATCGAGTAGCTGCGGTCTCCTGTGCGCAGCTTTTCAAGCGTTTGGCACGGAGAATCTTGGAGAGGGTTTCTTACGGCTGTGAATTCAAGAATTATGCCCGACGCGTTCGAACGGCGGACTCTCTTGGGAGAGCCGTTGAGATGAATGCTGCGGAGTGCACAATGGCCAAGACGACAAAGAAGACGACGGAAGATACGGAAGCCGCTGCCGAACTCACGACTGCGGACACCAAGAGGGTGAAGTCCGAACCAGCCGATACGGCCGAGAAAAAACCAGCTCGAACGAAGCGGGTGAAGAAAGCGGAAGGGGATGGTGCGCTTGATGAAGCGCCGGCCAAACCTAAGCGCACGCGTAAGAGTAAAGCAGAAAAGACTGCTGAAGGTGCCGATGGCGCTGAAGCGGCGGCCAAACCTAAAAAACCTCGTAAAACGGCAGCCTCTAAGTCCAAGAAGGTCAAGGCGGCCGAAGAAGTGCCGTTTGATACGGATGCTGATGATGTTGATGACGAGGTCGACGGCGAGCTTTCGAGCGATGCTGTTCTCGCCGATGACGATGACGGAATGGTCGACGAGGAGGTTGCCGAACTCGATGCCTGGCAGCCTGAAGGCGAGGATGCTGAGAATATTGACGCTGCCGATGGGTCTGAGGATTCCGATGAGGATGATCAGGACGCCGACAACCGAACGCCGCGCAACGGCTACGGTGAACTCGTGCGTCTGGGGCGTTCCCGCGGCTGGGTGACGCTTGCAGACATCAACGATTATCTGCCCGAAAGCGCACTTCGTACTTCGGAAAATCTTCAGGAAGTAACCGAACAGCTCGGCCGTCTGGGTATTCAGGTTTTTGAGGCCCCGCCGGATGAGGATGACATTCTCATCAACGGCATGGGCGGCGACAACAGCGATGACATTGACGAAGATGACGCCGCTGTGATGCTGACGCCCGAAGAGTCTGTCGGTCTTTCAAAGGATCCGTTGCGTGCCTATCTGCGCGGCGTCGGTTCGCATAAGCTGCTCACACGTGCCGGAGAAATCGAAGTTGCCAAGTCGATTGAACAATTCACGATCAAGCTTGTGGCAACTATCGTGGAGTACCCGATCGCAGTGGAAGAAATCCTGCGGCTTGGAGAGGCGCTTAAAGACGAGAACACCGCGGTAGATACCGTCGTGGACGGCTTTAATGATGCCGCTGCTGAGGAAAATGCCAACTCATCCGCTGATGAGATTGCTACCGACATTGGCGCAGCAGCCATGACGGTGGATCAGCTCGCGGAAATGCGCGCCCGCGTGCTTTCACTTTTTGAGCTCGCCCGCAAATCGCTCGACCGTGTGCGTGAAACCTATGGCGATCCAAAACGAGAGAAGGAATACCGCAAGGCGCTTGCTGACATGTCGGCAGCTTTGTCGCCGATCCGCTTTTCCGTGAAGCTCGTTACTCAAATGACGGATCACATCAGCCAGCATATGGATGAAGTGAACAATACGCTCAAGAAGATGCGCGCGACCTTGGCTAACCAATGCCGCATGCCGCAAGTGCAGGTTGTAGAGCTTCTCAAGAGCGACGGCGTCACTGATCCCGAGTGCTTTGAAAAAATATCGGCTGCCGGCAAGCCCTGGTCGGATGCAGTGAGTCATTCGATGGCGGTGCTCAAGGAAGAGCAGGCGGTGCTGATCAGCGCAGAACGAGAAGGCTTGCTCAAACTTTCTGAGCAGCGTGAGCTCGGCCGTGCGATGAAGCTTGCGCAAACGAACCTCATGCAGGCCAAGGCAAAGATGATTGAGGCTAATCTGCGCCTCGTAATCTCTATTGCCAAGGGTTACGTCAATCGTGGTCTTGCCATGACGGACCTGATTCAGGAAGGCAACTTGGGTCTCATGAAGGCGGTCGACAAGTTCGAATACCGCCGCGGCTACAAGTTCTCAACCTATGCGACTTGGTGGGTTCGTCAATCGGTTACCCGTGCGGTGGCGGATTTCGGCAACACTATTCGCATTCCTGTGCATATGACGGAGTCCTACAACAAGCTGCGCCGTCAGAAGCAGAAGTTCCTGCAGCAGCACGGTCGTCAGCCGACTGAGCAGGAGCTCGCAGAGCTCGCGGATCTGCCGCTTCAGAAAGTGAATTTGCTCACGCAGGCGATGCGCGGAGTGGAATCCATTGACGCCCCGATCGGTGACGAGGAAGATGCGACTAAGCTCGACTTCGTTCGCGGCAATGAGCGCGACGATCCGGGTGTGGCCTTTCAGGACCGCTCTATGATCGACTGTATTCAAAAGTCGCTCAATGAACTCAATCCGCGTGAAGCTCAGGTGTTGCGTTTACGCTATGGCATCGGTACGAATCAGGATCACACGCTCGAGGAAGTGGGCCGTACGCTCGGTCTCACACGCGAACGAGTGCGCCAGATTGAGTCTGCTGCCATCCGCAAACTCCGCACGCCGGACTTTACGGAACGTCTGCGTGACTATCTCCAGAGCTGAGATAACTTCATCTAATACGATGTTATTTCTGCTAAATATCAGGTGATACGAAGACCTCCGACAGGCATGCCTGCGGAGGTCTTAAATTTTGCTTGGTTCCAATCTTGCATCAACCAAGTATGGCAGCAAATGCTGCAGACATTCGTTTGTAGCGGCAGCTGATGAACTGCTCAATAATCAGCTACAATCGTCATCTTTCTAAGACATGGGGGCCTGTAGCCAAGTTGGTTAAGGCACCGGACTCATAATCCGGCTATCCTGGGTTCAAGCCCCAGCGGGCCTACCATTCAATTCATTCGCGGACGACGACTGCAGCAACGATCGTCCGTCGACGCTTCTTGTTCCGAGCGCGGGAGACCTTCAGCGTCCCGCTCCGGACGCTTCGACGTGTTGTGTTGAAGCCTGTTCCGAGTGTGGCCGCTATTTTGCGGCTTCGCCGTCCCCGCGTTCTCTCTGCCCAAGATATTCGGATGTCTTCTTTCGATCAGTTCGGTCTCGATCCCCGCATTCTTTCTGCCATTGAGCGTATGGGCTACACCCAGCCAACGCCGATTCAGGAAAAAGCTATTCCTGTGGTGCTCATGGGAGGCGATGTGATGGGCGCGGCACAGACCGGGACAGGGAAGACAGCAGGCTATGGACTGCCGCTCATTGCGCGCATTCTGCCCAAGGCGAATACTTCGATGTCGCCGGCTCGCCATCCGGTTCGGGCACTCATTCTGGCTCCCACGCGCGAACTTGCGGATCAGGTTTCCGACAATCTCGTTAAATACTGTGCCGATACGCCGTTGCGCGCCGGCGTGGTTTATGGGGGCGTCGATATTCGGCCGCAGGCCGATATGCTCCGGCGCGGCGTGGAGATCCTCACGGCAACGCCGGGTCGGCTGCTCGACCATGTGCAGCAGCGCTCGGTCAATTTGTCTCAGGTCGAAATTGTGGTGCTTGACGAAGCCGACCGCATGCTTGACATGGGGTTCCTGCCCGATATTTCCCGCATTCTGCAGCTTTTGCCCCAGCATCGACAGAGTCTTCTCTTTTCTGCGACTTTTTCGCCTGAGATTAAAAAGCTCGCCAAGAGCTTCCTCAAGGACAACCCGACAGTAATCGAAGTTGCCCGCGAAAATTCCACTGCTGAGACGGTGACGCAGGAGCTTTTTGCCGTCAATGACCGCGAAAAGACAGATGTGCTCATCGATATGCTTAAGACGCGCGGTCCGGAAGGGACGCCGCTCACGCAGGTGCTCGTTTTCGTCAATGCCAAGATTACCTGTCGTCGTCTTGCACGCACGCTTGAGCGCGTCGGCATCAATGCTGACGCCATTCACGGTGACAAAACGCAGGAAGAACGTCAGGTGGCGCTCGAGGGCTTCAAGAACGGTGCAATCCATGTGCTCGTCGCAACCGATGTTGCCGCCCGAGGTCTTGACATTAAGGAACTTCCTTTCGTTATCAATTACGACGTTCCTTACAGCGCAGAAGATTACGTTCACCGCATCGGCCGCACTGGCCGTGCCGGCGCAAAAGGTGTGGCAACAATGCTTGCTACGCCTGAAGACAAACGTCTCGTTGAAGCGATTGAGGCTTTGACAAAACAGACCTTTAAGCCGATTTCGATTTCGCCGATGCCGCGTACGCGCCGAGGCTCAGGTGCACCCTATCGCCGTGACGACCGCTCGTCCTATGCTGAACGTGTCGATACGCCTGAGGATGAACGTCTTGCGCGTGAACGCGCTCGTGCGTACATGCCGCCTGCGCAGCGTCATCGTGACCCCATTTTCGATATGCCGTATCTGGAAAATCCGCGGGCGACCTCGTCGGCGCAGAAGGCCGATGCGCCGGTCTTTCTTGAGCGGCAAGAAAAGCGTCGTCCGGTTGCGGCGCTGCTGGGCGGCCGCGGTCGTTAAGGTTCATCTATCTTCAGAGGAAACACAAAGCGGTACGGCGATGTTCGGCCGCTTTTTTGTTTGCGAATATTGAATGAAAAAAAGCCGGTGACAGCTGTGTCAACCGGCTTTTAGCATGGTGATTGAAAATGGATCGGTTAGGTCATCGGAACAATGCCGCGGCCGAAGAAATAGCTCACCAGAACACCAATGATAACGGCGATGAAATTGAGCCAAATGCCAGCCTTCACCATGTCGCCGATGCGGATGCGTCCGGTACCGAAGACAATGGCGTTCGGGGGTGTGCCCACAGGCATCATAAAGGCACAGGACGCTGCAAAGACCGTGGCAAAGAGAATCGGCTCAGGGTTGAAGTGCAGGCTTCCCGCTGCCGCGTCGATCACCGGCATCATGGTTGCTGCCAACGCCGTATTGGAGGTGACCTCAGAGACGAAGGTGACGATTGTGGAGACGCCAAACATCATGGGCAGTTCGCCGATCCCTTCAAAGACCTGAGCTTGAGCACCGATGAGGGAAGCGACGCCGGTTGACTGAATGGCTGCGGCCATAGACAGACCGCCGCCGAATAAAAGCAGCACGTCCCAGGCTACGACATCCTTGGCGCTGTTCCAGTCGAGCGCATGAATGCCGCGCTTCGGATCAACGGGAATGATGAAGAGCAAAACGCCTGCGAGCATGGCGATGACTTCTTCAGTCAGGGGTTTGAGCGGTGTTGCACCGCCAATTTCCAGGCCGCGCAGAAATGGTCCAAAGATCCATAGCAGTGTGGTTCCAGCAAAGACGCAAAGGACGATTTTTTCCCCTCGGCTCATGGGTCCGAGCTTTCTCAGTTCATTGCGAATCCACTCGCGGCCGCCGGGAATCCCATCCATCTTGACCGGAAAAAGCACGTTGAGAAGCAGGAAGGTTGCGGGGAGAAGCAGGAGTGTCACCGGAAGGGCAACCTGCATCCAGTCAAGGAATGACACTTCCGTATGGTAGCGGTCGGCAACAAAGCGCGCGAAGATACCGTTGGGGGGCGATCCGACCAGCGTGGCCATACCGCCGATTGAGGCCGCGTAGGCAATAGAGAGGAGGACGACTACACCAAAGTTTTTTTCGTCCGGCGTGATTTCCGGACTTTCTTGTGTTGAACGAATGACACCCATTACCGCGATGGCGATTGGCACCATCATCGCTGCGGTAGCCGAATTGGAAACCCATGCGGAAAGGAATGCTGTCGAGATCATCAGCCCGAAGATGATCTGCTTGGGTTTAGTGCCGAAGATCGAGATGGTTGCCAGTGCGATGCGTCGATCCAGATGCCAGCGATGAATAGAAAGAGGAAGAGAGTCCCGGAGGCATAGTGCCGCATTGGATTGACGGGAGTGGCTACTTCAAGGAGCGGATAAAGGACGATGGGGATCATCGCTGTCACAGCGATGGGGATTGCTTCAGTGAACCACCACACAGCCATTAGCGTTGTGACGGCGGCGCAGGCTTTGCCGGCGTGCGTGAAAGGGACGGTCTGGCCGGAGGCGTTCACAAACTGATCGGGCATCAGGTAGTAAACAATAACGGCAAGAATGGGGCCGAGAATAAAGGCCCAGATCTTCGTCTGGTTCGACATGGCGTCGATCGAGACGGGTGATGATTGGAGTGGCATGGGTGTCGCTCCTTGATTATTGTCAAAGTGGAGGAAATCTTCTTTACAATCCTATCAGGAGTTTGTCAACTGACAAGCGAAGAGCCGTGCTTTATTTCACTTAGGCTACTGAAATGAGATCTGTTAGATGATCAATTAATTGGTGTTTATGAAAAAGATAGAAAATGAGGACTATCGAGAATAAGGAAATATTCGTAGCGTATTTTGGGAGGTTTCCAGCTCAAAAGTCGTTTTGAGACTTGCATAATCGGTTTCAGAGGCATAAGCTTTGTCTTCACAGCATGAAGAGAGGTAATCCAGTAAGGGTTTACCCGCCAACCTGCCTTCTCGGGCAAGGTGGTTCGGAGCTGCATCGGAGCCCACCTCCCTGCAGTCCCATGCGGCCGAGAGCCTCTGAGAGAGGTTTCAGCAGTCGGTAAAGAGAGCGAGATCTTCAGTCTCAGTGTCCCCATCATCATCAATCTAAGGGACGAAGAGACTTCCGCCAGAGTGGTGCTCCCGCGGGGAGCCGCCCTGAGACATCAGGGAATGCGGCCTGCTGCTCCCGCGGGGAGCCGCCCTGAGACATCAGGGAATGCGGCCTGCCTGCGCTTTAAAATTCAGAGAGTATTGTTCAGAAGTGCGGTGTTGGCTTTTCCTCAGGCGGAATTGTTCCGGATTGCCGAGTTCTGGTCGCAAAAGATCAGACATCGGCTAAAGAGGAGAAGAAATGATGTCCAACCGTTTGACGATCAAGGGTCAGGTCACAATTCCCAAGGCTGTTCGCGATTTTTTGGGTCTGCAGGAAGGCGGCTCGAGCGTTGAATTCACTATCAATGATGACGGTTCCGTTACGGTTCGTAAGGCCTGCGCAGCAGCAGAGCACACGACTGCGGAGTCCGTGCAGACCGCATCGGCTTCGCCCGTGCGTTCACGTCTGCAGCGGCCAACGCGCGGCTTCAGCGCTTCCGCTCCCCGCGCCGCTTCACACTGCGGCGTGTTGGCACTGC
>ENA-ORLB01000376-ORLB01000376.1-human-gut-metagenome-genome-assembly--contig:-NODE-376-length-19713-cov-8.53184_pt1 | contig 19713 bp, 18 predicted proteins | sample MGYA00243064_ERZ508817 | MGnify/ENA primary metagenome ERZ508817 (study PRJEB26277, sample SAMN04329836) | human gut metagenome | biome: human-associated habitat | host: Homo sapiens | place: USA... | reverse complement strand
CAGGAAAAAGGAAGCCGCATGGATAGGCTTATAAAGGAAAATAAAGCCATTTGTGAGCCTTCCTTGACCTGTCCCCACGATGAAGCCGATTGAGCAGTAAATTTCCAATTTAAGCGAAACAAAGCCAGAAACTTCTTGATGTACCGAGAAGTTTCTGGTTTTTTCTTTTGATGGATTTCCAGCGAAAACTACACCATACGCCAATTTTACGCCAAACGATGTATGATTTTGCGCAGAGCAAAAAGAGCGTTGTTCGGGTTTGACGTAAAATTCGGGTGTGTGGTGGATGGGTGTAGACCTGCAAAGGGCTGCATCACAAAGCGGATTCATGGATCTGCAAACGGACAGCTGAAACTTTCCACCGCAGAAGAAGTAAATGTGAAAAACATGGAGGCTTTCTTATGAACAAACTGCTTTCCTGCCGCTACAACATGGACACCAACCGGGTGGAAGTCCGGTTCGAGGATGGCACTACCCTTGCCATCGACTGCATCGCCGTGGAGGACGAATACGGCAACACCCCGGCACAGCGGGCAGAACTTGACTGGCTGCTGTACAATAAGCCGCTGGAGTATGCCCAGATGGTGCTGGGTGGGGAGATTGAGCACTACCTGTCACTTGGCTGTGACCATGGAAGATTGATTGACAAGGTTACATAACAGTTAACACAGCTTGCATTTGCCCTGCAATTTTTCAGAATGGAACGCCCCAAGGGCATCCGGTCTATATCCGGCAGATTTTTCAGAATGAATCTGCCGGGTATTTTTGTTTGTCATAAAGGAAGTCTTGCTTTTTATTGTAAAATTGGATACAATATAAAAAAGACATTTGCACGGAGGACTCTATGGAATATATCGGCATCCAGAAGAAAAACGGCGGTGTGGTGGAAGCCCTGCAGCAGGCCATTTTATCTGGGCAGATCCCGGCGGGCACTGAAATGACCCAGAACGAACTGGCAGAGAGTCTCGGTGTCTCTCGGATGCCGGTGCGGGAGGCCTTGATGATCCTTGAATATCAGGGTCTTATCATCCGCCTGCCCAACAATCGGATAAAAGCGGCAGATTTGACCGAAGAGACACTGCGCCAAATGCTGGCATTGGGGGCTCAGTTGGAACGGCAGGCTATGCGTGCGCTGCCGCAGGATGCGATGTTGGCAGGAGACGAGATGCTGCAGCACCGTACCCTGCGAACCGTCCTGCCCTATCCGCTGCACCGCAAGCTGCTGGAGAGCATTCAGGAGACCTACATTGCCTTTGCCGTGAGCGCACGTCCTGCGCCGGTGAACGACCGGCTTGCCCGCCTGCTGATGCTGGACCGTCAGGGCTCCCCTGATGTGCCGGATGCATGGAACGCCTATGAAGAAGAACTGCTGCATCTGATTTTAACGATAAGGAGTCAATATGCTGGGACTGAAACCCATTAAGCTGCTACCTGCCCGCGAGCGGGTAGCTTCCGCTTTGCGGAAAGCCATTATCTCAAAAAGCATCCCGGAGGGCGCAGAACTCACGCTGGAAAACACCGCACAGGAACTGGGCGTGTCGGTCACGCCGGTGCGGGAGGCCTTTCAGATCCTTGCCCGTGACGGTCTGCTGGAAGTCAAGCAAAACAAGTGCGCCATTGTGTTGGGCGTAACGGAAAAAACGATTCGGGAGCACTACCAGCTGCGCGCTGCGCTGGAAGGCACCGCCTGTATGCTCTGTTGCCAGAACAATGCCGACCTGTCCAAGATCAAAAACTGCGTGGATACTGCAGAGGAGGCTCTTTCTCATCAGCAGGCCGGAAATTATACTGACTACAACCAGTCCTTTCATTTTGAGATCTGGGAAGCTTCCGGCAATGAAAAAATGCGCAATCTTCTCTCGGAGCTGTGGAACGGCCTGTCCATTGGTGTGGAAATGAGCGAGTTGGACTATGCCCTCAACTCCCAAAGTGAGCATAAAAAGATATATGCAGCGCTGGAAGCACGGGATGCGCTGGCCGCACGGGCTGAAATGGAAAAGCATATCCTGCGCAGCATGGACGATGCGCTGACCTATTATTTATAAGATCAAGGAGGACAAGACAGTGTATACCTGTGCGAACTGTACGGTTCTGGCCTGCGCCAACAACGAGCCGGAAAAGATGCCCAAAAACTGCCCTATGCGGAATGCTTCGGTGATGGAGGCCGCCCGCGCCGGCTATGATCTGCCCGAGAATCACGATTTCTACGTCAACTGTTCGGCCATTGAGGGGCTTGGCTACTGTCAATGGCCCCGCCTGAAGGAGACGGTGGAGTTCTGCAAGCGGATGGGCTACCACAAGCTGGGTCTTGCATTCTGCAAAGGTCTGCGGAAGGAAGCCCGCATCGTGGCCGACCTGCTCCGTGCGCAGGGGTTTGAGGTGGTGTCGGTCATCTGCAAGACCGGCGGCATCTCCAAAGAAGAAGTGGGCATCCCGGAAGAGGTCAAGATCCACCCCGGCGAATTTGAGGCCATGTGCAACCCCATCGCACAGGCAAAGCTTCTGAACGAGCAGCACACCGAGTTCAACATTGAGGTCGGCCTTTGTGTGGGCCACGACTCGATGTTTTATAAGTATTCGGACGCCATGGTCACAACGCTGGTGGCCAAGGATCGCGTTCTGGCGCATAATCCCTGCGGTGCCATTTACTGTGCCGAGGGATATTTCAAAAAGCGGCTGGAATAAAAGAAGGATAAAACGTGCGTTCTCCATCTGCTTTGGAGAACGCACGTTTTTTTGCAGAAAGCGGTAGCGTGAGGTCTTCTTGTATCCTACTGTTTGTCTGGCGTGCACAAAAATTGGTACATAATCCGTGCAATGCGACAAAACTCGAAAAAAGGGATTGACAATTCTCTGTTTTGGGTGTATTCTCGTGTCGTCAAGTGGATACATTATCACAGATTAGATATAAAAATCAAAAAAGACGCTGCCGAGATTCCCGGAATTCTAAGGTTCCGGGCAGATCCTTCCAGAACGAAAAAGGGCTGTGAGGGCACAGCACGGCGGCAAAGACTCTGCACAACGAGGTGCAGCTGGGGCGTTCCGAAAGTCAGGGCTGTTTTGCTCTGATAAAAATGGATACATTATATTTCATTAAAGGAGGATTCCCCGGTATGTCAGCAGCAACTATCACCCTACTTTTTCTTCTCTTCGCGGTCGTCATGTTCGTGTTTGAGAAGATCCCCCTCGGCGTAACGTCCATGATCGTCTGTATCGGTCTGGTCGTCACCGGCGTTCTGGACATCAAGACTGCTTTTGCGGGCTTCATCGACAGCAACGTCATCCTCTTCGTCGCCATGTTCATCGTCGGCGGTGCCCTGTTTGAAACAGGTATGGCCAACAAAATCGGCGGCATTGTTACCCACTTTGCCAAATCTGAGCGCAGCCTCATCGTGGCCATCATGGTCATCGTTGGCCTGATGAGCGGCTTCCTTTCCAACACCGGCACCGCCGCCGTCCTGATCCCCGTGGTCATCGGCATTGCGGCAAAGTCCGGCTATGCCCGCTCCAAGCTGCTGATGCCGCTGGTATTTGCAGCGGCCATGGGCGGCAACCTTTCCCTCATCGGCGCACCGGGCAACCTCATCGCCCAGAGTGCTCTGGGTGAGATCGGGATGTCCTTCGGCTTCTTCGAGTACGCTATCGTGGGCCTGCCCATCCTCGCCGCCGGCATCCTCTTCTATGCCACCCTTGGCATGAAGCTGCTACCCAACCACCCCGTCTCCGATGATGACTCCTTCGGCGGCGAGCAGGACTTCAGCAATGTTCCCAAGTGGAAACAGGTGCTCTCCCTCGTCATCCTCGTGCTCACCCTGCTGGGCATGATTTTTGAAAAGCAGATCGGCATCAAGCTCAACATCACAGGCTGTATCGGTGCGCTGGCTCTGATCCTCACCGGTGTCATCTCCGAGAAAGACGCCCTGAAGTCCATCGACCTCAAGACTATCTTCCTCTTCGGTGGTACGCTGTCTCTGGCCTCTGCACTGGATAAGACCGGGGCAGGCGCAGAGATTGCAAACATCGTCATTGGTGCTCTGGGCGAGAATCCCTCTCCCTACGTCCTGACTCTGGTGGTCTTCCTGCTCTGCTGCGTCATGACCAACTTCATGTCCAACACCGCAACCACCGCTCTGATGGTTCCCATCTGCCTGAGCATCGCACAGGGCATGGGTGCCGACCCCCGCGCAGTCCTGATGGCTTGTGTCATCGGCGGCTCCTGCGCTTACGCAACGCCCATCGGTATGCCCGCCAACACCATGGTGGTTTCCGCCGGCGGTTACACCTTCAAGGATTATGCCAAGGCTGGCCTGCCCCTCATCCTCATCGCAACCGTCGTCAGCATGGTGATCCTTCCCATCGCATTTCCGTTCTTCCCGCAGTAAAGCGGACAGGAACGTTGAATATGAGTGAACCAACGCGCAAAATGTACCAAAGCTAAGGAGGCATTGGAATGAACAAGCAAGAACAGGTGCAGCAGATGACGACCTATATGGCAAACTTTGTGAGCCATATCGCCAAGGTGCTGCCGGACGACATCATTGCCAAGCTCGATGAGCTGGGCGCACAGGAGGACGCACCGCTGTCCAAGGTCATTTATGAGACCATGAAGCGGAACCAGAAGCTGGCCAAGGAGCTGAACCGCCCCAGCTGTCAGGATACTGGTGTGCTCCAGTTCTGGGTAAAGTGCGGCGTGGACTTCCCCCTCATCGGCGAAGTGGAGGGTCTGCTGAAGGAGGCTGTGGTCAAGTCCACCTTCGAAGCACCCCTGCGCCACAACAGCGTTGAAACCTTCGATGAGTTCAACACTGGCCGCAACGTCGGCAAAGGCACCCCTACCGTCTGGTGGGATATCATCCCGAACAGCGACAAGTGCGAGATCTACGCCTATATGGCAGGCGGCGGCTGCACCCTGCCGGGCAAGGCCATGGTGCTGATGCCCGGTGCAGGTTACGAAGGTGTGACCAAGTTCGTCATGGATGTCATGACCAGCTACGGCATCAATGCCTGCCCCCCGCTGCTGGTGGGCGTGGGCGTTGCCACCTCTGTTGAGACCGCCGCTCTGCTGTCCAAGAAGGCTCTGATGCGTCCTCTGGGCAGCCACAATGAGAACGAGCGCGCAGCCTATATGGAGAAGCTGCTGGAGGACGGCATCAACTCCATCGGCCTTGGTCCTCAGGGCATGGGCGGCAAGTACTCCGTCATGGGCGTGCACATTGAGAACACTGCCCGCCATCCTTCTGCCATCGGCGTTGCCGTCAACGTGGGCTGCTGGAGCCATCGCCGCGGCCACATCATTTTTGATAAAGACCTGAACTACACCATTGATACTCATTCGGGGGTGACTTTGTAATGCTGACCATCAAAGACGGAAAGAAAATTCTCACGACTCCGGTCTCCGCAGAAGACCTGAAGGACATCCATATCGGTGATGTCGTTTACCTGAACGGCGACCTGACCACCTGCCGTGACGTGGCGCACCGCCGCCTCGTGGAAGAGGGCCGCCCGCTGCCTGTGGACGTCAAGGACGCTGCCATTTTCCACGCCGGCCCCATCATTCGCCCTCTGGAGGACGACAAGTTCGAGATGGTGTCTGTGGGCCCCACCACCTCCATGCGTATGGAGAAGTTCGAGTATGAGTTCGTGCAGAAGTCCGGTGTCCGCGTCATCGTGGGCAAGGGCGGCATGGGCCCCAACACCGAGCGCGCCTGCAAGGAGTTCGGTGCCATCCACTGTGTTTTCCCTGCCGGTAACGCCGTTGTGGCTGCCACCGAGGTGGAGGAGATCGTCGAGGCCCAGTGGCGTGACCTCGGTATGCCGGAAACTCTGTGGCACTGCCACGTTAAAGAGTTTGGCCCCCTGATCGTTTCCATCGACGCTGAGGGCCGCAACCTGTTCGAAGAGAACAAGGTCATCTTCAATCAGCGCAAGGATAAAGCTGTCGAGGAAATTTGCAAGCACGTTGGCTTCATCAAATAAGATCCAACTGCGAAGCCAGCGTTGCCTATACCCTGCGGAGAGCAACCATCCATCAAAAGCTTCTTCTCCTAAAATGAACTCACTATCACGTTAATTCTAACAACCATATTTGCTTTTACCGATCCAACAGACTTCTTATCGTTTACTTCTATCTTTATTACCCTGTTTATCCTGCTTCTCCGCAAAACACCCCGGATGCTGTCTGTAATATCGGCATCCGGGGTGTTGCTATTTGCGGTCAAATATAAACATTCAAGTGCCTTTGCATCTGCAAGGTGGAAGTAATCCACAGGAGGACAACCCAAATGAGCCCATTGGAGATCACACTGGTCATCCTGCTTGTAACGATCATCGCCTTTGTATCCGGTAAAGTCCCGTTCTCGGTCATTTCTACCGGCATCATTCTGGCGCTGATCCTCACCGGCATCAAGACCCCTGCCGAGGCCTTTGGCGGCTTCATCAACACGAACGTGATCATGTTCGTGGCCATGTTCGTCATCGGTGCAGGACTGACCAAAACGCCCCTGATTGACAAAGCCCAGAGTCTGGTCATCCGCTACAAGGACAATATGCGGATGCTGATCTTTCTTTCCTGTGTGGCAGGTGCGTTTCTGGGCGCCATCACCAGTGCCACCGCAACTGCCGCTATCATGATCCCGCTACTGGTAGGCATTGCGAACGACATCGGCGTGAGCCGTAGCAAGCTGCTGTATCCTTCTATGGCCTGTGCCAACATTGCCACCCAGATGACCTTTCTCGGTCAGGGTGCTTCCAACATGGCATGGAACGATGTCATGATGCAGGCCGGCGCACCGACACCGCTGCACATCTGGGATTTCACTATTGCGCGCATCCCGATGCTGACCATTGCCATCCTGTACATGACCTTTGTTGGCTATAAGCTGATGCCGGATATTCCCAACGAGCAGTTTTCAGATGCAGCACATACGGCATCTGAGAGCGAAAAACTCAGCCCCTTCAAGCGAAAACTGGCTGTCCTGATCGTTCTGGTCTCCATTGCAATGATGCTGCTGGAAAATGTCATTGGTGTCAAGATGTATCTCACTTCCTGCATCGGCGCTGCCGCTCTGGTGCTGACGGGTGTGCTGACCGAGAGGGAAGCCATCAACTCCATCCACCAGCCGACCATTTTCCTATTTGCCGGTGTGCTGGCTCTGTCGGACGCCATCCAGACCACCGGTGCAGGCGATGTGGTGGCAGACTGGATGATCCGCCTGCTGGGCGATACCACCAATCCGTACATCATTATGCTGGTGTTCTTCCTTGTTCCCTTCATTCTAACACAGGTCATGTCCAATCTGGCTACCCTGACCATCTTCATCCCACTGGTCACTTCCGCCTGTATCCGCATGGGCGTAGACCCCCGTGCTGCCGTGGTCGGCGTGATCACAGCCAGCTGTGTGTCCATCATGACCCCCATGGCAGCTCCCTGCCAGATCATGATCATCGAGCCGGGCGGATACACCTTGAAGGATTATCTCAAGTGTGGTACCCCGCTGGCGCTCATCCTCATTGTCGTGTCCGTATTTTTCCTGCCGACACTTTATCCTTTTGCCTGATTCTATTTTCCCACCGCAGTAGTATCCGCAAACTGCATATCGTAAATATGCCGTTCTGATCGGCGCTATTTTTGAAAACCGTAATAAAAGCAGCAGAAGTTTTTGAGCATCTCATAATTCTGTCAAGAGGGCTGGCACCGTCCAGCCCTCTCTCTTTTTGCCAAAGTTTCCCTTGTGTTTTCTTGCAAACTGCCGAAATCAGCGTGTTCTCAAAAGTTCGCGTTTGCGCAGTGGAGCGGAGCAATGAAAGCCCCAGTGGGGCTTTTAAGCGACAGAACGGTCTTGCGCAGCAAGATGGAGGGGCCTCGCCCCGACAAGTTCACGTTGACACAGCTCGATTTTTGTGGTAACTTATTCCAACAATTTAATATAACATATTTACTTAGAGTTCCAGCTCGGCTCCCAAAGGAGCCGGAGCAAGTTTTTAACTTTCTTATCGCTACATAGCAAACCCGAACCAAGGCCATCCCAGAAGGGATGGTCAGGTTCAGGTTGTTGTGTGGCGATTTTTTATTGCCAAATCCAGCACCGCACCTTGAAAACCGCATGACCGTCTGCATGGGATACCCGGCGATGACCCTGAGAAGGAGAGCCGGAAAACGCCGCCGGAAGGGGGCAGGAAAACCATGTGGGGAGAACGGCTAAACGTTGATTCCTCAGTTACCAGAAAACAATGTGGTCAAATTGACCACATTGTTTTTCTGTAACGCCAGTGAAAAGAGGGTCATCTCCATGTATATGACAAACGAAGAATGGGAGCAGAACAATCAGGATTATTTGAAAGAATCGTATGAGGAAACGGGTTTTACCGCCGGAGGATATTTCACCATGTCCACCCCCAAGACTGCCGCAGGTAAGCGGGCAATTCCGATCTTGCCCGAAGTGCGGAAGGCACTGGAGCAGGAACGCACCAACCAGCAGGAGCTGGAATTGGTATGCGAATACGAAATCGACGGAATCTCAGACTTCGTATTCCTGAACTGCTTCGGCCAGCCGCAGAACCCGCAGACGGTCAACCGCGCCATCAAGCGCATCAGCGTGGCATACAACGAAGCCGAACTGGAAAAGGCCGAAAAGGAAAAACGGGAGCCGCAGCTGCTGCCGCCTTTCTCCTGCCATAATCTCCGGCACACGTTCTGCACCCGGCTGTGTGAAAATGAAACCAACCTGAAGATCATTCAGGACATCATGGGACACAAGGACATCAGCACCACGATGGAGATTTATGCGGAAGCCACTAAGGAAGCCAAAGCCCCTTCCTTTGCAAATCTGAACGGTAAACTGGGCATTTCGGTCTGAAATCCACTACACCAACTACTACACCACTTTTACACCAAATTGCCGGTAAGTTGTGGAGAGTTGCGTAGGGTGACGTACGGGAGCAGGAAAAAGGAAGCCGCATGGATAGGCTTATAAAGGAAAATAAAGCCATTTGTGCGCCTTCTTTGACCTGTCCCCACGATGAAGCCGATTGAGCAGTAAATTTCCAATTTAAGCAAAACAAAGCCTGAAACTTCTTGATGGTACGAGAAGTTTCAGGCTTTTTCTTTTGATGAATTTCCAGCGAAAACTACGCCATACGCCAATTTTACGCCAAACGATGCAGGATTTTGTGCAGAGCAAAAAGAGAGTTGTTCTAGTTTTGGTGTAAGAATCGGGCGTGTGGTGGATGGGTGTAGACCTGCAAAGGGCTGCATCACAAAGCGGATTCATGAATCTGCAAACGGACAAGCCGGAACTTTCCACCGCAGAAGAAGCAAATGTGAAAAACATGGAGGTTCCCTATGAACAAACCGCTTTCCTGCCGCTACAACATGGACACCAACCGGGTGGAAGCCTGGTTCGAGGATGGCACCATCCTTGCCATCGACTGCATCGCTGTCGAGGACGAGTACGGCAACACCCCGGAGCAACGGGCAGAACTGGACTGGCTGCTATACAATAAGACGCTGGAGTATGCCCAGCTTGTGCTGGGTGGGGACCACGGCAGACTGGAAGAACAATGACATAACAAACACAGCCCCGCTTTGGCAAAGGAGAAGCCAAAGCGGGGCTGTATTCAATAAAGGAGAAATGAAGGAAATATCAGATTACAGGTCCAGTTCAAACTGCTCCACCGTAACAGTTGCTTTGCCATCGGCAGCAAAGGTGATGCCGTCGGCAGACTGCGGGGTGTAGATCCATGCGGTCATGGTTTGCTCACCATCGTTGACAAAGACCTCCACGCTGTTTTTGTCCAGCAGGATGCGGAGCTTGAGCGCACCGTTCTGGCTGCGTACTTTGCAGCTGCGGCTGTGAACGATGTCTGCACGGGAACCGGCATGGCTGCGGTCCAGCGTCAGCTCGGAGGTGTAGGGGTCGTAGGTCAGGCTGGTGTGATGGTCTGCATCGGCGGCGAGCTTCAGGGTAAAGGAGCGGTATTCGCCGGGCTGCACCGTGACGGTCAGATCCGCCACACGGCCCTTGATGCCTTCCAGAGAAGTTTCGTTTTGCACCGTCACGTTTTCGTGCAGGGTGCGCTTACCGTGGACGGCATCCAGCTCCCGCACCGGGGTCTGAAAAATGCGCCCGTCCTTGATGTGCAGCTCGCGCGGGCAGATGGTCTGCCCGAACCACTTGCAGCCCTGAGGCTTATCCTCGGTGTCCGACCATGTCTGCAGCCATGCGGTCATGATGCGGCGGCCGTCCGGGGCAAGGGTGGTCTGGGTGGCGTAGAAGTCGATGCCGCCGTCCATCTGCTGCACATTTTCCCTGGTGAAGGTGTGGGTGGCTTCGTCGTAGCTGCCGATGAAGGCAATCACGTTGTGGCCGTTGTGGAACTCGCCCTTGGGCAGCATCTCCATGGGGCCGAGCATCAAGACCTGTTTGCCGTCCAGTGGGAAGAAGTCCGGGCACTCCCACATTTTGCCGTACTGATTGTTGCAGCGTTCCAGCACCGTGACAAAGTGCCAGTCGAAGCCGTCCTTGCTCTGGAACAGTGCCGCTGCGCCGCTGCCGTCCTCGGCCAGGCAGACGGTGACGGCAGAGTAGGTGCCATCGGCCTCACGCCAGATCTTGGGGTCCCGGAAGTCGAACTTGCTGAAGCCTTCCGGCAGGTCTTTCTGGGTCAGCACCGGGTTGCAGGCAGGCTTTTCGTAGTCGAGACCGTCACCGATGGCAATGCTCTGGGTCTGGATGTCCCGCATCTCCCCATTGGGCTGCTTTTCTGCCACCACGCTGGTGTACATCAGCAGCTGCCTGCCGTCATCCATCTGGGTGGCAGAGCCGGAGAAACAGCCGGGGCCATTGTCTGCCGGGGAATCCGGTGCGAGCGCACAGGGCAGATACTCCCAGTGCAGCAGGTCGGTGCTGACGGCGTGACCCCAGTGCATGGGCGCCCACCGCACATCGTAGGGGTTATACTGATAGAACTGGTGATACTTCCCTTTATAATAAGAGAAACCGTTGGGGTCGTTGAGCCAGCCCACATAAGGAGTCATGTGGTAAGCAGGGCGTTCCGCCGGGGAAATGGCAGCGCCGTGCTCGGCCTCGTAGGCACGGGCTTTTTGTAAAGTCAAATCGTTCATGGAATCCTCCAAAGGAAAGAATTCTTATGCGTAGTAAGCATCCAGATATTTCTGCATAATGCCCAGATAGTCGGACAGGCCGTAGGCTTCCAGCTTGCTCAGATATTCGTTCCACTCTGCATCCGTAGTGCCGTTCATGATCCAGTTGGCCTTCTGCGTATTCATGTAGGTCTGCAGATCTGCCTGCAGGTTAGAGACCTGCTCGGTGTCCTCGTTGCTCATAAAGACATTGGGATAGACATAATCGTTGTTCATATCCGGGGTGTAGATCTCCTTGATCCAGTCCAGACGATACTGTGCATCGTCCGGGCAGGTAACATATACACCATAGTAATCATCCAGAACTGCCAGAGGCCCACTGACACACTGCGCTTCACGGACTTCCACGGGAGAAGCATCGCCCAGAGGAGCGTGCTTCAGCATGGGCTCGCCTTTATCGTTGGTGGACAGTTCAAAAATGTTAAAGCCTTCCGCATCGCCGTAAGTACCCCAGTTGTTCTGCGGAGACTGGAGGGGGGCGTACATCTGATCCAGCCATGCACAAACCAGTGCAGGATTAGCCGCCTTTGCGGTGACAACGCATCTGCCGCGGGCAAAGCCGCTGGTGAAAGAGCCGTTCTGCGGGGTGATATTGCGGGTATCGGCGGTCAGGGCAGGCAGCGGCTCCCAGTCGGTCAGGTTGTCGATGTTGGCAACATCCCAGCTGAAGCAGACACCATAGCGGCCAGCCTTGCCCTTGGAAACATAGGTGGACCACTCCTGCGTGAAGCACTCCGGGTCGATGAGCTTCTCGGCATACAGCTTGTGCAGCCAGTCCAGACCATCGCGGTAGCCCTGCTGGGTGGCGGCGCAGATGACTTTCCGGTCGTTGGTAACGGCAATATGACGGTCCTTGTCAGCGTCGCCGTAGCCTTCGCCAAAGCCATTGATGAGGATGCTGGGGTCCTGATCGCCGTTGTTGACGATGCAGGACATGGGGATGATGTCGCCGTCAATGCCATACTCTGCCTTGAGAGAAGCGGCGTTATCACGGAATGCCATCAGCACCTGCTCAAACTCGTCCACTGTGGTGGGCATCGACAGACCGAGGAAGTTCAGCCACTTGGTATTGATGAAGCTCATGTTGCCAATGGTCTGGATGGCGGTCTTTTCTGAGCCGAGCTGCTCGATCCAGGGCAGTGCCCAGATGTGGCCATCGCTGTCGGTGCACATGGTGCGGTACTCCGGGTACTGCTCAAAGACCTTCTGGAGATAAGGCATATTGTTGTCAATGTAGTCTTCCAGATTAAGGATGACACCCTGATCTGCGTAGCGCAGCAGATTGCTGTCGGTAAAATCAGCAGTAAAAACAAAATCCGTCAGGGTGTTGGGGTTGGACATATTCAGGGTGATCTTATCGCTCCACTGGTCGGACTGGATGGCGGTCCAGTCGATATGCACATTGGTCTGCTCTTCCAGACGCTTGAAGATGGTGCGGTTGTTCGGCTCGGGTTCGCTGCCCACAGGGAAGCTGGTCATACCGGTAAAGGTGACCTTTTCGGACAGCGGAAATGTAACGGCACCAGTCACATCCACAGCTGCGGCAGCAGAATTGTTGCTGCCGGTGGATTTGCCGCCGCCACAGGCAGACAGAGCAGCAGCAGAGCCCGCCAGAGCGCAGACCTTGAGGAAGTTGCGGCGAGAGATCAGCTTTTTCATGGTATTTTCTCCTTTTTCATGTTTCTTTTTTCGTGTAACAGATGAGCGTACCGGCTCATAAAATTCTGGAATATCCTCAGCCTTTAATGGAACCAGCCATGATGCCGGCATCAAAATACTTCTGGAAGAAGGGATACATCACCAGCAGCGGCAGACTGGAAATAATAATGGTTGCATATTTGAGCAGCTCTGCCATCTTCGCACGTTCGGCAGTACTTTGGATATCTGCGATCATGCCGGATTCCGGCTGGCTCTGGATCAGGATGGAACGCAGCACCAGCTGCAGCGGCTGCTTCGATGCGCTGTTCAGGTAGATCATGGCGTCAAAGTAGCTGTTCCACATTGCCACGAACTGCCACAGAGCCAGAACTGCCACCACAGGCATACAGACGGGCAGCAGGATCTTGAAGAAGTAAAGCATCTCGCTGGCTCCATCCACATCCGCAGCTTCACGCAGCTCACGCGGGATGCCTTGATAATAGGTACGGGCAATGATCATGTTCCACACGCTGAATGCTCCCGGCAGAATGACCGCCCACATGGAATCCAGCAGACCCAGATTGTTGATGAGCAGGTAGGTGGGGATCAGACCGCCGCTGAAAAACATCGTGATCACAAACAAGGCGTTGAAGATCTTTTTGCCTTTGAAGTCCGGCAGCGACATGGGATAAGCGGCAAGCATCGTCACAGCTACCGAGATGATGGTGAAGATGATCGAGTAAAGTACTGCGTTCCTGAAGCCGACCCAGATCTGCTTGTCCGAAACGACACGCTGGTAAGCATCCAGACTCCACTTGCTGAAATCAAAGGAGATGCCCTTGTTTTGCAGAGTGACCGGGTCCATAAAGGAGGCGATGACGATGTAGATCATCGGAACGATGATCGCCAGCAGGAACAAGCCCAGAAGTGCGTAGCCGCAGTACAGGATGATCTTATCTTGTCTGGTGTAGAGGGCCATTTTTGATTTTTTCTGTTTTGCCATGGTAAACCCCTCCTTACAAGCCCTTGCCATCGTTCATTTTGGCAACGACCTTGTTCACTGCGATCAGCAGGATGACGTTGACAACGGTGTTGAACAGACCGACTGCCGTGGAAAAGCTGTAATCGCCGTCCAACAGGCCCTTTTTATAAACGTACGTTGCAATGATCTCGGCAGTGTTCAGGTTCAGGTCAGTTTGCAGGGCATAGGCCTTTTCAAAACCAATGCTCATGATGTTGCCTGCCTGCAGGATGAACTGAATAACGACCATATCCTTAATGGCGGGCCACTCCACTGTCATGATCTGCTGGATCAGGTTTGCACCGTCGATCATCGCAGCTTCCTTCAGATCTTTACTGGCGTTAGAAAGAGATGCGGTGTACATGATGGATGCCCAGCCGGCACCCTGCCAGATGCCGCTGATGATGTAGATGGGGCGGAACGCTTCCGGCAGCGTCATGAAGTTGATGCTGGTGTGAAGCAGGCCGTTCACCGGACCGGTGACACTCAGCAGCACCCGGACGATACCGCACAGCACGATGACCGAGATGAAGTTGGGCATATACAGCACCAGCTGCACTTTCTGCTTGATCTTCTTGCTCTCGATACGGTTGAGCAGGAATGCCAGCAGGATGGGGATCGGGAAGCCCCACAGCAGACCATAGACGCTCAGCTTCAGGGTGTTGATCAGATAGCGCTGGAAGTCCGGCGAGGACATGAAGCGGGTAAAGTTTTTGAAGCCTACCCACTCGCTGCCCCAGATGCCCTTGAAGGGATTGTACTTCTGGAACGCGATCAGCACACCGCCCATGGGAGCGTACTTGAACACTAGCGTCAGCGCCACGGCAGGCAGCAGGAACAACAGGTAAAGCTGCCAATGCCGTTTGATGTAGACCCATGTGTTGTGCAGCTTGCGTTCTGCTGTCAGCACAGCCGTTTCCGGCGAGGCCGTCTTTGCTTTCATGAATCATTCTCCTCCTTTTTGATTTGCTTGCCGCTTGATTTGCGTTTTACATTTGCACCTTTGAATTTTACGTTTTTCACTTTGATTGTGCAAATGTAAAACTCTGTAATTCATTTATATCACGCAAGCAAGCGAATGTCAACGATAATTCATGGTATATATCAAAAAATACTGTGGATTTGTACAGATGCACAAATTCGAAAGTGCGTAAATATGCAAAATGATGATTTGCATTTTTACATTTGACTAATTTGTGCATTTGCACTATACTGGAGTCACAAAGAAGAAGATCCGTCACCAGACTTTATCTATAAAAAAGAACATCCGCTCCTGTATTATAAAGAAAGAGGATGACTTATGGCAACCAAGGTCACCATTCAGGATATTGCAAGCGAACTGCAGCTTTCCCGCAACACAGTTTCAAAGGCCATCAACAACACCGGTGTGCTGGCAGATGCCACACGGGAGAAGATCCTGCGCAAAGCCGCCGAAATGGGCTATAAGCAGTTTGCCTATCTGCCGCTGTTTCAGGAAGACGCTGCAAAAACAGCAGGGCCTTTCATTCTGCCGAGTGACAAACGGGAGATCGCCATGCTGACGACCCGTTTTCTGAACAACTCTCACTTTTCCTCCATGATGCTGGATCGTTTCCAGTCGGAAATCGACCATCTGCACAGCTGCATGACCATTCATCGCATTTCTCCCATAGAGCTGAAAGAGAAAAAACTTCCATCTTCTCTCAACATCCAGCACACAGCCGGCATCATCTGTTTTGAAGTATTCGACTATGACTACGCACAGATGCTGTGCGATCTGGATGTTCCGCTGCTGTTTGTAGACACCCCTGTGATGGATATGCGTCCTCCTCTTAAAGCCGACCGCCTTTATATGGAAAACCGCATTGAGATTCAGAATGCGGTGGCCCACATGGTCCAGCACGGCAAAAAACGCATCAGCTTTGCGGGGGATAAAAACCACTGTCAGTCCTTCTTTGAGCGTTATATGGCTTATAAGGATGCAGTGGAGTACTTTGGTCTGACAGAAGGCCTGAGCACCTGTGCGATGCCATCTGGACAGCAGAACTATCCGGTATCCCTGTACGAAACCATACGTCGGTTCAAAACGATGCCGGATGCCTTTGTCTGCGCCAATGACTTTGTTGCCATGGATCTGGTCAAGGCATTGAATGAGCTGGGGTATTCGGTTCCCGATGATATCTGGGTCTGCGGCTTCGATGACAGTCAGGAGGCTTCCTACTTTGTCCCCCGTCTGACTTCGATCCATATCCATGGACAGATCATGGGCTACACCGCTGCCAATCTGCTTATGACCCGCATCGAAGAGCCATCGCTGAACTATCGCACCGTCTATACGGAAACCAACCTGATCCTGCGCGAATCCACAGGAGATTGAGCGAAAGGAGAACCACCATGCGTGACCTGTGCAATACGGACAAGCCGCTGTTTGCTGTGCTGACGAAATTGACTTACAGTGCTTACCTGAACATCTTATGGCTCGTGTGCAGCCTGCCCATCGTTACCATAGGGGCTTCTACGACCGCATTGTTCTACGTCACACTCAAAATGGCGGAAGATCGGGACGATGGTCTGACCCGGATGTTTTTTAAGGCGTTCCGGGAAAATTTTAAGCCTGCCACAAAACTCTGGCTTATCCTGCTGGCAGTCGGCAGTTTCCTGGCTGCGGATGGCTTTGTGCTGCGCCGAATGTGGAGCGAAAACATTTTCTGGACGCTGCTCACTGCAGTGCTTATTGGTGCGGCAGTTCTGTACGGCATCGTTCTGCTGTATGCCTTTCCTCTGCTGGCACGGTTTGAAAACACCACCTTCGGCATCCTGAAAACGGCGTTTCTCGTGGGTGTCCGGTATCTGTTTTGCACCCTGCTGATGGCGGCGGTCTATGGCATCATGGGGTACGTCATAGTGTTTGTGTTCACGCCTGCATTCCTGCTGGGCATGGGCTTCTGCGCCATGCTCTGCTCCTTTCTGATGCTTCGGATCCTCTATCTGATCGGTGGAGACCCTGATGCAGTACACGAGGAATACGACCATGACAAAAACTGACCGGGATACGCTCCGCTCCCTCCATGGGCGCAAAAAGTGGGAGCACATCTGGGCATATTACAAGCTGCCCATTGCGATCGTGCTCATCGTCGTCTATATCCTCGGGTATGCAGCCTACCGTCATGTGACGAAAAAAGAGGATGTGCTTTACCTTGGTCTGGTAAATATCACTGCCGGGTCTGATCTGACGGAACAGCTTACCACCGGCTTTGCCGAGGCGCAGGGTCTGACCAAAAAGCAACAGGTCGATCTGCTGTCCGGCTTGCTGCTCAGCGAAAGCGAACGCGCAGAGGAGCAGTATGTATATGCTTCGGAGATGAAGCTGCTGGGTGCAGTCAGTGCCCAGCGGTTAGATGTTGTTCTGATGGACGAATACGCACGGGATCGACTGTTGGCAGATGATTATTTTCTCGATCTGCGGACACTGGATGCGTCTTTCCATGCACTGTCGGGTCTGAACGCCGGTGGGACCGTGCTGGATATTTCGGACACGCCGTTTGTCAGGCAGGCAGGTTTTTCTGGCAAGGTCTATCTTGGGGTAGTGCAGAATGCACCGCACCCGGAGCGTGCAGCCGCTTACATTCATTATCTGTTCCAGCGGTGATCGTTGGGTTTCACATCAAGAATAAGGAGAATTATCATGGACATTGTAACGATTGGTGAAGTTTTGATCGACCTGACCCAGACCGGCAAGGATGAGCGCGGCATCCCTCAGTTTGCCGCAAACCCCGGCGGTGCTCCGGCCAATCTGGCGGTGGCTGCCGCCCGGCTGGGCGCACAGACTGCCTTTATCGGCAAGGTGGGCGCAGATGCCTTTGGCCGCTACCTGAAAGAGGTTCTGGCAGAGAACAAGGTGGACGTTTCCGGCATGGCGGTGGATGCAGACCACCCCACCACCATGGCGGTGGTCTCGGTGGATGCCACCGGTGAGCGGGATTTCAGCTTCTACCGCAGCGCCAACGCTGACGTGATGCTGTGCAAGGAGGATATTTCGGACGAGGCTCTGAAAGCTGCCAAAATCGTCCACTTCGGCTCTGTCAGCCTGACCGCTGCCCCCTCCCGCACTGCCACGCTGGATGCTGCTGCCCGTGCCAAAAAGCTGGGTGCTACCATCACCTACGACCCCAACTACCGTGCAAACCTCTGGAAGAACAAAGAGGAAGCCATTGCCCAGATGAAAGCTCCCCTGCCACTGGTGGATATTCTGAAAGTGTCCGATGAAGAGCTGCCCCTGCTCACCGGCACCACTGATTGCGAAAGCGGCACAGCCCAGCTGGCACAGAACGGCATCCGGCTGATCTTCGTCACCTTGGGTGCAAACGGTGTATTCTACCGCTTTGGAGATAAGACCGGTCATGTGGCTGGTGTTCCCTGCAAGGTGGGCGACACCAACGGCGCAGGCGACACCTTCTTTGGAGCAGCTCTGTCCAAGCTCTGCAAGGAGGAGCTGGACACCCTGACGGTGGACAAACTGGAAAGCATTCTGGCTTTTGCCAACAAGGCAGCCAGCATTACCACCAGCCGGCATGGAGCTATCCCCGCCATGCCCACCCTTGCAGAAGTGGAGGGCTGAACCATGGCAGCGAAACAGGAATTTGCGTCCCGGTTTGCCAAGCACAAGGACGAGCTGGAATGGCTGTTCATGGAACTGTACCACAACCGGGAAGGGCTGGAGGTTCTGGAGCGGGAGATGGCAGAAGCCTACAACGCCCGCAGTGCCGAGCTGAAAGCACTGGATAAGGCACGTTCTGCCGACCCGGACTGGTACAAGCGTGGCAATATGTTCGGCATGACCATGTACACCGACCTCTTTGCCGGGAACTTGAAAGAGCTGGCAAAGAAGCTGCCCTACCTCAAAGAGCAGAAGCTGACCTATCTGCACCTGATGCCCCTGCTGCAGATGCCCCATCCCCACAACGATGGCGGCTATGCGGTGGAGGATTTCGACACCGTAGACCCTGCCCTTGGCACCAACAAGGATCTGGAAGATCTGACTCGTGAACTGCGCAAGGCGGGCATCAGCCTGTGTCTGGATTTTGTCATGAACCACACCGCCAGCACCCACCGCTGGGCCATGGCGGCAAAGGCGGGCGACCCGTGGTTTCAGGCGTATTACCACCTCTACGAGGACCGCACCATCCCCGACCAGTACGAGCAGACTGTGCCGCAGGTGTTCCCCAACACCGCCCCCGGCAACTTTACATGGTGCGAGGAGATGCACAAGTGGGTGCTGACCACCTTCCACGACTACCAGTGGGACCTGAACTACGCAAACCCGGCGGTGTTCGTGGACATGACCAAGAGCATCCTGCATCTTGCCAACCTCGGCGTAGAGGTGTTCCGTATTGACGCCGTGCCCTACATCTGGAAGCAGCTGGGCACCACCTGCCGCAATCTGCCGCAGGTGCACACCATCGTGCGGATGCTCCGTATGGTGCTGGAATGCGTCTGCCCGGCGGTCGTGCTCAAGGGCGAGGTGGTCATGGCTCCCAAGGAGCTTGCCGCCTACTTCGGCACCCCGGAAAAGCCGGAATGCCATATGCTCTACAACGTGTCCACCATGGTCAACCTGTGGGGTGCCCTTGCCAGCCGGGACACCCGGCTGCTGAAAGCCCAGCTGGATGCCCTCCACGCTCTGCCAGACAACTGCTGGTTCGTGAACTATCTGCGCTGCCACGATGATATTGGCTGGGGTCTGGACGAGGCGGTGGAAAACCGGCTGGGCATGGACCCGCAGAAGCACAAGGAATATCTGTACCACTTCTACGAAGGCAATTTCCCCGGCAGCTGGGCAAAGGGCGAGCTGTACAACTACGACCCCGCCACCGGCGATGCCCGCAGCTGCGGCACCACCGCCAGCCTGTGCGGT
>ENA-ORLB01000375-ORLB01000375.1-human-gut-metagenome-genome-assembly--contig:-NODE-375-length-19790-cov-3.62007_pt1 | contig 19790 bp, 10 predicted proteins | sample MGYA00243064_ERZ508817 | MGnify/ENA primary metagenome ERZ508817 (study PRJEB26277, sample SAMN04329836) | human gut metagenome | biome: human-associated habitat | host: Homo sapiens | place: USA... | reverse complement strand
TTCTTCACGAGCGGCAGCCGCAGAACCGCCATCACCGCTCACCGAGAGCCCCAGCAGGCGGACGCCCGCCGCCGGCACCTCAATGGCACGAAGGAGCTCGAGACCCGCGGCGGCAAGACGTTCAGCGCCGACAAACGGCATCAAATCCGTGCGGCTCTTCGTTTTCGTAGTGAAGTCAGCAAAGCGGATCTTGAGGGTAAGCGTTCGACCGATAAAGCCATTTTTATCTCTGCGCTTTTCAAGTTCGACCGCAATCTCATAGAGTGCCGCCGCAAGACGATCGGGGTGCTTCAGGTCATCGGCAAAAGTTTCTTCGCAGCCCACACTCTTACGTTCTCTAAAAGGCCTCACTGGCCGCAAATCAATGCCGCGGGCAAACTTATAGAAGATGGATCCGGCAGCGCCAAACTGGTCAGTCAGGCGGCGAAAGGAGAGCTGCCGCAGCTCCCAGCCATTCGTTACGCCGATTCCGCGAAAGCGCTTGGCCGTTGCCGGTCCGACGCCCCAGAAAGCTTCAATCGGCAGAGCATCAATGAAGCTTTGCGCCCGATCGGGATGAATCGTGCAGAGCCCGTCAGGTTTACGCCAGTCTGAAGCAATTTTGGCGAGGAACTTGTTGTAGGAAACGCCTGCGCTCGCCGTAAGACTGGTTTCCCGCAGAATGTCCGCTTTGATGCGGCGAGCGACTTCCGTGCCGGTTTCGATGCCAAGTTTGTTGTCCGTGACGTCGAGGTACGCCTCATCGATTGAAATGGGCTCCACAAGATCCGTATAACGGTGAAAAATAGCCCGAATCTCTGCCGAAACCTCGCGGTAGCGGCTCATGCGGCCCTCTACGAAAATGAGGTGCGGACAGAGCATTTTGGCCTTTGAGCTCGGCATGGCACTGTGTACGCCGTAGGGTCTTGCCTCGTAGCTCGCCGTTGCCACGACCCCGCGGCGGTCAGCATGCCCCACTGCGATGGGTTTGCCGCGAAGCTCCGGCCGATCACGCTGCTCCACTGACGCGTAAAACGCATCCATGTCCACATGAACGATGCGGCGCGTAAGGTCGTTTTGAAAAAGCGGGTCGGCGGTGTGCATACAAAAAAGATTCCGGCATTCTTAATGATTTTATAGACCCCATATTCACCAAAGCGAATGCTCAGCCGTACAACTTCCATCAGCTGCTGTAAGACAAATGTCTAAGCAGTTTTTTGAAACTGCCTGATAGAGTAGATATTGCTATGAATATTTCCGTCCTCTGCGCCCTGGTCGTTTTACACGATATGCGCGCCTTCACCTCCTCCTATTACGCGTATCCGCAGCGGCGGATGCGCTCGTGAGGTCGTGGACAGAAAAACCAGACATCAATCGAAGAGATCCGCCGCGGAACAAGTTCCTCGAGCGGATTTTTTTATGGTCTGCCGCTGCTCTTCTAAAGCATCTTCTGCAGCCTGAAGCACCCGCTCGAACGACTTGAACCGCCCGTTCCTTCAACTCAGTTATTTCGTTTCAAGTCAGGAGCTTCATAATGACTTCAGTCCATCCCGCCCAGCATCTCACCTTCTCACGCCGGTCTGCGGCTGCTCTTGCCGCTGCTGTGCTCTTTTTGGCCGGCTGCGGTGAGGAAGCGAAAACCACCGCTGCCGATGCCGCAGCAGCGTCAAAGACGACGCCCGCTCAGCAGGCACCCATTCCCGTCGGCGTTGTGCAGCTCGTTGAACATGAGGCGCTCGACGCTACCGTCAAAGGCTTCATTGATGAACTTGCCGCCCACGGCTTTAAAGACGGCGAAAACATCCGCATTGATCACCAAAATGCGCAGGGCGATCAGGCGACCTTGGCCAATATCGGCACCCGTTTTGTTTCCAATAAATCCCAGCTGATCTTTGCCTCATCGACGCCTGCTGTGCAGGCTATGGCTCGTGCAACCAAGACGATTCCTGTCGTTGCCACTGCCGTCACAAGTTTTGAAGCCGCCAAAGTCGTGAAATCCGATGCTGCGCCGGGCGGCAATGTTACCGGCGTCTCGAACCTCTCACCCATTGCCGCTCAGCTCGATCTTCTCGTTGAAATCGCTGCGCTCACGCCCAACACTGCCAAAACCAAACCGATCGGCGTCGTCTTCAATCCGAGTGAAGTGAATGCTCAGTTCCAAGTTGACCGCTTCAAGGCTGCAGCCGAGAAACTTGGCATCGAGGTTCTCACAGCTTCGGCTTCCTCGGTCAATGATGTGCCTCAGGCACTCAATTCCCTCAAGGGCAAGATCTGCGGCTTTTGGTTCCCCACCGACAATGTCATTGCTTCAGCCGCAGCCACGGTCGCTAAGGTTGCCGCCGAAGCCAAGCTTCCGGTCGTAGCGAGCGACTCCGCACTGGTTCGCGCAGGCTCACTGGCTTCTATTTCAGTCGACTACTACGAGCTCGGCCGCATGACTGGGGCCATGGGAGCCGACATTCTGGAAGGCAAGAAAACGCCGGGAGAAATCCCTGTAGGTTTCCAAACTGCACAAAAGCCCTTCATTAATCTGAAGGTCGCTCAATCGATCGGGTTAGAGCTTCCGCAGGCGCTCCTTGAACGGTCCAACGTTCAAAAATAAGGACTTTCCGGCTTCGTCCTAAAGCGGTTCGCGCATATTTACAGCCTTAACCTTCAAGGAAGTCCCGCCGCTCCAGCCATTGAAAACTGCCCGCCGCTCCTTGCCGCCGACGTGCGGCGGGCAGCCTTTCTCCAATCTGCGCTTGTCAACAAACAGCTGACCAGTAGACACAATGTCAGTCACTAGGCATTCGCACAGCAAGAAAAAAAAGGATAGAATTCACGGCTTCAATCAGTCCGGCCCTGTGCTTCATGCGCTCTCAGGCCGGTTTTTGTTCTGAACTGGAGCCTCTTTCATCATGCCTCATGTTGTCTGCGAAGCCTGCATCGGCTGCAAGCGTACCGACTGCGTGGACGTCTGCCCGGTGGACTGCTTCCGGGAAGGTCCGAATTTCCTTGTGATCGATCCCGATGAGTGCATCGACTGTGCCGTCTGCATTCCGGAATGCCCGGAAGCCGCGATTTACGCAGAGGAAGACGTGCCTGAGGATCAGAAGGAATTCATCGAACTCAATGCCGAGCTCGCCCGTGAATGGCCCTCGATCACTCACCGCAAGCCCTACGCCGACGATGCCGACGAATGGCGCGGCGTCCCCAATAAAATTAAGTTCCTTAAAAAAACCTGGGACTAAGTCGTTCGTATAGCCCGCCCAAGCGCGGGCTTTTTCTTGCTTAAAATCTCCGCATCTTGAATTTTTGTCCGGTGCGGACTTCGGCAGCCCGCCAAGAATGTTTCTGTCCCTATTTGGAAAACATCTTGAAGTTCTTGACGAAAGCGTGAACCCCCTTGTGCGTAACGCACATTCGCTGCTGCCGTCGATCCCCATGCCCGGACCAAAGGCTTTTCCAATATGCAGACCATCAAGCTTTTGAGCCGCCGCAAGGCAGCTCCCACGCTCTTTGTCCTTGAATTTGAGCGTCCCGCTGACTACAGTTTCCGCGCCGGGCAGTTCGCCCGTCTCGGAATGGAACTTGAACCCGGCGCAGCGCCGGTTATCCGCGGTTATTCCATTGCCTCTGCGCCGGAAGCTCCGACACTCGAATTTTTCATTACTGCCGTTAAAGACGGCCAACTCTCCCCGAAAATCACCGCACTCGAACCCGGACAGTCCGTTCTGCTGGACGGCCCCGCTGAAGGCAGCCTGACGCCGGACCGCATTCCGGGCGGCAGCACTCTGTGGCTCCTCGCCACGGGATCGGGCCTCTCGCCATTTGCCTCGATGCTTCGCTCAGAAGCCTTCTGGGCCGCCTGGACAGATGTGGTGCTGGTGCTTTCTGTGCGCCAAATTGAAGAGGCTGTCCTCGCCCGAGAACTCGTCGCCGCTCTGCCGCTTGAGCGCCGTCCCAAACTCATCGTGACAACGACCCGCGAGACGGATCCTGCTCGATTTGGCGACCTCACTGGGCGCATTCCAACCCTTATCGCTTCGGGCGCACTGGAAGCGGCTGCTGAACGCCAAATTACCCCCGAAGAGAGCCGCGTTCTCCTCTGCGGCAATCCGGATTTCATCGCCGCCGCTCGAGCTGAACTCAAGCTCCGCGGGCTCGTATCCCCGCGCTTTGGCAAACCCGGCCAGCTTGTCGTTGAAAATTTTTGGTAATCCGTTCTTCAAAACCATGACGCTTCCTCCTCTGAGACCCTCGGCACAGGCCATTGACGATCTGCTGCCGCAGACCGAATGCCGTCAATGCGGCTTCGACGGCTGTGCCGCCTATGCGCAGGCCGTTGCCGACGGATTGGCTCCCATCAACCGCTGCGCCCCGGGCGGCGCACGCGGTATAGCGGAGCTCGCCAAAGCAACGGGCTTGCCCGTCGTCGCTCTCGACCCTGAATACGGCACGGAGATGCCGTTTGCCCGCGCGCAGATTCGTGCCGAAGAATGCATCGGCTGCTCCTGGTGCGTCCGTGCCTGTCCAACCGATGCCATCGGCGGCTCGCCTAAACACCTGCACGCCGTTCTGGAAGCTCGCTGCACGGGCTGCAGCCTCTGCGCTCCGGCCTGCCCCATGGACTGCATTGACTTCGTTGAAGTCGGCCGCGAATGGACGCGGGAGGATGCCCGCAAAGCAAAACGTCATCACGAGGAAGCCTGGTCGCGGCGCATCCGTCAGGCAGCCTTGGAGGACGCCCGTCTTGCACGCCGACGCGAAGCAGCGTCTAACGTACCGGCAGAGGCCGCAGCTGCCGCTGCGGCCGCCGCCAAGAAAAACTTCATGGCGGACATTCTGGCGCAGGCTCGTGCACGTTCCCGCCAATAAAATGATTTGTGACGGCTCCGAACGCTGAATCTTCGGAGCTGCAGCAAGGAGACCGACCCATTATGTTCTCCGCAAAAAACCGAGAACCCTTCATGGCGGCACTGGCCGCCTTGAACCCCAATCCCAAAAGCGAACTCAACTATTCAACGCCCTTTGAGCTGCTCGTTGCCGTGATGCTCTCTGCGCAGGCAACGGACAAAGGCGTGAATCTTGCAACTGCAAAACTCTTTCCGGTCGCCAATACGCCGCAGAAAATCCTCGATTTGGGGTTGGACGGTCTCATCCCCTACGTTCAGACGATTAATCTTTACCGCACCAAAGCACAGCACCTCATTGAGGCCTGCCGCATCCTGATCGATCGGTTTCACGGCGAAGTACCCCGCACCCGCGATGAGCTCGTCAGTCTTCCCGGCGTCGGCCGCAAGACGGCCAATGTTGTCATGAACGTCGCTTTCGGCGAGCCGGCCATTGCTGTGGACACCCACATCTTCCGCGTCTGCAACCGCACGGGCTTTGCGCCGGGGAAGAACCCCACGGAAGTGGAAGAAAAACTGCTCAAAGTGGTGCCTAAAGACTATCTGCTCAATGCCCACCACTGGCTTTTGCTTTTTGGGCGCTATATCTGCAAAGCGCGGAATCCGGAATGTGTCCGCTGTCCGGTAGCTGAGTACTGCAGCGCGCCGGAAAAGACCGAAGCGCTCGCCAAAGCTGCTGAAGAAGCGGCGGATTTAAAACCCGGATCCCCCGCCAAAAAGCCGAGAGCGAAAAAAAAGCCAACGCTCCCCGAGGTCAAATCCAACGATCGTTCGGTTTAAAGCTGCTGACTGCATGCTGTGATATTTGGGCCGCAGCGATTACTCGCTGCAGCCCAATGGATGGATCACATTGCCGAGAGCCTTCGCAAAAAAGCTGCGGCAAAACGATCTGCAGTTACTTCAGCGTCGCCGCGTTCGTACCTGCCGTACGGCCAAAGACCATCACGTCGGCAATGGCATTGCCGCCCAAGCGGTTCGAGCCATGAATGCCGCCCGTGACCTCACCGGCGGCGTAGAGACCCGGAATCACCTTGCCGTCAACGCCGATAACCTGCGCCTTGGTGTTGATTTCCAAGCCGCCCATCGTGTGATGCACCGTCGGGACTTTGCGGCAGGCATACCACGGGCCGCCCGTCAAAGTCTTGTCGTCCTTGTTATTGGCTACGAAGCCGAGCGGATCCTTAGCCTTGCCTTCCACGACGGCGTTGTAGCCCGCAACGCTCGCCTCGAGCTTCTTGGGATCCATGCCGGTCTTCTTGGCAAGTTCGTCGAGCGTCGGTGCAGCAACAACGGATCCCAGCGCAAGCATGTTGCGGATGGTGGCGCCGTTGGCATCTACCCAGTCTTCGCTCGGATAACGCTCATGGTTCACGACAATCCAATACGTGCCTTTGGGCTGCGCAAAGATAGCCTTGGCGAGCACATAACGTGAGGCGCCTTCGTTCAAGTAGCGGCTTCCTTCAAGATTGAAGAAAATACCATTGCGCCCGGAGGTGCGGATATTTTCCATCAGGCCCGTGCCCGGCGTACCGCAGGGGTGGATCTGAATATCATCCAATCCAATCAGTGCGGCCCCAACTTTCTTGCCCATCACGAGACCGTCGCCCTGAGCTGCTTTGGCGAGATTCGTGCAGCCGATGGATTTATCGAGCTTCACGTCCTTCCATACGCCAGTATTAAATTCCTGACGCATCTTGATGTTGGCGCCGAAGCCGCCGGTAGCGATCACGACTGCACCGGCATCCACGGTGATCTTGCGGCCGAAGTTCTCAGCCATCACACCCTTGATCCGGCCGTCAGCCTTGATGAGATCGGTCACCTTGGTATCCGTCATCACTTTGATAGCGCCGTTGGTTTCGCCGATCACCTGCTCAAACGTGCGAATGTAGGTGTTGCCCGAAGGAGTGGCCGGATAGTGGCTGCGCTGCCAAAGGGCACCCGTGGCCGTACCGATCTCATCCTTAAACTTGACGCCGAGGTCTTCGAGCCAATCGACCGAATTCATGGAGTTTTCGGTGAGGTAATGCACCAATGCGGGTGTGCCCTTGTTGTGGCCGCCCTTGATCGTTTGGTCATAGAACTTAGCAACGCTGTCCTCAATGCCCTGACGGCCCTGACGAACCGGGTCAACCGCGTTAAGCGCACCTTCGCTCACATTGGTCGAGCCGCCCACAAAACCCAGTTTCTCAAGGACGAGAACGTGCTTGGCACCGGCCTGATAGGCCGAGATGGCTGCCGCAAGACCGGCTCCGCCGCCGCCCACGACGACCACATCAGCCTGATACTTGGCTTCAACGGCCGGATGCTGCTCAACATGCTTCGTGAGCGCCGTCATATCGCCGCCCGCCTGCTTCAGGCAGTCCTTGACGCCCTGCATCAGCGCAAAGCTCGAAATCGTAGCGCCTGTCACGGCATCCACGCCCACCGACTGATGATCGAGAATTTTCTTGCTCACAATGTCGAGCGCAACTCGGCCGACGCCGATCGTCTCAAGATTCTTGGAGTAGTCGATCTTTTCGATGCGGTTCTTCCCGACGGTCACCTGCACGGTGAGCGGCGCATTGTGGCCGTTGACCTGTGCAGTATAAGTGCCGGGTTTGAAGGTGCTCGGCGCGGTCTGAGCCGCTTCGCTCGCTGACGCCATTCCGGAAACACCCATCAATGCCGCGGCAGCGGCAAACGCCACCGCTTTTAATTGCATGCTTTTACGCATTATTCCTCCCTTCTCTGTGATCCATCGACGGCGCAGGAGGCGCCGTTCTTTTCATCCGCAGACCACAGAAGCGTGAGCATCGGCGCTGCCGATACTCAACTTTTGCGAGGCTAAGCAGAACCCTTCGTACTCAACAGAGGGATTAACGCTTAGGGTGAAATTTGTACTACTTGAAAACAAAAATGCTTACAAGCATCATATACATATCACGACAATATTGTTCGCGTCAGCGCAGCTGACAGCGCTTCAGTTCAGCGGGCGGCGTCTGAAAAAAAGGATGCGAACGGGAGGAAAGCAGACAAGGATTCTGAAGCTCCTGAGGCTTTAAGCGAACGGCCCAAAGAAACGCTCCGAGCGTTTTAGTTTTCTTTGCGTTTTGGCGGAGATCACTCAGCTTCAGTACCGCAACGCGATCGGTCTGAGGATCCACGGCCGCAAACCGCCCTTCTCCGAGCCAAATGCCGGCGGACTGCGGTTCATCGTGCTCACCAAAGAACACCAGATCTCCGGCTTTGAGCTCCGCGCCGTCTCGTCCGCCCGAGAGCGGTGCGCCCAAACGTGCCAGGCGATCGATGTCGGCAGGAGCCAGGAGGTCATGCATGCGAAGCACCACGACGGGAAGCGGCGCGCCTAAGACTTCGGCTTTGCTGCCGACCAATCCTTCGGCTGAAGCCGCAAGCGCCTTGAGATAGGCCGAAGGGCTGCTGCGGCGAAGCTCCTCTTCGCGCTGCTGCCACGCAGAGACATCCTCCAGCGCCGTGCCTGCCGCCTTGGCCTTGCGGCCGTCGGGCAAAAGCACCTCCCAATAATCGGCCTGATGTTCGAGCTGATAGAGCTGAATACCCGCTCCGGCAAAGACAAGAGCATCACCGTTTTCCGGACGAAGCTCTGTGTTGGGCCGGCGCATAACTGCGGCATTCTGACGATTCCAAGACACAAATGCCATGTCATTCTTGAGCGCCAGCCAACTTTCTGAAATCCATCCGAGCCGGCCGTCCAGGCACTGTACCAGCGCCCAGCCCGGGGCCTCTGAGGCGGTCGCCGAAGTCCGCTTCAGGATTCTCATCCGCTCACCCAAAACGACTGTGCGCACCGTCCGCTCTGTACGGCCTGCCGTTTTCGGATCAAGATCCATGAGTTCGGCGCTGTCAACTTTCACAATGCCCCAAGTCATCAAATCCAAAGACTTCGGTTCGGGTACTTGATCCACTGCAGACTCAAACGACAATCCTTGGCGAGCGGCGGCCGCAAAGAACTTAGCGAGCATCGCGGGTTCTGCTGATATCCCCGTAACAGCAGCCGCTCCGGGAAGCCGGGAAGCCGCAGGACCAAATTGAAACGCCAAAAGATCCACTCGATAGTCGAGCGCTTCGGCGTCCGCAAAATGCTTCCAAAGCTGGGCAGCGTGCTCTTCGGAAGGGGCCTCACCCAGCGCCGGTACGTTGGCCGCGTAGTCCGCCGAAACGGAAGGCTGAGCAGCCGCGCAGGCTGATTCACTCCCCAAAACGGCAAGTGCCAGCGTCAGCAAAAGCCCGCCCAAAATAAAGCGGGAGTCCGCGCTCGATCGGGTTGAAGCAAAAGCCATATTCGTTCTCCAGCGCCTTGAGTCTTCCGTCATTTTCGGATAAAGATTTTGGAAAATCAGCCTTTGATCAGCTGATTTCGCGGGCAGCAGCCGGCAGCAGCAGCGTCACGCGTGTGCCGCCGATCGGACTTGCCCGCTCTACCTTTACTTCCGCACCGATGCGGGCTGCACGCTCGGCCATGATCGAGAGGCCGACATGCTGTCCCTTGCGAGCCTCCACCACGTCGTTGTCGATGCCAACGCCGTCGTCAACGATGCTCACCTTAAGGTCGTCGTTATTTTGGATCGTCACGGTGACACTGGTGGCCTGAGCATGTTTACGCACATTGGAGAGCGCTTCCTGAATGATGAAGATCACCTGAAGCTTCTGGCGAGGCGTGAGCTTGGGGCCGTCGCCCGTTGCCCGCAGACGCGCTGAAACATGAGACTGCCCCTCAAAACGGTCAATCACAGTCTGCACGCCCTGAAGGAAGCCTTCGCTGTGCACGCGTTCACGGAAATTAAGGAGCAGCTCCCGCACATCCTGATAGCACTCCTGCACACCCGTCTGAATGGCCGAAAGCGACTCGTCGCGAAGCGCATCATCTTTATTTTTGATGGCTTCCGAGAGGAACTGCACCTGCAGATTAAGGTACGAGAGCGCCTGCGCAATCGAATCATGCAGCCCCTGGGCCAGAAGCTGACGCTCCTGCACCACCGCAAACTGTCGTTCACGCTCAATTAGGCGCTGATTGTCAATAGCCACGCCCAAATGCGTCGAGAAGCTCTCGAGAAGCTGAATCATCTGCGAGGAAAGTTCCGGCGCATCCCGGAAAAGCAGCATGTAGACGCCGATAGACTCCGAAACACTTCGGACCTTAAAGCAATAGGCCGTTGAGAACCCCGCACGAGCAAGCACGACGGCGAGCGGCCGCTGATCATTTTCAAGCCGCACGCGCACCGGATAATTTTTTTGCAGCACCGTACGGCTGATGGAATCCTCAAAAGCCATTTCCGCGGCTTCATGAATATCGCTCGGCCTCAATCCGCTCGCCGCAGCAATATTGACCGCTCCCTGCTTGGCGTCGACCAATGTCACGAGACACGCATCTGCTTCGGTATAGCGCACGATGCGTTCGACAAACCCCTCCGTCAGCTCCTCCATGCCGCGCTGCTGTGAGAAGAAGGATGTGATTTCATAAAGCTGCGCCAAATGACGATTCTTTTCCTCGACAGAAGCCGTCTTTTCGGCCACTTTCTGCTCAAGGTTGTTGTAGAGGTCTTCCAGTCGATCCGCCATGCGATTGAAGCCCTGAGCAATGCGCCCGATTTCGTCTTCGCTTCGAGGCGTCACGCGCGCCGTCAGATCTCCGCCGGAGAGTCGGTTGATGCCTTCGCCGAGTTCATTGATGGGACGAATCACCCAGCGCCAGAGGAGAAGCATAATCGCAAAGAGACTGCCGATCGCCAGCACAATCAGGAGCATCTGCAGATAGCGAAGCTGCCACAAATACCCGCTTCGCCACTCTTCAATGCGGTGCGCAAGATTCGTTGCTTCATCCAGAAAACTGCTGAGTGCATACTCGTCAACAGGCTTCCCAAGCTCTCTCGCACGCACAAACATGGGTTCGATACTGCCGCGCCAGCGCCCTTCAAGGAGGTCGAGCTTGTCGGCAATATCGGGCTCTCGCGGTAGCAGGAGCGGCTTCCAGCTGTCGCCGCTGCGAACGTTCTTAAAGCCGTCGAGCATCGCCTGAAGTTCTTTGTCGAAATCGAGCCGCGACGAGCCCGTCTGCGAAAAATACGCTGCTCTATAAGCATGAAGGCGCAGTTCGCCCACTGCGTATTTGGCCGATGCGCTTGCCTCAAGTTCCCAGTTAACGAGCATCGTCCAGGCAATCGACCCGGAAACAAAGCTCACCCAAAGAAGCGTGAGAACGAGAAGACGAGCCGAAAGGCTTTTAAAGTACTTCAGGATGAACATGAGGCGCTGCGCCGAGCCCTGCGGCTCGGCGGGAATTGTAGATTGGCACAAACCGCAGATTAGATAAGCGTTGGATCTTCGTCCACCACTTCAAGCGTCAAACCGTCGTCTGTCTTAACGCTGTCGGACGGAGCTCCGCCAGCTGTGTCCGACCCATCCGCGGAATCCGTTGATTCAAGGGACAGCCCCACAATATGTTCGGCCTTCCAAGAGAGCGCAAGCACCTTGCCGCGGCGGGCACGATGGAGCGTTGCGCCGCTCAGGATGCGCTTGGAAATCTGCGCCTCTCGCGCTTTACCGCCTCGGCCGGTGCCAGTAACGATTGCCCCGCGGTCAGCAACCAGCGCGACAGATACAAGCGATTCGCCCGTTTCAAGCGTCATGAAGCTCATACCTTTGCCGCCGGAGGCCGTCACGCGCACTTCTTTCAAGGGGAATACCAAGAGTCGATTGGACGACGACAAGCAGGCAATGAGCTGCTCGCCCTGCGCCGCTTTAAGGGGCAGTTCAATCGGCGGCAGAAGCGACTCGCCTTTGCCTAACGTTACGAAATCGCGGCCGGCCTTTAAACGCGTCGACACGTCCGAAGCCTTCAGCACCATGCCCTTGCCGCCGGAAGTCACAATCACCGCAGCGGCATTCGGATCCGCCGAAATCCAGCCTGCCGGCTGAGCGCCTTTAGGCAAATCAACGAAGGCCGAAAGCGGCGAACCATCGCCGCGGCCGCCCGGCAGTGCGGAGACGGCAAGCGTATAGACGCGGCCCGCCTGATCCAAGAACGAAATCTGACTGCTCGAACGGCACTCAATCGTCGCTTCGAGTCCGTCACCCGTCTTAAAGCTCATGAGCGAGCAGTCGTGACCATGACCCGTACGGGCGCGCAGGAAGCCCTTGCGGGAAATGACGACCGTTACGGGTTCATCCGCCGTCTGCACTTCGTGCGCCGCCTGTTCGGCCTCTTCAACCACCGTACGGCGAGGATCGGCAAAACTCTTGGCCGCCGCTTCGATTTCCTTGGCCGTCTGGCGCTTCAGTGCGCCGTCGCTGCCGAGAATTTTCTCGAGTCCGGCACGTTCTTTGGCAAGCTGCGCGAGCTCTTTCTCAATGGCAATGGCCGCCAAGCGAGCAAGCTGCTTCAAGCGAATTTCAAGAATATCGTCGGCCTGACGGTCCGTGAGCCCAAACTCTTTGATGAGATCGGCCTTCGGATCATCTGCATTGCGAATAATGGCGATCACGCGGTCAATATTGAGGAGCACAAGCGACCGGCCTTCCAACACGTGAATGCGGTCGAGCACCTTCTCCAAACGCGCCTCTGAACGCCGGCGAACGACCGCCAGCCGAAATGCGATCCAATCCTGCAGAATTTCGAGCAGGCCTTTTTGCCGGGGCTTGCCGTCCAGTCCCAGCATCACAAGGTTCACCGGCACGTTGCTTTCGAGGTCGGTTTCCGAAAGCAGGTAATTCACGAACTCATCGCGATCGACCTTGCTCGTCTTCGGTTCAAACACGAGGCGCACGTCGACGGACTTGCCCGACTCGTCGCGCACATTGTCGAGCAGCGAAAGCATCGCGCTCTTGGCCTGCTGCTGCTTGGCCGAAAGCGTCTTTTTATCCTTCTTGGGACGCGGATTCGAAATCTGCTCAATGCGGTCCAGAATCGAACGCGCAGAAGCTGCCGGCGGCAGCTCATCAATCACGAGCTGCCACTGACCGCGCGCCAGATCTTCAAAGTGCCAGCGAGCACGAACACGGAGCTTGCCGCGTCCCGAACGGTAGATGGCGCGGATTTCATCCTTAGGCGTAATAATCTGACCGCCGCAAGGGAAGTCCGGGGCCGGCATCAGCTCCAGAATCTCGTTTAAATCCGCGTCGGGATTCTCCAAAAGCCGCACGCAGGCCGCAGCGACTTCGCCCAGATTGTGCGGAGGGATCTCGGTCGCCATGCCAACGGCAATGCCCGACGAACCGTTCAGCAGCACAAACGGCAGCTTGGCAGGCAGCTCCACCGGTTCCTGAAAATTACCGTCGTAATTGGGCTGAAAATCCACAGACCCCAGATCCACTTCTTCGAGCAAGAGCTGCGAAATGGGCGTGAGACGGGTTTCCGTATAACGCATCGCCGCTGCCGAGTCACCGTCGCGGGAACCGAAATTGCCTTCGGCCACAAGGAGCGGATAGCGAAGCGAAAAGGTCTGAGCCATGCGCACCAGGGCGTCATACACCGACTGGTCACCGTGCGGATGATATTTGCCGAGCACGTCACCCACAATACGGGCGCTTTTGACGCTTCTGCCCTCAAATTTCAGCCCCATCCGGTACATGTCTATCAGGATGCGGCGCTGGACAGGTTTTTGCCCGTCGGTCACTTCCGGAAGCGCTCGGCTCTTCACCACTGACATGGCGTGTTCAAGATAAGCCTGTGAAGCATAGCGGGCAAGCGTGAGCGCCCCGTCCTCTTCGGCCGGACCGACTGTAGCTGCACCGACAGCCATCTCTTCAGTAGCGGCTTCCTCGGGTGATTCCTCAAGAGCATCGTCTGGCGATGGAGCAGCATCATCAGCATCGAGCTCCTCCGTTTCCGGCGGTTCAGAGCCGTTTGGCTCCTTTGCCGCCTCCGGCGTTTCGGGAGCCTCTGCCGCATCGTCGTCCGCAGCCTTTTCTTGAATCGCCTGAGCCCCTTGAGACTGCTTAGACGGATCCAGTTCCGGCACATCAGCATTCAAGTCGCCAAAAAGGGAGTCGTGCTCAAAATCGTCTTTCTTCATGCTTCATACAGACGGGTTCGTCAATGCCGCCCCAGTCTTTCACTTCTTTCGTTTAACCGCTTTTTCGGGACCGTTTTTAAACATCGAGCTCTGCTCGGTCACCATAGGCTTCCATCCAGAGGCGGCGCCCCGTCACCTGACGTTCCCCCATCAAGGTTTGCATGACCGTTCGGGTATCCGCTTCGGAAATACTGCCGAAAGCAACGGGGAGGAGCTTCCGCGTATCGGGAGCCAGCGTTGTCTCCGCGAGCTGCTCAGCTTTCATTTCACCCAAACCCTTAAAGCGTGAAATGGAGAGCTGCTCCTCGGTGAATCCCTCCTTTTTGAGAGACTCCAGCGTGCGCGACAGTTCGCGCTCGTCCAGACAATAGATCTTGCGATCGGGTTTGCGGCCTTTCTTCGGCGCATCAACGCGAAAGAGCGGCGGCATGGCGACATACACGTGACCCAATTCAATAAGCTTCGGAAAGTGCTTCAAGAAGAGCGTCAGAAGGAGCACTTGAATGTGAGAGCCGTCCACGTCCGCGTCGGACAAGATGCAGATCTTTCCATAACGCAGCCCCTTCAAATCCGGATCACCGTCCCGATGATGCGGATCCACCCCGATGGCGAGCGCAATGTCATGAAACGTGTCGGCACGCAGGTGTTCGCCGCCCTCGACTTCCCAGGTATTGAGGATCTTGCCGCGCAGCGGCAGCACAGCCTGAAATTCCTTGTCGCGCCCCTGCTTAGCGGAGCCGCCGGCTGAATCCCCTTCAACGATGAAGAGTTCGTTGCGCGTAATGTCGCTTGACTCACAGTCGGTGAGTTTGCCCGGCAATACCGCCACCGTGCTTGCGCGACGGCGCTCGTATTTCGCAGCCTGACGCTGACGCGCCTGTGCCTGCGAAATGATGTGTTCAACGAGCTTTTTGCCTTCGTCGGCATGGTCATTCAACCAGAATTCAAACTGCGGACGTACGAACCCGCCCACGAGCTTCACTGCATCACGGCTCGTGAGTTTTTCCTTCGTCTGTCCTTGAAACTGGGGATCGAGCGACTTTGTTGAAAGTACAAAATTAACGCGCGAAAAGACGTCTTCGGCGAGAATTTTCACGCCCTTTGGCTGCAGCCCATGGGCATCCATGAAAGCACGGACAGCTTGAAAGAGGCCGTCCTTCAATCCCGCTTCATGCGTGCCGCCCTGCGGCGTCGGAATGAGGTTCACATAGCTCTCGCGCGTGAGCGGTCCTTCAGCCGTCCACACCACCACCCAAGACGCGCCTTCACCCGGCGAAAAGCTTTCGGAATCTTCACCAGCAAAGCCTGAAGCTTCAAACGGCTCAATAAGACTATCGCCCTTGATTTCCGAGAGCAAATATTCCTTTAAGCCTCCCGAATATTTCCAATGCGCTTCCGTTCCGGTCATTTTGTTGACATAGTCCACTTCGCATCCCGGAAGGAGCACCGCCTTCGAGCGCAGAAGACGGACCAATGCCGGTTCAGGAATAACCGGACTGTCAAAATACTTCGGATCGGGCCAGACCGTTACGCGCGTGCCTGTGCGCGACTTCGGGCGGGAGCTTTTCTTGATTTCCAAGGGTTCAGACACGAACCCGTCGCGAAAGCCCATCGTTGCTTCTTGGCCGTCGCGCCAAACAGTCACCACTAAATGCTTGGAAAGCGCGTTGGTTACCGAAACGCCTACACCATGAAGGCCGCCCGCAAACGTGTAGGGGCCGCTTCCATCAGCTTTGGCAAACTTGCCGCCGGCATGCAGACGCGTAAAAACAATCTCCAGCACCGGCGCGTGTTCTTCTGGATGCATGCCGGTAGGAATACCTCGGCCATCATCCTCCACCGTCACTGATCCGTCCGCTGCCACCTCAACAGAGATTCTTTTGCCGTAGCCCGCGAGCACTTCGTCGCTTGCGTTGTCAATCACCTCCTGAATGATATGGAGGGGATTGTCAGTCAGCGTGTACATACCCGGGCGCTGCTTGACAGGTTCTAACCCTTTCAGCACGCGAATAGCCTCTACGCCGTATTCTTCTTTTTTCGCCATCTTCACAAACAAAATGCAGCCGGAGATTCAGAGGAAGGCGCTTGCGCTACTTCCGTCCGATCGAACCAGTACTGAATAAAAGGAGAGTCGAGGTTGATCGAGTTTCACCGGTCAGCCTTCCGCAGTGCTTCCACTTCAGCAGCAAGCAAACTCAAAGAGCCTGCTGCGCAGGAAGCAGCGAGGAGAACCATGCATTGTTTGATCCTCTTCGAGACTCACAAATATATATTCTAGCAATTGCAGTCACCGGGCTAAATCTTGACTAGCACGCTGTCAGCGCTGGCACCCGACAAAGCGATTTCTTTGCGGTTTATCCCAATAAAAAGCACCAACGTCTGCTGAAAAAGACGCTGAGGCACCCAACCCCACTATCAACACTGAATTGATGAGACTGCAGAGCTTGGCCTTATAAGCTTCAATAGCCATTTACACAAAAATCAGGACATTCTCCAGCCCCCATCTCTTAATACTTACCGGCGTAAAGTACATATGGGCTACCTCAAAGCTAAAAGAACTTGCTGATACTGCCCAAGTTGCAGATATAAATAGTTCTCTAAGTATTTTGACAAGCCCTTTGATAATAATATTTGTATTTCAATACTGTATTTTTGTCAATTAAATTAACACTCAGAAAACTCTGATTCATTGGTACAGTCTGTATGTCCATCACGCGTCGGTCTTTCCTCGGAGCGCTCAGCGGCTTTGTTTCTTTCGGATGCCAAGCTGTATGTCCAAATCCAGACGAAACCTTTGATCTCATTGTGGTTGGATCCGGTGTCGCAGGGCTGACGACCGCGGTCATTGCAGCAGAGTCCGGGATTCGACGTGTCGTCGTACTAGAAAAGCAGCCTCTACTTGGTGGAACTTCCATTATCTGCGAGGGAAACTGGAGTATTTCTGAAACAATTTTTCAGAAATATGCCGGCATTATTGACAGCAATGATTCGTTTTACGAAGACATGCTAATTGCCGGGAGACGAACAAACAAACCCGAACTCGTACGTGCCATGATTGATGCTGGACGACAGCAGTTTGAATGGACTGTTGCCGGCGGAGTTCGTCCCACAGCTGTCGGGGTCAATTCCGGCTTGCGTATCCCTCGCGCTCACAAATTTAATCCCGTAGAAGTGATTTCTCACCTGAGGCAATGTGCCAAGAAGCTCGGCGTAAAAATTCAAACAGCAGTTCGCGTTGAGGAACTTCTTGGAAACCACAACAGCGGTGTCTTAGGCGTACGTGTTTCAAGTGCCGCAGGCAAATGCTGTATATGGGCAACCAAATGTGTTGTCTTAGCTACTGGCGGATTCGCACGAAATAGGGTATTGCTCTCACGTTATGCGCCAAAGCTACTCAATGCACCGTGCCTTGCATCTATTGGCGCAACAGGTGACGGCATTCGTCTTGCAGAACCGTTCGATCCTTCGCTGCGAGATATGAATAATCTTCAAGCAGCTTATGCTTTCATCCCCAACCCAAGCTCAATCAGAGACATGACGCATATCTTCTACGGAGGTGCTGTTGCAGTCAATAAGTGGGGACGGCGTTTCACGGATGAATCACAAGCTTATTTTCATACGGCAGAAGCGGCTATTGATCAGGCTGATGCAATGACGTTTCTTGTGTTCGACGAAAAAATCCGTCGTAATCAAATGTCACGGCGAGCAGTCGATCTAGCTCTGTTAAAGCCATTCGATGAGGTTAAGGCACCCCCATACTTGCTTGTTGGCGACACTCTCAAGCTGGCAGCCGAAAAGGCTCGGATACCAGCTGAAATATTGATTGAAACGATTGGAGAGTACAACCACGACATCACAACATTAGGGCGTGATTCCCTCTTCGGCCGAACCTCTCTTGACTGCGGCGTAGGTAATCTGGTTACGATCAATACGCCACCCTTTTTTGTTATGCCTGTAGTTCCCGCCTTTCTCGGCACATATTGTGGTCTAGAGATCGATGAATCTGCTCGCGTTCTTGATAAAAATGGAATCCCCATCAAAGGATTACTTGCAGCCGGCGAAGTAACTGGTGGACTACATGGCAATGGGTCTGTGGGAGGCGCTCACTATGGCGCAGCGCACGCCTTTGGGAGAATTGCCGGTCTAACAGCTGCTCAGCTCCCTTCTCGAAAGGTTTTCTCATGATACTGCAGCAAGCTGTTACCTTACTCTGCCTATGTGCAATAGGACTTGCTAGCCCTTCCTGGGCTGCATTTCCTGGGCAGAAACTTCGTATCAGCATTGATGCATCAGTCATTCCAAACGATGTCTCTGAAGAGACGCTTCATCTGCTCGAGCAAGTGCTCGCTGAGGTGCAGATTGAAGCAAGAACGGAAGAAAATTCCGCAGATTTAAAGAAAGCTTTTGAGATGCGAGAGATAGATCTTCTACTGACCTCAGCAGCTTTATATCGTTCACTCGGAATGATCGGTGCCAGAGACATTGCGACGCTCGCGAGTGAAGATCTTTCGAACCCCAACAAAACCGCTGGAGCTGCAGTTTTTGTTCAGCTCGAACGAGCGGATCTGAACGATTGGCAGGATCTTTCAAATAAAAAAATAGCATATTCGTCTGAGTGGGGTTTGGACGGCAATACCGCATTTCGCGCGGAACTCGTTCAGCATGGCATCTTAAATGTTAAGTTTGAAAACATTAAACCTCATGCAAGCGACGCAATCCGTCGGCTACTAGAGGGGGAATTTGACGCTTTAGTACTTCCCGTTTGCCTATTAGAAAAGACCGCTGCAAAACAGTTCCTGATGACTGATTCAATGAGGGTTCTCTCTCCACGAAGTACAGAAGGTACAGCCTGCGTTGTTTCTACGAAACTTTTTCCGGGCATTGTGGCCGTCGCGTCTCCAAGTCTTACTCCTGCCTTGTCACGAAGCATAGCGAGTGCACTTTTAAGTGCTGGTCCCGATAGCAGCAAACGATTTTGGACCGAAGCAACTGATTTCAGTGAGCTTGACAGTGCACTCCGCCTACTCGATCTCGACGCATATGCTGATTTAAGGAAATGGTCGTTGCGTCGACTTTGGACAGAATACAAACCGTGGTTCCTCTTTGCACTAATGGGGCTCATAGCGCTCGGACTTCATAGTGTTGTTCTTAGTAGATTAGTCAATCGTCGAACAGCAGAGCTCGCTGATGCCCTATGTCGGGAAAAGCTATTTGAACAACAGGCGCAAGTTGCTGCTCGACGTATCAGTAAGATGGAACGCATTGGACTGCTTGGTCAGGTCACGACACTTTTCGCGCACGAAGTGAGGCAACCACTTTCCGTAATCGCCGTTTACGCTTATGGACTTCGCCGCCAAATAGAGAAAGGCCGTTCCACAGAGGGGGAGTTGATTGACGGTCTCAAGAAAATCGAAGCGCAGAATGCACTTGCAGATTCAATTGTCAAGAAAGTCCGCAATTGGTTGCGGCAAAAAGGTTCCAAACGAGAGCTCGTCAATCTCCTCGATGTAATTCAACGCTCTTGCGCTACATTTCTATCGAGTGGGAAACGTCGTGCAGACTTACAGTTCAACGGCAATAGTCGACAAGAGCCTATATACATCTACGCAGATTCTCTCGATTTAGAACTTGTACTGCTCAATCTCCTGCGTAATGCCGAAGAGGCTCAGACTACCGTCTTAGCTCCGTTCATTCACCTTGACGTCTTCTCAGATGGAAAAGAAGCATATGTACGCATTGTAGACAACGGGCCTCCACTCGATGAAAGCAGTTTTAAACGAATCACAGCAGCCATGGAGACAACAAAACCAGAGGGATTAGGCTTAGGACTTTCACTCGTAAACTCGATCATTGAAGCTCAAGGCGGGCGAATCAAATTTACCCAAAG